>Ga0209992_10000069_pt1 | contig 149483 bp, 135 predicted proteins | sample 2SBtaG_2_FD_182564 | JGI IMG/M metagenome (GOLD analysis project Ga0209992, IMG submission 182564) | Deep subsurface microbial communities from Kolumbo volcano to uncover new lineages of life (NeLLi) - 2SBTROV12_ACTIVE470 metaG (SPAdes)... | ecosystem: Environmental > Aquatic > Marine >... | reverse complement strand
CGGCAGCGCGGCCGACGACCTCATCACAGCCGTCGTGACGTCCGAGGCGGTGGGCGGGGAGAGCCCCTTCGCGGGCCTCGGAGATCCCCTCGCCGCGCTGTCCTCGGCGGCCCTGAAGGCGGCGCTCGAGGCGGCGATCCGCAACGCCCTCGACGAGGCGATCGCGGGCGGGACCGAAGCCATCGCCGCGCTGGCGCCGGCCCTCGAGAGGGACGTGGCGGCCCTCCACGCAGACCGCAGGGCTTGGCTCGGCGAGCGTCGCAACGTCCTCAACACCGCCCTGAAGCACACGGTCGAGGCGGCGAAGACCGACCCCGCCGCGCTCCTCCTGGTCATCGAGCTGACGGAGCGCGTGGTGGCGGCGGACGACGCCCTGCGGCTGTGGTCGGCCGTGCGTCCCGAGGCGGCTCCCCGGGCGCTGCTCGTGGCCCACGGGAAGCTGAAGGTCTATGCCGAGGGCGGGCACAAGGAGGAGGCGCTGGTGGACGCCGCCACGGCCGTGTATGCCCTCGGCAACGCCACCTACCAGCTCGTGGACGCGCTGCGTCTGACCGACCCCGCGGCCGTCGCCGGAGAGACCGAATGACCCGCGCCGAACTCATCCACGCCGTCGGGGACGCGCTCACCAACCTCGACCTGATCCGGTTCGACCTCCACCTGACGGACCCCCGTCGCGCGGGCGTGAACGCCCAGCGGGCCGAGCTCGGCCGCCTCCTCGACCTCCTCGTGGACGCAGAGATCGACGACACGACGGCGGCCTACGGCGAAGCGACCGCCCTGCTGATCCCGCTCAACGCCGACCTCAAGGCGACCGCGGCGGACCTGGGGAAGCTCAAGACGGCCCTCGAGACGGTCGGCAAGGTCGTCGACGTCCTCAAGCAGGTCGCCGGTGTGGTCCTCCCGTTGATCCCCTAGGAGTCGCGGTCGACCGCGTGCTCGGCGAACAGCTTGGCGAGCCGCGCGCCCGGGCCGAGCCGCCCGGGCAGCTCGACGGACGGGCCGCGGCCGCCTCCGAGGAGCTGCTTGAGCTTGCGGGCCACGGCCATCGCGGGCCCCGACCGCAGCCGCTCGACCTCCTCGGTCATCACCTGCCGGCGCGCCTGCTCGGCCCGCAGCTCCACCTCGAGCCGGGTGCGCGCCTCCAGGGCCTTGTCCCGGTCCTTCCGGCGCTTCTGCTCGATGGTCTCGTGCCGCCCCTGCCAGTCGGCCACGACGGCCTCGATCTCCGTGCGGTGCCGCTCGTCTCGCGCGACGAGCTCCGACGCCGTCGACGCCGTCAGCCGCTCGATCTCGACCCGACGCTCCTCGGCCATCTCGGCAGTGTGGGCGTCGTGGGCCGCCGTGAGCCGCTTGACCTCGTCCCGCGCCGCCGCCGTGAGCGTCTCGACCTCCGCGCGGTGCTCCGAGCGCAGGCCGTCGACCTCGTCTCGATGCCCCGACACCAACCGATCGTGCTCCGCCCGGTGGGCGTCCTTCAGCGACTGAAGGGCGTCTTCGAGGTGCGCCTCCCGCACCGCCACCATCGACGCAACGAGCGACGCCGAGGCGCGCGGCGGCCGGGACGGGGTCGCCACGAAGTCCGTCAGCGCCGCCGCCGCCCGGGCCGGATCGTGCCGCCCCTTCACCAAGGCCGTCGCCGCACGACTCGCCGCCCCGATCCGCGCGGGATCGGCGTGCAGCCGCTCCAGCAACGCCGCCAGCGCCGGGGCCCCGTCGGCGCCCGGGGGGACCGTCCAGCCCGCGCCGGAGGCCACCAGCTCCTCGGACCACGCCGCCCCCTCGACCGTGATCACCGGCAACCCGGCCCAGAGGAACTCGATCGTCCGGGTCGTCGCGGCGAGCGTGCGCTCGGGGTTCGGCTCCCACACGTCGAGGGCGACGGTCGCCCCGCGCAGCGCCTCGCGCCAGGTCGCGTGGTCCGTGCCGACGTGCAGCGCGATCCGGTCCCGACCGGTGAGCGCGGCGTCGACGTCCTCCCAGGTGCCCAGGGCCTCGTCGAACGCCATCCCGTGGCGCGGCGGGCTGTAGGTGTACACGTCGAGGGTCGCGCCGGGGAGCCCCGCCACCGCGTCCGCCGACGTCGTCAGGGCCGCCAGCGAGTCGATCCAGGGCCACCGCGCCCCGCCGTAGATCAGCTTCAGCCCCGGCTTCTTCGCTCGACGCGCCGCGGGCGTCCTGCCGGGCAACGCGAGGGGCATCACCCGCAGCGGCAGCCGCCGCGGATCGAAGCCCGCGACCGTCATCCACGACGCGAAGTGGTGCACCTGCACCAGCGCCGGCACCAGCACCAGGTCGGCGCGACGCAGGCACTCGATCTTCGTCCCCGCGTCCAGCGTCAGGTCGAGCCCCCCGCGGCGGTAGACGTTCTCGAGCAGCAACGACCCGTGCAGGTCGATCACGACCGGGATCTCGGCCGCGACGGCGCCCAGGGTCGCGGCCAGCGCCCACTGCTCCAGCACCACCACGTCCGGCCGACGGCCGGCGATCTCGTCGGCCAGGGTCTCGACGTCGAAGGCGTCCTTCGCGAGATCCGCCGGGGGGTCGTCGCCCAGGGCCGCGCGCTCGATCATCAGCGTCACCGCCTGCCCGGCGGCCTCCACCGCGGCCGCCAGCTGAGCCGTGCGGAGGCCGCCGCCGGTGACCGGACGGCCCGGGAGCGGGGGCGCGCAGGACGACACGACGAGGACGCGGCGCTTCATCGGCTCACCGCCGTGGCGCCGGGGGCGAGGACCGGGCGGGGACCTCGATCGTCGGCCGTGCGTCCGTCCACGTCCCAGGTGCAGGGGAAGCCCGCGACGCCCGCGCCCGCCGACCGCGGCGCCTCCACGTGGAGGATGCAGGCGCTCGGGCGGTGGTCGTACGCCTCGCCCGTCGTGTAGGAGCGGTACTCGTCGGGCCAGATGCCCAACGAGACGTAGTAGTCGCCGGCCAGCAGCCCGAACCGCTCGTAGCGGATCCGCGCGCGCCCGGGACCCTCCGTCAGCCCCGGGTGGAGCCCCGCCCGCACCGTGTTCTGGCCATGCACGAAGAGTCCGTCGTTCCGGAAGAACTGCACCCGGAACAGCGCGTCCTCCACCGCCGCGTGGGCCTCGTACTCGATCACGATGTCGAGGGCGTCGCCCGCCGTGAGCCTCACGTCCGACGGGTTCTCCGCGCCGTTCACGATCAGCTTGCGGATCTCGACCTCGGCGGTGGGCCTCGTCGCCCGGGCCCCCCCGACCGCGGGCGCGCCCGCCTCGATGCGCCCGCCCGCCTCATCGACGCGCTGCATGTACGCGGCCACCACGTCCTCGGCCCGCCCCTCCGCCAGCACCGCCCCGCGCTCGAGGAGCATGAGGCGGTCGCACAGCGTCGCGAGGTCGCCCAGGGCGTGGGTGGAGATGAGGAGGGTGGTCCCGCCGTCGCGCAGCTTGCGGGCCATCCCCTGGGCCTTGCGCTGGAACGCCAGGTCGCCGGCCGAGAGCACCTCGTCGACGATCAGCACGTCGGGCTCGAGGTGGCTGGCGGTGCTGAAGCCGAGGCGGATCATCATCCCCGCGGAGTAGGTGCGCAGGGGCTGGTCGATGTAGTCGCCGAGCCCGGAGAACTCGACGATGGCGGGCACCTTGCCCTCGATCTCGCGGCCGCGGAGGCCGTACAGCGAGGCGAGCATGCGGATGTTCGCGCGGCCGCTCAGGTCCGGGTGGAACCCCGCCGTCGGGTTCAGGATCGCGATGCGTCGCCCTTGCGCCTCGAAGGATCCGCGCGTCGGCTGGAGCACCCCCGCGACGATCTGGAGCAGCGTCGACTTGCCCGAGCCGTTGGCCCCGATGACGCCCAGGGCCCCCCCGCGAGGGAGCGTGAAGTGCACGCCCTGCAGGGCCCAGTGCACCGGCGTCGTGCGATCGACCCCCGCCTTCAGCCGGAAGCGCTTCCACAGATCGTGGACCGCCAGCCCCGTCACATCCGCTCCGCGAGCTCGGGCCCCATCCGGCGAACCATCACCGCGCCGAGCGCGAGCAGGACGACCCCGACGGCCGCCGTGTAGAGCAGCCCGCCCGGCTCGGGGACGCGGCCGACCACCAGCAGATCGCGGTACGCGACCACGACCGGCGAGAGGGGGTTGAGGTCCATGACCACGCGGAGGGGCTCGGGGATGATGTGGGGAGGATAGATGACGGGGGTGGCGAAGAAGAGCGGCAGCATCGCGGCCCCGACCGTGGGCGCGACGTCCCGGTGACCCACCGTGAGGCAGGCGGTCACGATCGCCCCGCCCGCCGAGACCACGAGCAGCAGCGGGAGCACCGCCGCCACCCCGAGCCACAGGATCGACGGCGCGATGCCCACGAAGCTCAGGATCGCGAGGAAGATCACGAGCACCGCGAGGTGCCGGAGCAGGGCCGAGCCCACGTACGCCAGGGGGAAGAGCGCGGGCGGGATCGGGATCTGCGTGAGGACGTGCCGCTGCTCCACGTAGGCGTTCGCCGCCCGCGAGACCGCCTCCTGGAAGAGCAGCCAGGGGATGAGGCCGACCACGAGGTTGATGCCGTAGCCGCCGACGGACTCGTGGCCCCCGAAGCGGAACCCGGGGGTGAGCTCGAAGACGAGCAGGTACACGACGATGACGAAGCCCGGCAGGAGCACGTTCCAGAGGAGCCCGACCCACGAGCCGAAGTAGTGCGACACGAGGTCCCACCAGGTCAGGTGGACGAAGAGGCGCCAGGCCCGACGGAGCCCGGTGACCGGGGGGGGGAGCGAGCGGGCGAGATCGTTCACTGCAGCACCTGGAGGGGGCGGCGGTGGGCGGCGAGCGTGGGGAGCCGGAAGGCGCAGGTGCGGCACGGCGACGGGAGGGCGTCGTCGTCGCCGGATCGGACTGCGTCGCGGTACTGCTCGAGGAGCGGGGCGCGCCAGAGGGCGGCGAGATCGTCGGCCGTCGAGCCCGCGTCGACGCGCCCGGCGACCAGCCCGTGCAGGGGGGGATCGAACAAGGCGGAGCAGCACCCTCGCACCGCCCCGTCGTGGCGCACGAACACGTGCTCGAACGGCTGCATGCACACGATCGGCGCGGGCTCGAGGGTGGGCAGCGCCAGGAACACGCCCAGTTCTTCGGCGCGACGGGCGGCCGCGTCGAACGCCCGGCGGGCGCGGGCGGGATCGGTGAGCAGGCAGCGATCCTCGGTCGCGGGCGTGTACGCCTTGAGGTGGAACACGTGGATGCCGGCGACGTCCTCGGCGTGGGCCAGCTCCACGAGGGCCGTGAGCTCGTCCAGGTTCGCCCACTGGGCGACGACGTTGAGCTGCACCAGGGGTCGGACGCCCTCGCCGCGGGCCCGGGCGGCCGCGCGGATCCACTTGAGGTAGGCCCGCAGGGGGACGCCCCGCAGCGCCTTGAGCGTCGCGTCGGTCGCGCCGTCCATGGACAGGACCAGCCGGTCGAGGCCCGCCTCGGCGAGCTCCTCGACCAGCCGCTCGGTCAGCTTGGCGCCGCCGGTGATCATCCGGACGGAGCAGCCCGCGGCCTTCGCGGCGCGCAGGGCGGGGAGCAGCATCTCGCTCTCGGTGGGGTCGCCGTACCCGCCGAGCGTGACCTCCACCGCGCCCCCGAAGAGCGGCCCCAAGGAGGACAGCAGCTCCGTCGTGAGGTCGCCGACGGGGTTCACCGACGGATCCCAGTGGTGGCGGGCGCACGACTCGCAGCCCAGGGCGCACCGGTTGGTGACCTCGAGCTGGAGGCGAGGCGGCAGGGACGGGAGCTCGGAAGCCGAGAGCACGGCCCTCAGGGTAGCCGCCCGCGATCCGTGCGGCCCCGCACGCGGTCGCCGCCGACGTTCGCCTCCCACGTCAGGTCCCAGGGCAGGTGCGCGAGCTCGGCCTCGAACGCGGGCAGCCACTCGGGGAACGCGGCCAGATCGGCGTCGTCGAACAGGAGGTGCCCCGCCCCGTGAGTCTCGACCAGGTAGACGACCTCCCGCACGACATGGGCGACCGGCCGCGCCCTCGGACCGCGCGACGCGAGCAGCCGGAACGCGCCCCCCAGAGGCTCGAAGCCGCTCCAGGTGGTCAGCGGCAGCGTGGTCACGTCCTCCATGCCCGGCTCGGGGTCCCCGCGCACGATGTCGGCGGTGGGGTGCGCCCGTCGGACGGCGTCGCGCACCGCGGGGTCCTCCACGCCGGGCCCGAAGAAGTGGATGTCGGCCGCGTCGTGGGCGAAGCGATCGTCGTCGGGCTCGCCCTCGAGGTGGACCCACAGCTCGTCGGCCGCGCCGCGCCCGCGCACCACCACGACGTCCCCGCCCGCCCGTCGCCACCACGCGGCGAGGGCCCCGGCGAGGGGCGGCGGAGGGGCGTCCCCGTCGGCGATCGACAGGGCTCGGGCGGGGCGGTCGGCCACACGTGAATGCTACCTTGCGACGGTGCAGCCCCCCTCCGATGCGGCCGGCTCCGCGCCCGCGGGCACCCTGCGATACCGGGCGACCGTCGCCCTCCTGATCGTCGCGCTGCTCGCGATCGTGGGGGTCCGCGCCGACACCCGCCGGGTCGATCCGGCGCGCACCCCGCTGCGCCCCGACATCGTCGTCCTGCACCTGTCCGGCCTGCGGGCGGACGCGGTCGACGCCGACGTCCTCGCCGACGAGATCGGCCTCGTCCCCGCCGAGACGATCACGTTCCGCAACGCCTTCGCGCCGTCCAACAGCGGCACTCGATCCGCCCTGTCGGTGCTCGGGGGCTCGCTGCGCCTCGACCTGGACGCCGCCCCCGGGCCCGGGGGCCTCGCCGCCATGCTCGGAGCCGCGGGGTGGCGGTCGCTCCTCATCGACGACGAGGGGGAGGTCGCGACCACCGCCGGGCCCGAGTTCGACTCCGTCGCGCGGGTGGGAGGCGCCGGGCTGCCCGCGGAGGCGCTCCGCACCTTCTGGAAGAAGGGCGACGGCCCCCGGTTCGTCTTCGTGCACCTGGGCCTGGGCGACGACCCCCTCCACGCCGACACCACCGAGTCCTACGTCCTGCGGGAGCGCTACCGCCTGCGGCTGCGGGCCCTGCGCATGGCCGCCCGCGCCGCCGCCGAGGCCGCCGATCCCGACCGGCCCCAGCTCCTCGCGCTGGTCGGGGCCAGCGGCCTGGAGCTCGGCGAGCACCCCGGCGCCCCCGATCGCCCCTACGACTCTCAGCTGCGGGTGCCGTTCCTGGTGGGAGTGAAGAACGGCGACGGGCTGCCCGCGGGCGACCACGCCGTCCTCGTCCAGACGTCCGACCTCGCGCCCACGCTGCTCGACATCCTCGACCTCCGCTCCCGGGAGGTGCGGGACCAGGACGGCGACCTGCGCACCGGGGTCTCCCTGGAGCCCTACATCCACGGCTGGGTGCCGGGCGTGCCCCACCACGCGATCTACGTCGCCGCCGCGGACCACGTGGCGGTGCGCACCGACGCCTGGAAGCTCATCGCCCCGGTGAGCTCGCCGTGGCTGCCGCGGGCCGACGGCGCCGAGCTCTATTCGCTCGACGAGGACCCGGCGGAGGTCCACGATCTGCTCGCAGACCGGCCCATGGGGCCCACGGCGAAGCGGCTCTTCGGGGAGCTCGGGGTGCGGCTGAACCGGGTGGACGCGCGCAGCACGGCGGCGCAGTGAAGCCCGCCCATCCGGACCGGCCCGCGCGGCCCTTGATCGTCGTCGGCTGGGACGGGGCCACCCCCGAGCTGGTCGAGCCCTGGATGGCCGACGGGACCCTGCCGCACCTCGCCGCCCTCGCCCGGAGAGGCGCCTGGGGCCCCCTGCGCTCGTTGGTGCATCCGCTCTCGCCCGCGGCGTGGACGTCGGCGTTCACGGGGCTGAACCCGGGGCGCCACGGCATCTGGGACTTCGGTCACCGCGTCTTCGGGACGTACCGGGTGGAGCCCACGAACGCACGACGTCGCCACGGCGCCACCCTCTGGGACGTCGCCTCGGAGTGCGGGCTGAAGGCGGCGGTGCTGAACGTCCCGCTGGCGCACCCCATCCAAGACGACTTCGACGGGATCTTCATCCCCGGCCTGGGGGCCGCAGACCTCGAAGGCGCCACGATGCCGCGGTCGCTGGCGGGTCGGATCGCGGCGACTCACCCCGACTACGCCATCGACGTGCACTCCTACGAGCACGCCGATCCGGGCGAGTTCCTCGCCGCGCTGCATCGCCTCGTGAAGGCGCGAGCCGACTTGTTCGTCGACGTGCTCACCTCGGAGCTACCGGACCTCATGGTCGCCGTCTTCACGGCCACGGATCGGGTCCAGCACGCCTTCTGGGGCCAGGCTGCGCTCCCTGGAGGTCCCCCCGAGCGGGAGGACTGGAAGTTCGGCGCGGCGGTGCGGGACACGTATCGCCTGCTGGACGACGCCCTCGGCCGGATCGTCGCGGCCGCGCCCGACGCGACCGTGATCGTCGTATCGGACCACGGCTTCGGCGACCTCGACGGCGACATGAACCTCAACGCCGTCCTCGAGGACATGGGTCTGCTCGCGGTCGACCGACCGTACGCGCCGTCCACGTCGCCGTGGGAGCGGGTGTGGGAGCTCCTACCGCCCTTCCTCTCGCGGCGCGCCCCGGGGACGGAGGTCCCGCCGTCGACGTTCGGGGACATCGACTGGGGCGCGACCCGGGCGTATTCGCGCGGGCTCTTCGGGTGTGTGTGGCTGAACCTGAGGGGGCGCGAGCCGCAGGGGCAGGTGGAGCCGGGGCCCGAGGCGGAGGGGCTCCTGCAGGCGATCACCGACCGCCTGGGCGGGCTGAAGGCCCCCGACGGGCGGCCCGCGATCGAGGCGGTCTTTCGCGGCGAGTCGCTGTACCACGGGCCCTTGGCGGACGAAGCGCCGGATCTCGTCGTCGTGCCCCGTGACTACCGGTGGATGACGCGGTCCGGGCGCGAGATCGGCGAGCCCGGGGCGATCTTCGGTCCGGCCGCCGTCAACCACTCGGGGAACCACCGCATGAACGGCGTGTACGTCGCGGGGGGCGCAGGGATCGCGGCGGGGGCGCGGCCGGAGCTGCTGCGTCTGCTGGACCTCACGCCCACGGCCCTGGCGCTGCTGGGGATCGAGGTGCCGCGACGACTCGACGGGGTGCCCGCGGCAGAGGTCCTCGCGTGCGACGTGGGCTGGACGGACGAGCTGCCCCACCGCGAGCCCATGGGCGAAGAGCCGAACGCCGACGAGGCCGCCGCGATGGAGGAGCGCCTCCGCGGGCTGGGGTACCTGGCGAGCTGACTGGACGTCGCGTCCGGAATCCCCGGGGCAACCGCGACTTGTGGGGCGGATCCCGGACTATTCGTCCGGACCCTCGCCCTCCAGGATGCGCTTCAGCAGCGCGACGTCCTTCTCCGTGGCGCTCTTCACCTGCCACGACAGCAGCGGGGAGGCCATGGCGAAGAAGCCGCCGGGGCCTCCGGAGTTGTTGAGGTGCATGCGGGTCCGGCCGTCGCCCGCGTCCTCCCATGTGTACGTAGTGACCATGGGGAAGGGCCCCGCCTCGGCGCGCATCACCAGCTTCTCGCCGGGCACCAACTCGTCCACGACATACGTGTATTCGAGCTTCCTGCCGAGGAAGTGCGCGACACGAGCGACCCGCGTACCCACCGCGGCGGGCTTGTCGGTGAGCCACTTCACGTCCTTGATGTTCACGTACCAGGACGTGTCGTTGTCCGGGTCGCAGGCGTAGGCGGCGACCTCGTCGCGGGGGCGGTCGATCTCGATGGTGACGGTGACGTCGATGGACATGGCGTGCTCCTCGGGTGAGAGGTTCTACCGCGTTCGGTTACTCCACCTCGAGCTCCAGCAGCGCGAGGTGGGGCGGGAGCAGCACGGCGATGCGTAGCGGGCGGACCATCGAAGCCGGCAGAATCCCATACCGCATGCGCGCTCGCCTGCTCCTGCTGCTGTTCGCCGCCTCGGCGATGCTCCTCGTTCCCGCGCCTGCCCGGGGTGCGCGGGCGGAGCTGCCCCCCGAGCTGGTGGACGTCGTGGGCCAGGGGTGGATCTTCCTCGAGAGCGGGAACCTCGACAAAGCCCTCCAGCGCTTCACCGACGCGTACGAGAGCGACGTGGGCAAGGACTACGCCGAGGTCTATTACTCGCTCGCGATGGTGTGGTGGGAGCGTCGCAACGCCCTCGCCTCCCTGCGCTGGCTGGACGAAGCCATCAAGGCGCGCAAGGACCGCTTCACCTGGAAGCGGGGGCTCAACAAGGACTGGGACCGCCGGATCGACGGACGGCGCCGGTACATACTGAAGAACTTCACCGTCGTGAAGCTGCGCGCGCCCGACCGCGGGGCGGGGCTCCCTCCCCTGGCGGACCCGCCCCCCCGGGACCCGCTCCTCCGCCAGTTCACCGACCACGTCGCGACCCTCGTGGCCGACGCCGCGCGCGACGGCGTCTACAACCTCTGGGTCCTGATGCCCAACGGGACCTACTGGCTGGGGGACGACCTGCTGCGCCACGGGGGGGGCGAAGTGGACATGACGAAGGCCGTCGACTGGGACCTCCCGGCCGACCGCAACCCCCTGCGCAAGTCGTTCAACCGCCGCGCGACCGCGATCACGGACGGGAACTCCGAGGCCGCCGCGATGCTCCGAGCCGAGGCCGAGGAGCGCGCCGCCCAGGAGCAGCACGCCGAGGTGGTGAGGAACCAACGCCCCCTGACCTTCACGTCCGTGGCCCACGCCGACACCCCGCGGGTCGCGGCCGACATCAGCGCCTCGTGGCCCCTCGACAGCTTCCGCATCACCTACCTGATGATCGCCGAGAGCGCCGAGAGCGAGCACGAGGTGTCGTTCCCGAAGCTGGGGTTCTCGGTGGCCTTCGAGGCGGACGGTCGACTGAGGATCCAGGGCCGGAAGAAGCTGACGGAGGACCTGGGCTCCGAGTGGCGGACGGGACTCGCGGCCAACCCCAACAACGTCGAGATCGTGTTCGACGGCGTGGAGGTCTCGGTGACGGTCAACGGTCTGTCCTTCGGCCCCCTGGAGGTGCGTCGCGGCAAGCCGAGCGGACAAGGGACCGAGTGGGCCCTGCGCGTGAGCGAGGACGCGTCGGCGCTGCGGGCCCTCGAGATCAGCAAGTACCAAGCCCCGGAGAACGCCGCCGTCGATCACGGGCGATGACCCCGATCGGCGGATAGACTTCCACCCGGATGAGAGTCCTCGTCACGAACCCGCCCTGGCAGCGCCCGGGGTGGTACGGAGTCCGCGCCGGCTCCCGCTGGCCGCACCTCGAGCGGGCCGACTCGCCCTACATGCCCTTCCCGTTCCTGCTCGCCTACACGGCGGCGGTGCTCGAGAGGGACGGGGTCGACGTCGCCGCCGTGGACGCCTGCGCCGAGCGCATGGATCGGGAGGCGTACCTCGATCGTGTGGCCGCCGAGTCGCCGGACGTGATCGTCGCCGAGGTCTCCACGCCGTCGCTGTTCGAGGACCTGCGCACCGTCCGCGCCCTGCGCGACCGCGGCTACGACGGGGACATCCTCCTCGGCGGCCTCCACAAGGAGCTGTACCGCCCCGAGTTCCTGGCCGAACACCCCGAGATCCAGGGGACGTTGGTGGGCGAGTACGAGCTCACGGTGCGCGAGTGGGTCCGCGCCCGCGCCGGGAAGGACGGCCGACCCAACGGCATCCCCGCGACCCCCATCGAAGGGCTGATCCACCGCTCCGGCGACGATCTGCTCGACGGCGGCCGAAAGCACAGCCAGCAGGGTCTGGACGCCTTCCCCTGGCCCGCCCGCCACCTCTTCCCCATGGACCGCTACCACGACCTGCCCGGCGGAATCCCGGGGCCGTCGGTGCAGATGTGGGCGTCTCGCGGGTGCTCGTTCACCTGCAACTTCTGCGCGTGGCCCCAGATCCTGTACGCGGACAACGACTACCGAACGCGCGCCGCGAACGCCGTGGCCGACGAGGTCCTCGCGCTCCAGGAGCAGGGCTACCGCTCCGTCTACTTCGACGACGACACCTTCAACCTGGGCAAGAAGCGGACCGAGGCCCTCGCGTCGGCGTTCGTCGAGCGCGGGATCCGCATGCCGTGGGCCTTCATGGGCCGCGCCGACACGTGCGACCCCTCCCAGTACGAGCTCCTCGCCTCGTCGGGGCTGCAGGCCGTGAAGTACGGCGTCGAGAGCGCGGACACGGCCCGGCTGCGGCGCATCGGCAAGAACCTGGACGTGGACCGCGTGCGGGCGACCGTCTCGGCGGTGCATTCGCTCGGCATCAAGGTGCACCTCACCTTCATGTTCGGGCTCCAGGGCGAGACCCTCGAGTCCATGCAGCGCACGCTCGACCTCGCCTACGAGCTGGATCCGGACTCGGCGCAGTTCACGATCGCGGTGCCCTTCCCCGGCTCCCGGCTGCACGACGAGCTGCGCGACGCGGGCCGCCTCGACGGCCTGGAGCTGGAGGACCTCGACGGCTACCGCACCGGCGTGGTGTCCACCGACGCCCTGGAGGCCGAGCAGATCATCTCGTTCGTGCACGGGATCCACCGTCGCTGGGAGACTCGGCCGCGAGGGCACGAGGCCGGGCCCGCGCCCACGATCCCCGTGGCGGAGATCGGCGGCTCCAACCTGGCCGTCGCGATCGCCGCGCGGGCCGGAGAGGGCGAGTGGTTGCGGGAGGCCTTGGCCTCGGTCGTGGGGCAGGAGGGGCCCGCCCGCGAGGTGGTGGTCATCGCCCACCGCGACGACCCGGCCCTGGAGACGATCGCCGCGGACGTCTGCGACTGGGCGACCTTCCTCGACGCCGAGCCGGGCAGCAGCCCCCAGACGATGCTCGGGCTCGCCCCCGACCGCTGCACCAGCGGCTGGATCGCGACGCTGCACAGCGGGGCCGTACCCCGAGACGGCTGGCTCGAGGCGGTGCTGGACGCAGTGAAGGCTCACCCCGACGCGGGCGCCGTCGCGTGCCGCATCGAGGGCGACGTCCCCCCCGGGAGCGGCCCGACGACGGCCCTCTCCATGTCTCGATGGGGGCGGATCATGCCCGCGCGACCGACGGACGGAGAGGCCGTGTTCGCGACGTCCAGCGCGGCCGGGATCTACTCGCGGGCGCTGCTCGAGGACGCCGGCGGCTTCGACCCCGCGCTCGAGAACGAGCTCGCGGATCTCGACCTCGCGCTGCGGGGGCTGCTCCTGGGGCACCGCGCGACGTTCGTCGACGGCCCCCGGGTCGGCTTCCGGGAGGACACGCCCGCGGCGCTGTTGTTCGAGAGCCGTCGCCGAGACGGGGCCCCCCTCCCGTCGGACGCGGAGGTGGAGGACTGGGCGGCCGGTCGCATCCGCCTGCTCCTGAAGTCGCTGCCCCGGGAGGCTTGGCAGGCCGCCCCCGCCCTGGTCGCGGAGCTCGGCATGGACCTCGTGAGGGCGCGTCGCCACGGACGCTCGCGGGCCGCCGTCGTCCGCGGGTTCGTGCGTGGGGCCGCGGATCGCGAGGCGGTGCTGGTCGAACGTCGTCGGTCGTTGGGTCGACGGCGCGCGTCCGAAGCGTGGGTCCTCGACGCGTTCGCGGACTCCGAGGCCGACATGCAGCACTGCTCCTGGCAGCGGGCCCTGGGCAGGATCACGCCGTGAAGGTCCTCGTCACCGGCGGCGCGGGCTTCGTGGGCACCGCGCTCTGCACCGCGCTGCTCGGCCGAGGCGACGACGTCGTGGTGATCGACGACCTGTCCCGGGTGGGGTCGAAGAACCGGCTGGAGATCCTTCGGGAGGCGGGCGGCGCGAAGCTCACGGCGCACCTCGTGGACATCACCGATCGCGGCGCGGTCGAGGCCGCGGTCGTGGCGTCGGCGCCCTTCGACGGCGTCGTGCACCTCGCGGCCCAGGTCGCGGTCACCTGGGCCATGGAAGACCCGCACCGCGACTTCCTCGTGAACGCGGCGGGCAGCTTCCACGTGATCGACGCCGTGCGGCGCCACAGCCGCGACGCCCGGTGCGTCTACATGGCGTCCAACAAGGTCTACGGTGAGCTCGACGACCTCGGGATCGTGCCCTCGGCCGACGGGCGTCGGCTGGTGTTCGACGCGCTGCCGCAGGGGGTCGGCTCCACGCGCCCGCTGGATCCGGTCACCCCGTACGGCGTCTCGAAGGCCGCCGGGGAGTGCTACTTCCGGGACGCGTCCCGCACTCATGGGCTCGAGACCGTGGTGCTGCGAGCCTCGTGCATCTACGGCCCGAAGCAGTCGCAGCAGGAGGATCAGGGCTGGGTCGCCTGGTTCGCCAAGGCGGTCACGGAGCGGCTCCCGCTCCGCATCTTCGGGGACGGGCGCACCACCCGAGACATGCTCTTCGTGGGCGACCTGGTCGATCTGCTCTTCCGCATCCTCGACGGCCCCGTCCCGCCCCGCGGGCTCACGATGAACGTGGGCGGCGGCCCGGCCACGGCGCGCAGCCTGCTCGAGGTCGTCGAGGCCCTCGCGAAGCTGACGGGCAACGAGCCGATCGTCAGTCATCACGACGAGCGCCCCGCCGACCAGAAGTGCTTCATCACCGACACGACCCTCGCCCGGCTCGTCTACGGGTGGGAGCCCTCGACGTTGCCCGAACAGGGCCTGCGCGCGCTGCTGGGGATCCCCCCCTCCCCCTGAGGTTGCGCGAGCGCACCCTCGCGTTGCCGTAGCGCGGTATTGTTGCGCAGGCGCTTCGACCGCAGACTGCCTCCATCAATCACCCCGGAGTACTGCATGCGCCCCCTCTTCCTCGCCGCCCTCTTCCTGATCGCCCCCCTCGCCGCGCCCGGCACCGCGTCCGCCGCCGACTGGAGCATCGACGCCTCGCACTCGAACGTAGGCTTCAAGGTCCGCCACATGATGGTGAGCTGGACCCGCGGCTCCTTCGGCAAGGTCGACGGCCGCGTGGCCTACGAGCCGGGCAAGGCCGAGTCCCTCGCCGTCGACGTGACGATCGACGTGGCCAGCGTCGACACCGAGAACGAGAAGCGCGACGAGCACCTCAGGTCGCCCGACTTCTTCGATGTGGCGAACCACCCGACCATGACCTTCAAGAGCTCGAAGGCGACCGCGGAGAAGGACGGCTCGATCGCCCTCGTGGGCACGCTGACGCTCAAGGGTGTGTCCAAGGAGGTCACGCTCTCCGTCGACCCGATCTCCGACGTCATGACCGACCCGTGGGGCAACACCAAGGTGGGCACCAGCGCGACGATCAGGATCGACCGCAAGGACTTCGGCCTCACTTGGAACAAGACCCTCGACGGGGGCGGCGTGGTCGTCGGCGACGAGGTCCGCATCTCGATCGACGTCGAGCTCAACCAGAAGAAGCAGTAGTCGGGGGGCGGCCTACTCGGGCCAGGCCGCGTCGGGTCCGCCGTAGGCGCCGATGCTGGCCGTGGACCCGTCGGCGTTGGTCTGGTTCGGGTCGGCGGCCCCCACGTTCGGGGAGCCCGCCTGCAGCGTCAGGTCCCAGGTCGCCGGGTCGCCCGCGACCGACGTGTGCAGCGGCTCCGCGCTGATGTTGCCGTCGCTGCCGGTGGGGTCGTCCATGCCCTCGAACAGGTCGATCGCGCCGGGGCCGAAGACGTTGTTGTAGGTCCAGCTGCGCGGCGGGGGGTCGTCGTCGTCGACGTAGACCTGCTCGCCCTCCCGCTCGCCCCCCGCGCCCGCCTCGATGGTGTTGTTCGCGATGCACACGCCCGTGAACCCGACCGACCCGCCGTCCGCCTCGCTGATGTCGTAGATCCCCCCGCCGCGACCGGTGTCGGTGCCCGCGATCACCGCGTTCCCCACGACGTCGGAGTAGGCCACGGCCAGGTGGTCCGCCTCGGCGCTCAGGTACATCCCGCCGCCGCGCGCGTCCTCCCCGCCCTCGGCCGTGTTGCCGGCGACGATGAGGTTGGTGAACGTCGAGGCGCCCGGGACGTCGTCGTCCTCGCGCCAGTACACGCCGCCCCCGTTGCCACGGTCGTCGCCGAAGCTGCTGTTGCCGACGAACTCCACGTGATCCATGTCGAGCCGCCCCCGCACGCTGAGGGCCCCCTCCGCGATCCCGGACGACGAGGTGCCGGTGGCGAGCCCGCGAAGCTCGTTGCCCACGAAGCTCGAATAGGTCAGGTCGAGCTCGGCGTTGATGCCCCAGACGACGCCCAGCGCGTAGCTGCTCGACTGGTCGTTGGTGGTGGTGCCGCTGTTGTCGGTGAAGTCGACGTTCGACCACGTGTGCGAGCCGTCATTCATCTTGAACGCCACCCCGTCGATGTAGGCGCTGCTGCTGCTCTCGACGTGCACCACCGTGTTCGAGACCGTCACGTCGTCGAGCGTGGAGTCGGAGTCGGACAGGTTCATCCAGACCCCGTTGACGTAGCTCTGCCCGCTGCAGTCCTGGTCGAGCGTGCCCCCGTCCAGGAGCCAGCCCGCGCCCGTCAGGGAGCCGTCCTGCACGCGCACGAAGACGCCGTCGGTGTAGCAGGACGAGGGGGCGTCCTGGGTGGCCACCGAGAGGCCGACCGCGGTGGCGTCCTGGATGTCGACGTGCCCCCCGTGCTCGCTGTCCACGATGCCACCGTCGATGTTCTTCGTGCCGTCGCCGTCGCCCTCGGCGAACGTGAACCCGACGTCCGAGGCCTCGAGGCCGACCACGTCGACCGTCCCGGCGTCCGCGTCGACCAGCAGACCCTCCACGTCGGCGCCGTCGAGCAGGGTCACGTGGATCCCCGTCACCACGACGTCTTCGAACCGGACGGAGCCGCCCCCGAGCCGCAGGAAGCCGCCCGCGATGTCGTCGGTCGTGGTCCAGGGGGTCCCGGTCACGGTGATGCCCGTGAAGGCGAGATCCGCCACGTCGCCCTCGAGGACCTCGTGATCGTCGTTCCAGACGCTGGCGGTGATCAGAGGGAGGTCCGAGCCGATGTCGAAGATCGTGACGTCCGGCCCGCCGCCGCCCACGAAGGACAGCTCCCGGGTCGCGAGGTCCAGGCGCTCGGTGTAGGCGCCGGGCTGCAGGCAGATCGTCGAGCCGTCGGGCAGGGCGTCGACGGCATCCTGAATCGTGGCGTGGTCGGTGGGGACGGAGTTCACGTCGGTGGTGCCGTCGCAGTCGTCGTCGAGGGCGTTGCAGTCGACCTCGGTGGCGGCCGGGTTCACCTCGGGGCGCGTGTCGTCGCAGTCGGAGTCGTCGGCGACGTGGTCCGCGGGAGCGTCGCAGGCGTCCGTGGTCGACGAGGCGTCGCCGTAGGTGTCGTCGTCCGTGTCGGCGTACCAGGTCGTGGGGTCGATCGCGCCGTCCGTGGGGGCGCCGTCGCAGTCGTGATCCACGTCGTCGCAGAGCTCGTCCGCCTCGGGGTTCACGTCCTCGCGGGTGTCGTCGCAGTCGGTCGCGTCCAGGGTGCGGCCGAACGCCAGGGTGCAGGCGAGCGCCCCGGAGTCGGGGTCGCCGAAGCCGTCCTCGTCGGCGTCCGCGTAGCCCGTCACGGCGTCTGCGGGATCGTTGTCCACGGCGCCGTCGCAGTCGTCGTCGATCGCGTTGCACAGCTCCACCGCGCCGGGGTGCACGTCGGCGCTCCCGTCGTCGCAGTCCGAGTCGACGTCGAAGCCGTCGCCGTCGGCGTCTTCGGCAGCCGGGCAGGCGATGAGGAGGAGGGTCACGAGGGGGAGGAGTCGTCGCATGGCGGGACCCTATCTCGACGGCCCGGGCGAGGCCCATGACGGCGCCATGACAGGTCCCATCGGGGAATCGGCCGGCGGTTCTCCCGGGCACATGGATGCCCGCCGGGGCAGGCACGGATCGCGCTCATGAACCGAGACGAATCGAGCAGGCCTGTCGCCTGCCGACCGAGGAACGAGACCCATGCAGCACCGCACCCCCTTCGCCCGCATCGCCGTCCCCGCCTTCGCCCTCGTCGCCTTCGCGATGACCGGCTGCACCGTGGACAACTCGGGCGGCGAGCCCCCGGCGGGCGACCCCATCGAGTTCGAGATCGCGATCGAAGACCCGGACCTCTTCTGCGACGCGTTCGAGGACGCCGCCGAGCTCATCGTCGACGCCGACGGCGTGGACGCGTTCATCGAGGCCTGCGGCGCCGAGCTCATCGGCGACGAGAGCACCATCGCCGACGACCTGAACGCCCAGCTGAACGAGCTCGAAGAGGGGGAGGGCCTGCTGATCGTGTCCGCCCAGCTCGGCGGCTGCCTCGGCGCGTGGGAGATCGCGGCCGTGCACCTGGACGGCGACATCCTCCGCCCGTGGATGCTCAAGGCGGACAGCTCCTACGGCCGACAGGACGTGGGCTGCACCGCCGACATCGGTCAGGACCACCGCGTGCTCGTGGTGGACGGCGCCGACGAGGTGGCGAGCGTCGAGCTGACCGTCGGCATCTACAACCCCGACCTCCCGGGCGCCCCCAGCCCGGCGAATGAAGACCAGGCCACGGACTAACCTTTCGGTCCCCGGGGCCGCTCCGGTCGCTCGGAGCCGCCCTCGCGCGAGGAGACCGACAGCATCGGCGCCGCGGCTCGTGCAGTCGCGGCGCCGATCTGCTTGGATCCCCTCGTGCGCGCCCCCGCCCGACGTCTCGTGGTCCCGCTGCTCGCCCTCGCCTGGGGGGTCGCGGGCTGCCCGCCGGTGGACAACTCGGGCGGCAAGGCGCCCGGGGGAGAGGCGGTGGAGCACCAGGTCGTCGTGGAGTCGCTCGGGGTCGTGTGCGCGGACGCGGAGGACACGGCGGTCCTGCTCGACGGGCTCGCCGACGTGGACGCCTTCCTCGCCGACTGCGTGAAGGGCGACGCCACCATCCGCGAGGCCACGGCGGCCCTCGACACGATCGTGGGGACGTCCTACTCCGGCGAGCGGGAGTTCGTGCTGCCGCTGCGCGTGGGCGGCTGTCTGTCGGTGCTGCATCTGTTCGAGGTTCGCCTGGAAGAACCGTCGGACGGCGATCCGGTCCTTCGCCCCTGGGTCCTCCGCGGTGACGACTCCTTCGAGGCCGAGTCCGACTGCGCCGCGGCCGACGGCCAGCAGATCGTGGTGGGCCGGGCGAAGGACGCAGGCACCGCCGAGTCCATCGAGCTGCTGATCGGCACCTACAACCCCACGCTCCCGGGGGCTCCCCAGCCCGAGATCTACGAGTGACGCGCAAGCCGCCGCTCGACCTCCCGACGGAGACGGTCGCCGCCCACGAGCGCGCCTGCGCCTCCGGGCGGGCGGGCTACGTGGACCCGGAGACGGGGCTCTTCGTCATGACGGACTTCGGGCTGCGCGCCCGCGGGACGTGCTGCGGCAACGCCTGTCGGCACTGCCCCTTCGACTGGAAGAACGTCCCCGGGTAGCAGTCCTGCGTGTCCCATCCGGACGAAATCCGGAATGGGTCCGCAAGAACGTGCTCCAGGCCGCGCCATCCGGATTTCGTCCGGAATAGCCGCAGAAGGGCCTCAGCGCCGGACGGCGGGGTCGAACTCGTCGGTGGCCTGGACCACCGCGGACAGGCCCAGCTCGGCCACCTTGGCCTTCATCCGCGCGTGCCGATCGAGGCGCAACGGCAGGGTGTTGCTGCCGTCGTCGGACTCCCACTCGTGGTAGTGGCCGGGCTTCGGTCGCGTGATCCCGAACTTCTCGGCCTCGGTCCACAGCGGCGATCCGGGCACGACGGCGCACACCGACAGCGACGTCACCCGATCGATGTGTTCGCTGTGCTCCTCGAGGCGGTCCAGCGTCCGCTGGAACTGCTCCTCCGTCTCGCCGGGGAACCCGCAGATCATGTTGATGCCGGTCGTCATGCCCGCGCCGCGGGTGAGCCTCAGCGTCTCGACGGCGATGTCGTCCGTGTAGCCCTTGCGCATGATGGCGAGCACGTCGTTGTCGAAGGACTCGAGCCCGAACGTCATGTCGGTGCAGCCCGCCCGGGCCATCTTGTCGAAGAGCCAGGGCCGCTTGTTCATGACGCGGTGGGCCGTCGCCTGGCCGTCCCACACCAGCTCGACGTGGTTCTCCAGGAGGACGTCGCAGTACCGGTCCAGGTGGTTGAGGTCCCCGTTGAGGATGAGGTCGTTCCAGGTGATGCCGCCGATCCAGTAGCGCTCCTTGTAGAAGGCCACCGCCTGCATCAACGCCTCGAACCCGAAGCTGCGGTACTTGCCCTGATCGAGCTTGTCCGAGCAGAAGGCGCACGAGCGGAAGCAGCCGCGCCCCATGATCAGCGCGAGGTGGTCGCGGCCGAGGTACTTCGCCAGGTCGAACCCCTCGAACGTCGGGTGCACGACGGCCTCGGGCTGCACTTCGTGGGAGACGCACAGCGGACAGTCGGGGTCGTTCGGCCGGTCTCGCCAGATCCGCAGCGTGTCGGGGGGCGCGCCGCGCTTGGCCCCGGTGGGCGTGATCTCGTGCTCGAGGACCAGCCGCAGCGCCTCCTCGCCGGCGCCCACGACGAACAGGTCGACGGCCCCCCGGGGGAACAGGTCGCGGAACTCCGGGAAGGCGACGCCGGGACCGCCCATGACGATCACCTTGTCCGGTGCGTCCCGGCGCAGGCGGTCGGTCACGAGCTTGGCGAACTGGATCCCCTCCATCGTCAGCGAGAAGCCGACGTACGGGGTGTCCGCCTCGATGATGCGGCGCGCGACCTTGTCGCACTCGTGGTTGAAGACCTCGGCGACCTTCCCGGGCGTGAACCAGAAGACCGCCGCCTCCATGTCCCACAGCGGCCGGCGGTCCATGCGGAAGCGCAGGAACGTGTCGATGTTGCAGTCCCAGACGGGCGCGTCGACGCCGTGCCTCTGCAGGTACGACGAAAGGTAACCGACGCCGAGCGGAGGGAGGCGCGTGTCCCAGGGTGGAGTCTTGAGGAGGAAGATGGACGGGCGACGCACGACGTCGGCCTGGAGCCGGTCGTCGACGGTCGCGGGCTCCCGAAGAGAGCCCAGAGCCCGCCGCAGTCGACTCAGCTTCGCCATCGCCGCGAAGGATAGCCGCCCGCGATCCCCCCCGGGGTGCGAGGCGGCTCAGGGACCATCGCTAGTAGCCGCCGAACATCCAGGCCTCGGACACGGGGTCCTGCTGGGGCTCGACCATGCGGTAGCCGGCGACCTCCTCGAAGCGGAAGCCGCGCTTGTGCACGATCGACCCGGTGCCGAACGCGGACGGGATCTTGTCCGCGTTCATGATCTTCTGGGCGATGTCCTCGAACCAGAGGCTCTCGGCCTCCTCGATGGCCGTCGCCGCCAGGATCGCCGCGTCGTAGCCGGTGCCCGCGGGGAACTCCGGCTGGGCCTGGTGCGCGTCCACGTACGCGTTGTGGAACGCGCCGGTGGGGAGCGGGCGGTTGACCCAGTGCATGCGGGGGACCGCCGGTCCTCCCGCGCTCAGCACCGGCGGGTGCATGGACCAGTCGATGAACCACGCCTCCATGGTCTGCAGCTCGGACTCGTCGAGGGCGTCGGCCACGGACTCCGCGGGCTCGGCGGGCCCGACCACGAAGATGCCCGCGGCTCCGGCGGCGCCCGCCTTCAGGGCCGCTGCCCCCCAGGCCTCCGGCTTCTTCAGAGGCAGCTTGTAGGTGCCGACGACCTCGCCGCCGTCCGCCTTGAACTGCTCCACGAACGCGTCCTTGAGGGACTCGCCGAACACCGAATCGATGTGCAGGACGGCCGCCTTGGTGAGCTTCCGCTCGCCCGCCGCGTTCTGGGCGGCGATGCGGCCCATGTCCGTCGCGGGCGGCGCGATGGCGAAGAGGTTGTCGCCCCACTCCGACGGCAGCGCGGCCCCGATCTCCGGGATCAGGAGCACCGCGTCGTGAGCGGCGGCCACGGGAACCAGGGCGGTGGTCGCCGCGGGGTGCACCGGGCCGATGATGAAGCTGATGCCCTCGTTGAAGCACGAGTGGAACGCCGCCACGGCGCCCGCCTCGGTGGACTTCGTGTCCCGCTCGATCCACTGGATGCTGCGGGTGCGGTCCGCGTCCTTCTCGATCTGCTCGATCGCCACCGCGATGCCGCGGCGCATCTCGTTGCCGAGGTCACGCGAGGGCCCGCTCCCCGGCAGCATCAAGCAGACCTTGAACGTCTCGCTCGCCTTGCGGACGCTCGCAGGAGTCTCCCCGGAGGTCGAGGTCCCGGCCTCTGCGCCCGGACTCGCGGCGTCCGCAGAAGGGTCGGAGTCGCCCGTGGCCGCCGGAGATGAGCCCTCTCCGGGCGTCGCCTCGAGACCCGGGAACGTGGGCACCGAGCCGTCGTCCGGAGGACAAGCGGCGAGCAGGGCGACGAGAAGGATCGGAAGAAGTGAGCGCCTCAACAGCATCTCCATCAGGCGTTCAGCAGACGGCGGAGGATACCACCGCCGATCGGCGTTCAGTCGAGGCCGCCGGTGACGATCTCGGGGAAAGCGCAGATGATCGCGAGGCCCACCAGCTGCACGACGATGAAGGGGATCGCGCCGCGGTAGATGGCCGTGGTGGGCACCTCCTCCGGGGTCACGCCCCGCAGGTAGAAGAGCGCGAAGCCGAATGGAGGCGTCAGGAACGACGTCTGGAGGTTCATCCCGAGCATCACGCCGAACCACACCAGGTCGATCCCCAGGGCCCTCGCCGCCGGCACCAGGAGCGGCAGGACGATGAACGCGATCTCGAAGAAGTCGATGAAGAACCCGAGGATGAAGACCACGAGGTTCGCGACGAGCAGGAAGCCGATCTTCTCGCCGGGCAGCGACGTCAGCAGGTCCTGGATCCAGATGTCGCCGTCGAGGCCGCGGAAGACCAACGCGAACGCCGTCGACCCGAGCAGCAGGAACACGACCATCGAGGTGAGGCGCGTGGTGTGCTCGGACGTCTCGCGCACCGCCTGCCGGGTGAGGCGCCCGTTCAGCGCGGCCAGGATCATCGCCCCGAGGGCCCCCAGCGCGCCGGCCTCCGTGGGCGTCGCGACGCCGAAGAAGATCGACCCCAGGACCACGACGATCAGGGTCAGCGGCGGCAACAGCACGAGCACGACGCGCTTGGCGAGGTCCGCTCCGCCGAGGGTCCGCTCGGAGGCCGGCAGGGCGGGCGCGGCCGTCGGTCGCACCACCGCCACGGCGACGACGAAGAGGGCGTACAGACCCGCCAGCATCAGCCCCGGCTTGAGCGCCCCCACGAACAGGTCGCCCACGGAGATGCCCATCTGGTCGGCGAGCACGATGAGCACCACGCTCGGCGGGATGATCTGGCCCAGGGTCCCCGAGGCGGTGATGACCCCCGTCGCCAGCTCCGGCGAGTACCCGTACCGCAGCATCACGGGCAGCGAGATCATCCCCATCGCCACCACGGACGCGCCCACGACCCCCGTGGCGGCCGCCAACAGCGCCCCGACGAACACCACCGCGAGCGCCAGACCGCCTCGCAGTCCCCCGAACAGCATCCCGATCGTCGTGAGCAGATCCTCCGCGAGCTTCGAGCGCTCCAGCATCGTGCCCATGAAGATGAAGAACGGCACCGCGAGCAGCACGTAGTTCGCCATGACCCCGAACGTCCGCTGGGGGAACGCGCCCAGCAAGCCCCAGTCGAAGACGTCGAACGCCACGCCGACGCCCGCGAAGATCAGCGCGGTCCCGCCCAGGGAGAAGGCGACGGGGAAGCCGGTGAAGATGAGGAGGAAGGCCACCACGAACATGGCGGGCGCGAGGAGCTCGGCGGTCACGCTCCCTCTCCTGCGTCGGCGGCGTCGATCCCCCGGAGGAACGCGACCCTCTGGACGACCCACGCGAGCCCCTGCAGCGCCACGAAGGCGAACGCGACGGGGATGACCGCCTTGAGCGGGTATCGCGGCAGGCCGCCGGGGTCCGGGGAGATCTCCAGCACGGCCCAGGAGTTGCGCACGGCGGGCCACGACATCCAGATCGCCCACACGCAGAAGGGCAGCAGGAACAGCAGGGTCCCGACGAGGTCGATCCAGGCCTTGGTGCGGGGGCTCGCGCGGCCGTAGAGCACGTCCACGCGCACGTGCTCGTTCTCCTTCAGCGTCCACGCGGCGCCCAGCAGGAAGAGCAGGCTGAACATGTACCACTGGCCTTCGATGAAGGCGTTGGAGCTGAGGTCCGCGCCCACGAAGCGACCGAGGTAGCGCGCCAGCGCGTTCCACGACCCCAGCAGCACCATCGCGAGCGCGAGCCACGACACGCCCCTGCCGATCAGGCCGTTCATGCGATCGATCCCGCGCGCGACGCGGAGGACGCGCTTCATGAAGCGATCGGCGGACGCAAGCGCCCCAAGCGCGCGCAGCGGAGCAAAGCGAAGCGGAGTTCCGGAGGAAGTCTCGGGGCCCCCGGCGAGGAACCGGCGCGCGAAGCGAACCGGTTCATCGAGAGGGGTGAAAGGCGAAGGCCGCGTAGGCGGCTTCGGCGGTCCCGAACCAGCGATCGGCGTCCTTCTTGGCCTTCGACCACACGTCGTACACCTTGCGGTACGACGGATCGGCCGCGGCGGCGTCCTCCAACACGGCGCGGGAGGCCTCGCGCGCCGCCGTCATCAGGTCGTCCGAGAAGCGACGCATCTGCGTGCCGCCCTCGAGCAGTCGCTGCAGCGCGGCGGGGTTTCGGTGGTCGTAGCGCGTCTGCATCGCGAGCGCCGAGTCGGCCGCGGCGGACTGGAAGATGGCCTGGAAGTCGGCCGGCAGCTTCGCCCACTCCGCCTGGTTGACGTAGTAGCTGAGGGACGGCCCCGGCTCCCACCACCCCGGGTAGTAGTAGTACTTCGCGACCTTGTGGAAGCCGAGCTTCTCGTCGTCGTAGGGGCCGACCCACTCGGTCGCGTCGATGGCGCCGCGCTCCAAGGCGGGCAGGATCTCGCCGCCCGGGATCTGCTGCACGGTCGCGCCGAGGCGGTCCATCACCTTGCCGCCCATGCCCGGGATCCGGATCTTGAGGCCCCGGAGGTCCTCCGCGGAGGCGATCTCGCGCTTGAACCAACCGCCCATCTGGACGCCGGTGTTGCCCGCCGGGAAGTTGAGGATGTCGAAGTCGCTGAACAGGCCCCGCATCAGCTCCAGGCCGCCGCCCTCGAGCAGCCACGCGTTCTGCTGACGGGCGTTGAGGCCGAAGGGCACGCACGTATCGAACGCGAGCGCCTCGTTCTTGCCCGTGTAGTAGTAGCTCGCGGTGTGCCCGACCTGGACGGTCCCCTGCTGCACGGCGTCCAGGACCCCGAACGGCGGCACCAGCTCGCCTGCGGGGTGGACGCGGATCTCGAAGTCGCCGCCCGACAGCGCCTTCACGCGCTCGGCCAGCACCTCGGCGCCGCCGTAGATCGTGTCCAGCGCGGGCGGGAACGACGACGCGACCCGCCACTTCACCTTCTTGCGCGTGTGGACCGCGGGGGCGTCCGCGGAGGCCTGCTCGTCGCCGCAACCCGCGACGGTCACGCCCACGGCCGCGCCGGTCGCGCCGGTGATCGCCTGCTTCAGAAACTCGCGGCGCTTCACGACTTCTTCCCCTCGAGGCCGGGGTGGAACTCGAGCACCACCCCGTCCACGTCGATGCGGTCCCGGACCTTCAGGACCGCCTCCCGCTTCGCCTTGCCGTTGACGGTGACCTTGCCGAAGAGCCCCTTGCCCTTCACCCGGTAGCCGTCCTTGGTCTTGTGCACTTCGGCCAGCACCTTGTCCTTCCCGTCGGCGATCGAGACCCGCACCGAGCCGAATCCGATGGGAGTGACGTCCAGATCCAGCGAGAATATCTCGGGCTCCTCGCCCTTGTGACGAATCAGCAGGTGCGGCCGGGTGCGCAGCCGCGTGCGGGCCTGCAGTCGCGTGAGCGCGGCGGGCGCCATCATCCCCGTGGCGGGCATCTCGGTCGTGTCCTCCCCGAGGCCTCGGAAGGCCCACTCGGGGAGCTCGTCGTCCTCGGGCGGCTCGGTCCCCTCCGCGTCCGGCTGGAAGAGGAGCATCTCCTTGCCGATCTGGATCGTGACGTTCGTCGACAGGCGCCGGTTGTACTCGCGCACCCCGTCCACCAGCGTGCCGTTCGACGTGTCCAGGTCGCGCAGCAGGAACGCGCCGTCGGACCACTCGATGTGGGCGTGGCGCCGGGAGCACAGGGGGTCGGAGAGCACGAGGTCGGCCGAGCGATCCCGCCCGATCAGGTGCGTCCGCTGGGACAGCTCCAGGGACCGGACCCACTTGCCGTCGCGGTACAGGTCGATGCGCGCCATGTGTCTCCTCCGCTCGCTCCGCCGCGACTCTACCGCGGGGTCCGCATCGTCAGCGGCAGTCCTGGACGAAGGTCGGGTGCTCGGCGAAGTAGGTCCCACACGCCTGGGACGTCGCGTACTGCCCGCAGTCCAACAACGCGAGGTCGCGCCCCTGAGGGTCCTGCGCCGCGCCGTCCTTGCACTGGGTGCAGCACGCGGAGCGGGGGTCCTTCGGGGTGGCGGGGGCGCTCTTCGGCGGACACCCGAGCGACCACGCCGCGACCAGCACGAGCGCCGCCCGGGTCAGGTCCATGGGCCGATCTTGAACAGCCGCGAGAAGTCGCGTCGACGCTGGGCCGTGGACATGCCGACCCCGAGCACGAGCAGCAGATACACCGCCGAGAACACGTACCGCGCCTCCGGGCTCGGGAAGAACCACTGGGCGACGAACAGCACGAACAGGATCGTCGCCTCCCACAGGCTGAACTTCAGGTTGGACAGCACGGCGATGGCGAAGAGGGACTGCGCCGACGTGAGCAGCAGCTCCTCGGTCTGGCGGTGGTCCAGGGGCATGGCGCTCGCCTCGCCGACCGACAGGGAGTAGACGATCGGGATGGCGCCCACCAGCAGCGTCCACTGGTTCACCTTGCTGGAGACGAGCGCGCCCATGGCCGTGGACGTGCGGTGCCGCAGCACGAAGAGCAGCGCCACGATGAACTCGGGCGACTCGGACGCGAGCGGCGCGACCAGCTGGATGAGGATGAACTCGTCGATGGCGAGGCCGCGGCCCGTCTCCACCAGGCCCTCGGCGAACGGCTCGGCCGCCCACCAGATCGCCAAGCATGCGTACACGAGGAAGATCGAGATGACGGCCCATCGGCCGGCCTTCCCGGTCTTCGCGTCGATGAGCGCGGCGGGACCCACCAGCGGATGATCGTCGCCCTCCGTTTTGAGGGCCGCCCACACGTACCCCAGGAAGATGAGGATGAAGACGAGCGAGTGGAACAGGTTCAGCTCCCCCCACACCGGGAGGATGAACGAGAAGACCGTGGCGACCAGCAGGAAGCCCAGCTCCATGCGTCGGTCCGCGGAGACCTCGATGTGCCTCTTCTTCCCCTTGAAGCAGGCGAGGAAGACGACGGAGGACCAGCCGACGCCGATGAGCACTCGGTTCGCCCCGGTCATGTTGGCGACCGCGTAGTGCAGGTACGTCGGGTCCTTGCCCGCGTTCCAGGCGAAGGTCATGTCGACGGCGTACTCGGGCAGCACCGAGATGAGGGCCAGGACCACGAGCGCGAAGGCGGGGGGGACGTCCTGCTCGGCCAGCTCGGTGGCCCAGGTGAGCAGGAACGCGGCGGCCACGATCGAGATGCCCGAGAGCGTGGAGATCATCAACGGCGTGTAGTCGTGACCGACACCCATGAGGTGCGGGACGACCCAGACGAGCGGGGCGAGGAACGCGCCGACCAGCCAGATGATGTTGCCCACGAAGTCTCCGAATCCCGGCGCGGGGTCGCGCGCGAGGGCTCGGTTTGTACCACGCCGGTAAGGTCTGTCCGATGACCTCCGAACGCAGCGGTGGGCTCCCTCTCATCCGTCGTCGGCTCGACGGCGAACGGGTCCGCGAGTTCGTGCATCCCACGGACGGAGCGCCGGCCGTCGAGCGTCCCGTGGGGGCGACCGGGGCGGAGGCCGGCGCGAGGGTCCCTCGGTCGGGGCAGCTCATCCCCAGGCGCGTGCGCCTGACCGACGCCCGGGCCCCGATCGTCGTGCCCCTGCTCCGGGCGTCGTGCGACGGCAGCGGCGCCTGCTGCGGCCTCTACCACCACGTGCCCGCCACGCGCGAAGACCGAGAGAAGGTGGTCGCCGCCCTCGGAGATTCGTGGGACGGGCCCCTGCCCCTGGACCAGGTGTTCCACCCCGCCTTCGACGGCCGGGACGACCCGCTCAACGTCGTCGCCGTGGACGGCAGCTGCGCCTTCCGCGGGGGCGACGGCCGCTGCCGGATCCACGCCGTCGCGGGGGCCGAAGCGAAGCCCCAGTCCTGCCTCTCGTACCCCGCCCACCTCGTCGCCTGCGGGACGGAGTGGCACGCCTCGCTGCGGACGGAGTGCGCCTGCGTGGCCCGATCCGCCGTCGAGGGCGAGCCGCTGAACGCGGATCCGAAGGTGTGGGTCGCGCTTCGGTCCACGCTCCACCGGGTGTGGGCCGTGCCCCGAGAGGTCGCCGTGGACGACCGAAGGATCCCCCGCGACGACTACGTGACGTGGCTCCGCGGGGTGATGGCCGGCCTGGGCACGACGTTCGACCCGATCGCGACGCTTGAAGCCGGGCGACGGTCCCTGGGGGCGCTCGTCGGAGAGGACCGCGACCCCCTGGGCCCGCCCGATCGCGCCTGGCTGGCGACCGTGGCCACGCACCTGAAGCGGGAGGCCGAGGACGCCGCGCGGACCTTCGATCCGGGCTCCCCGTACCGACGCTCGATCGCCTGGGGGGCGGCCGTGGCGGGCACCCTCGCCGACGCCGAGGCGCCCGTCGTGCCGACCTGGTCTCGGGGCCGCGCCGGCGACTGGGCCCGCCGCACCGCGTCCACCCTGTCCATGGCGCTCCACGGCCACGCGCTGCTCGAACGCCCCGCGCTCGGCCCCGCCCTCGACGACCTCATCCGCCTCGTCCACCTCGCCCGGGACGCCGCCGCGATCCTCCCGGCGTCGGACGCGGACCCCCGGCTCGAGTCGCTCACGACCTGGCTGTTTCTCCATCGCAACGTGTGGCTCTGATCGAGGAGCCCCGCACGGGCGGGCCTGCTACAAACCCGCCGATGGCCGCCAAGAAGCCCGACCGCAGACGCCCCGGATCCCGGAAGCCGAAGCCGAAGACCCCCCGCGATCGACGTCGCGCGCCCCTCTCTCACGTAGACGGCGAGGAGGTCCTGCTCGGCGATCCCGAGACCGCCGACCGCCTCGCGTGCCTCTTTCGGGTCCACGAGGAGGACCGCGATCTGCCCATCGCGGGGGTACACGGCATCCACCCCTACCCCGCGCGCATGCACCCGGCGTGGGTCCGGGCGATCCTGGGCGAGCTGCCCGAAGACGCGGTGGTCTACGACCCCTTCTGCGGATCCGGCACGGTCCTCGTGGAGGCCTCCGAGTCGGGGCGTCCGTCCTTCGGATCGGACCTGAACGGCATCGCGGTGCGCATCGCGAAGCACCGCACCCGACGGAGGCGAGGAGAGTTCCTCGAGCGCTTCGCCGCCGCCGCGGTGGACCTGCACGCGGGGGCGGCCCACCGCCGGGAGACGCCGTTCGGGGCGCTCGCCAAGCGCGAGAAGCACTTCCCGCCCCACGTCCTCGGCCAGCTCATCTCCCTGCGCGACGAGATCGACAAGGTGCAGGACCCCCAGGGCAAGGAGGCGGCCCTGATGACCTTCTCGGGGATCCTCCCGAAGTTCGCGGCCCGGCCGGGGCGGCCCGCGCCGGAGGTCAATCGACGGGCGGTGCGCGACCACTTCCTGCGCCGGGCCGAGCAGGCGACCCACGCCTGGGCCGACCACACCGAGGCCGTCGAGCGCGCCCACCCGGGCCTGCGCAGCCCCCGCGTCGAGCTGGCGGACGCCCGCAGCACGCGGTGGGAGGACGAGTCCGCCGACGCCGTCGTGAGCTCGCCGCCGTACCCCGGGGTCTACGACTACGCGGGGGAGCAGCGCCTGCGCGCGAAGTGGCTGCGCGACGACCGCTGGGCCCGGGAAGCGCGCCGCCACGAGATCGGGCGACGGGGCACGACGGAGGCCGCGGACTGGGGCCACGGGATGCTCGACGCCCTCCTCGAGACGGCCCGCGTGGCCAAGCCCGAGGCGCCGGTGTACCTCGTGATCGGCGACGGCGCGATCGACGGGCGGGCCGTGCGCGTCACCAAGCTCCTGCAGCGCATCCAGGAGGCGTCGGACGACGGTCGCCTGCCCCTGCGACCCATCGCCGCCGTGGGCCAGGTCCGCCCCAACTTCCACGGCGCGTCCGCCAGGGCCTTCCGCTACGAGCCCCGGCGGGAGTTCCTCGTGCTCCTGAGGCGCTCGTGAGCGACGACCTCCGCGCGCTGTCCCGCGCCGTCGCCGCCTTCATGGACGACCGCGACTGGGGGCGATACCACTCCCCCCGGCAGGTCGCCGCGGCCCTCGCCGTGGAGGCGGCCGAGCTCCAGCAGCTGTACCTGTGGCGGGAGGACGGCGACCCGATGGAGGACCGCGCGGACGCCATCGCCGACGAGGCTGCGGACGTGGCCATCTGCCTCCTCAACTTCTGCAACCGCGCCGGCGTCGACCTCGGCGCGGCGGTCTTGAGGAAGCTGGCGGCGGCCGAGCACAAGTACCCCCGCGAACGCGTGCGGGGCCGCAACGAGAAGTACGACGAGTACCCGGAGTGGGAAGGCGAATGAGTCGACGGGCGGGGCTCTTGCTCCATCCCACCAGCCTCCCGGGGCGCTGGGGACGCGGCGACGTCGGCCCCGCCGCGCGAGACTTCGTGCGACGCATCGGCGCGGCCGGCCAGCGGCTCTGGCAGATCCTCCCCCTGAGCCCCACGGACGGCACCGGCTCGCCCTACGCCGGCGGCTCGGCGTTCGCGTCGGACCCGCTCCTCATCTCGCTGGACGACCTCCTGGAGGACGGCCTGCTGACCGAGGATGAGCCCGACGTGGCCCGATTCCTCGCCTTCTGCGGAGGCGACATCGAGACGCAGGAGTTCCGGCGACGCAAGGGCGACCTGGTGCGCACCGCGGCCGCCCGGTTCCTCGCGGCGCAGGCGCTCCCCGACCCTCGGCCCGGGATGCAGGCCTGGGCCGAGTTCGTCGCCCGGCGCGCCGGGACGTCGGTGGAGGTGGAGCTCGCCGTGCAGGCGCTGTTCGACCGCCAGTGGGACGCGCTGCGCGCCGCGGCCGCCGACGCCGACGTGGGGATCGTCGGTGACCTCCCGATCTTCGTGGGCGCCGACAGCGCGGACGTGCGCGCCCACCCCGAGCTGTTCCTCCTGGACGGGGGCGGGGCCCCGAGCGTCGTGGCGGGCTGCCCCCCGGACGCCTTCAGCCCCCTCGGGCAGCGCTGGGGCAACCCGCACTACGACTGGGACGCCGCGCGGGCCGAGGGCTTCGCGTGGTGGCGAAGGCGGCTGCTCTCCCTGCTTGATCGCGTCGACGTCGTGCGGGTGGACCACTTCCGGGGGTTCGCCGCCGCCTGGGCGATCCCGGTGGACGCTCCCGACGCGCGGGAGGGGACCTGGAGCCCGGCCCCGGGGCTGGAGCTGTTCACCGCGCTGCGCGACGCCGTGGCGGACGCGGGGCGCCTGCGGGACGGGCGGCTGCCCCTGATCGCCGAGGACCTCGGGGTGATCACGCCGGACGTCGAGGAGCTGCGCGACCGCTTCGAGCTGCCGGGCATGAAGATCCTCCAGTTCGCCTTCGACGGAGACCCCGAGCACCCCTTCCTCCCGCCGAACCACCCCGAGCGCTGCGCCGCCTACACGGGGACCCACGACAACGAGACGACCCGCGGCTGGTACGCGGGCGCGGACGACATGACCCGTCACCACGCCCGCGTGCACCTGGGGTCCGACGGCACCGACATCGCCTGGGACTGCATCCGCGCCGTGTTCGCGTCGAAGGCGGAGACGGCGATCGTGCCCGTCCAGGACGTCCTCGACCTGGGCAACGAGGCGCGGTTGAATACCCCCGGGACCGCCTTCGGGAACTGGTCCTGGCGGATGGAGCCCGGCGCCCTCACGGACGCGCGGCTCGAGCGGCTGGCCCACCTCACGGCGGAGACAGGACGATGACCCCGGATCCCGCCCCTCATGCGCCGCCCGCTGCGACCCTGATCGCGCGACGCAAGGCCCTCGCCCAGGCGGTCGGGGCGCCGATCCTGCTCCTGGGCCACCTGCCGATCGCGCGCAACTTCCGCCTCAACGTCTACCGGTTCCGCCAAGACTCGACCTTCCTCTACTACCTCGGGCTGTCGACCCCGAACGCGGCCGCCGTCGTCGAGCCGAGCGGGCGCACGACGCTCTACCTTCCGCCCCTCGAGCCGGGCGACGCGCTCTGGCACGGCGCGCTGCCCGACATCGCCGACCAGGCGGCCCGGGTGGGAGCCGACGCCGTGCGCCCCCGCGGGGAGCTCGCGCCGGGCGACTACCGCACGATCGTCACGGCGGACCTTCAGGCGAACCTCGAGGGCGCGCGGCTCACGGGCCGGGCCCTGGACTCGCGGGACCCGAGCACCAGCGACGCGGGCCTCCTCGCGGCCGTCGTCGCCCAGCGCATGGTGCGGGACGCAGGCGAAGTGGACGCCATCCGTCGCGCGGCCGCGGTGACGGAGAAGGCGCACGTCGCGGGGATGCGGGCGACCCGCGTGGGCACCACCGAAGACGCGGTGCAGGCCGTCATCGACGGGATGTTCCAGCTCCACGGCATGACGTCGGCGTACCCGTCGATCGTGACGGCCCGGGGGGAGGTGCTGCACGGCCACGCCCAGGGGATCCGGCTCACGTCGGACCACCTGCTCCTGGTGGACGCGGGGGCGGAGGAGCCGGGCGGGTACGCCTCGGACGTCACGCGGACCTGGCCCGCCGATGGTCGCTTCGACGCGCGGCAGGCCGCCCTGTACGACCTCGTCCTCGCGTCCCAGGAGGCCGGGATCGACCGCGTGCGAGCCGGGGTGCGCTACCGGGATGTACACGTGGCGTCCGCGCGGGTGCTCGCGGACGGGCTGCGCGACGAGGGGCTGCTCATCGGCGACCTCGACGGCCTCGTGGAGCGCGGCGCGCACGCGGCGTTCTTCCCCCACGGCGTGGGCCACCTGCTCGGCCTCGACGTGCACGACCTCGAGCTGTACGGCGACATCGGATACCCCGCCGGCCGCACCCGGTCGGACCAGTTCGGCCTCGCGTACCTCCGGCTTGACTGCGACCTCCAGCCGGGGATGGTGGTGACCGTCGAGCCCGGCATTTATTTCGTGCCGGAGATCTTCGCCGACGATGCCCTGAGGGCGCGCTTGGGGGACTCCGTCGACTGGCGCGAGGCCGAGACGTGGATCGGTTTCGGGGGCATCCGGATTGAAGACGACGTGCTGACGACCGATAGTGATCCGGACGTTCTGACGGAAGGGATCCCGAAGTCGAGGGCCGCGGTGGCCGCGCTCGTGGGCACGGGTCCCTCGCCCGAGGAGCGCTTCGCCGGGTGACCGCCCTCGAAGCCGGGGCATGGGGAGACCGTTTGGGAGAAGAGGACCAAGGGAAGCCACGCCCGTCGTCGGACGGCTGGATGGACGAAGAGCGCGGCGCGAAGCCCGCGTTCATCGAGCACTCCGGACCGCGCGAGATGCCGCCTTCGGGGCCGGAGCCGCCGAAGGTCCCCGCCGCGGAGATTCACCCGCCCGGAGACCGGGACCCCGAGCTGGACGAGTCCATGTCCGCCCTCGCGAGCGGGGTCATGGACGTCGTGGGCGGCCGATCCCCCGAGGCGAAGGCGGTCTTCGACGCGTTCCACAGCAACCTCGCCCGCGCCAAGCCCCGCCTCCCCAACCTCGCGGCGGGCAAGGCGCCGCCTCCGATGCCCCGCCGGCCCAAGAAGGCGGGGCGCCCGGATCCGCGGTCCGCGCTGATCGCCGCCGCGCGGGGCGAGCCGACCCTCGCGCTCAAGCTCCTCCAGTCCCTCCGGCAGGGCCCCACCCGGATGGCCCGTCGCAGCCTCGACCTCGAGGAGATCGGCCGACGTCTGCCGATCCCCATGCTGCGCGACCTGGTCGCGGGCTCGGGAGGCCCGGCCCCTGCGAAGTCGCCCTGGGACACCCTGCTCGACAACCTGTGGCGTCACACGCTGGTCGCCGCCCGGACGGCGGAGATCGTCGCCCGGGACCAGCTGCGGCGGGAGCCCGGGGCCATCTACACCATCACGCTCCTGCACAACATCGGCGAGATCGCGATCGTCGACCTGTTCCGCGGCCTGGGGGAGACGCCCCCCGGGGACGGCGTGGCCCGCGACAAGCTGGCCGAGGAGATGGAGCGCTTCCACGAGACGATCGGCGGCGTGATCCTGCGGCGCTGGAAGCTGCCCTCGATCCTCTCGGCGGTGGCGTCCAAGCACCACGATCCGCTCGCCCATCCGCCGGGCACGCCGCCCGCCCGCTACGCCGCCCTGGTCTCCGGAGCGTCGGCCGCCGCGAGCCTCGCGGGCGTCGTCTACCGCGAAGGCCGGGATCGCCCGGAGGACGATCTCGAGTCGTCCGCCGACATGCTGGGGGTCGAGCCGGACTCGCTGGTCGAGGCCGCGAAGACGGCGCTGGGGGAGTGGTCACACCAGGAGCCGGCGGATCCTGCGAACTCGTGACGAAGCGCCGTTCGTCGCACCTCCGACACGTCGAATTCTGCAGCTGAAGCGCGCACTGCACCCCAAGTGGTCACCGCCGTGACCGGTGTGTGGGTGGATCCACGCCCATGGTGGTCACTCTACTGACCGGCGACGGCGTGCCCCACTCGACTGGACTCGCCGTAAACGCTGTGCGCCACGCCATCGGCAGCGACTCGTCGCAAGCCGGCACGGATGCTGCGAAAGGCAGATCCATGTCTGCACGTGTCTCGCTCGCTCTCGCCCCCCTCCTCCTCATCGGCTGCTACTCGGATCCCTTCGACTCCGAGACCAACGCCTCCGCGGCCGACCTCGACGCCCTCCGCTCGAGCGTCGCCGAGGACGTGTTCGACGCGGCCTCCGACGAGTACGGGGTGCCCGCCGACCTGCTCGCCGCGGTGGCCTGGCACACCTCGTCCTTCGCCCCGGGCGACCACGATCACGACGAGCACTCGCCCGCCCACGGGTGGATGGGCCTGCGCCCCGACCAGGTGGAGGCGGCCGCGGCGCTGACGGGTCTCCCGGCCGACGACGTCGCCGCCGACCGGGAGGCGAACATCTTCGGCGCGGCCGCGTTGATGGCCGAACTCTCCACGACCACGGGCACCTGGGCGTCGCGCACCGAGGCGGACCACACCTGGTGGGCGACGCTTGTGGCGTGGAACGACTACGAGTCCGAGTGGATGAACCACGAGTTCGCCATGGACGTCTTCCGCACGCTGCAGCGGGGCCTCCACGTGCCCACCGTCAACGGCGACGAGGTCGTGATCCCCGCGCGTGAGCTCCCCGGCCTCGCCTACGTCCGCTTCGTGCAGGGCCCGCGGGCCGAGAGCGGCCTGTTCCACGGCGGGACGATCGACTACCCCGGCGCGGCCCGGTTCGTGCCCGCCCACTCCAGCAACCAGTCTTCCCGCTCCGGCGGGACGTCGGCGATCCGCCGCGTGGTCATCCACACGGTCGAGGGGTCCTACAACGGCGCGATCTCGTGGTTCCAGAACCCGTCGGCGAACGTCTCGGCGCATTACGTGGTGCGCAAGTCCGACGGCGAGGTCACGCAGCAGGTCCGCGACTCCCGCAAGGCCTGGCACGCGTGCAACAACAACAACGACACCATCGGCATCGAGCACGAGGGCGCGGCGAGCAACGCGGGCACGTGGACGCCGGAGATCCTCGACAGCTCCGCCCGCCTCACGGCGTGGCTGGTGACGCAATACAACATCCCGATCGACCGCACCCACATCGTCGGCCACGGCGAGATCCAGGGCTCGGGGTGCGCCTACCGCTACGACCCCGGCCCGCACTTCCCGTGGACCCAGTACCTGCAGATGGTCACGAACTTCGCCAACGGCAGCGTCGACGGCTCCGCGCCGCCGGACGCCGAGGTGCCCGACACGCCGACCCTGCCCGAGGGCCCCGCGCCCGCCTCGGTCACGTTCCAGTCGCCGACGAACGGCTCGACGGTCGGCAACCCGGTCATCATGCGCGTGGCCAACACGGGCGTGGACCACATGGAGGTCTGGGCCGGCCCCTACCTGCTGGCCCACCACCTGACCGCGAACCCGGTCAACGTCGGCTACCGGTTCGACACGATCGGCACGCGCTCCATCACGGCGCGCGGCTACAGCAACGCGGGGGCGCTGCTGGCCGCGGACACGATCAGCATCACGGTCGAGAACGTGCCGGGCACGCTCACGCCGTCGGCCACGAAGGTCTCGGGCGCCACGTACCGCATGACGGCGACCACCCCGGGCGCGGCCTACATGAAGTACTGGGTCGACGGGTGGCCGCTGCGGGACGTCGACACGGGCAGCCGTCGGGCGCCGGCCCCGTCCTACGCCCTCGACTACACGTTCAACTGGCTCGGCCCCAACCGCCTCCTGCAGGTGCGCGCCTACGACGGCAACGACCAGCTCCTGGGCGAAGGCCTCGCCTACATCGACGTCGACGGCACGGCGGGCGGCGGCGGCCTCATCCAGATCGACGGGTACGAGGTCAGCGGCCAGGTCATCCGCCTCACCACGGAGGCGACGCCCGGCGTGGCCGAGGTCGAGTACGTGTGGAACGGCGCGGTGCTCGCCGACATGGCCACCGGCGCCACCCGCGGGGTCCCCGACGAGTTCGAGATCTACTACGACTTCCCGGTGTCGGGGGCGCAGCCCATCGTGGTGCGAGCCTTCAACGCCGCGGGCACGCTCGTCGACACCGAGACGGTCACGATCGTCGTGCCGGCGAGCGCGGTGGACGTCACCTGGACCCGCAGCGCGTGGCACCAGTACAAGTTCGACGGGGTCGCGCCTCCGGGCACCTACAAGCTCGTCATCGAGATCGACGGCTGGGCGCTGCGCGACCAGAACACGAACCATCAATACACGCTCGGCCCCGACTTCATCCTCGACTACCGCTTCAACTACGGCGGCACCCGCACCCTCGTCGCCACCGGCTACGACCCGGTCGGCAACGTCACCGGCACGTTCGAGACGACGATCGAGGTCTACTGACCTCGCGAAACTTCGCGGGCCTGCGCCCGTCGGCCCTCCCCACGCCCCGTATTCCGCGAAAGTTCGCGAAGGGCTGATCGCTGTACGCCTCGCCGGCGGGCCGCGTACGCCCGACCGCGGTCGCCTCGCGCGCGTGGTAAGTTGACTTCGACCCAATGGCGCCGAAGCGACTCATCGATGCATTCCGCGAGCGGATGTCGAAGTCCGCGAGTGGGGGTCCCGGGGAGCCTCGCCGGTCCTGGATCGCGCCCGTCCCGGCCCCCCGACCGCCGCCCCGCTCCTGGCGCCGCCGCGCGGTCGAATACGGCCCCTACACCCGCTTCTCCCTGAGCCTCCCCCACGACTGGGCGGAGCTCCCGGGGGCCGAAGACGTCGTGCGGGCCGCCCCCAGCTACTCGGTGGGCACGCGCCTCACGATCGCCGCGCACCCCCTGCCGGTGTCCGGGCCCCAGGGCCTGCTCGACGCGTGCGGGACCATCCTCGGCGGCGGCACCTCGCTCGCCCCGCCCAAGCGCACGCGGCTGGCGCGATGGGGCGACGACGCCTGGGCCGCGTCCTGGGGCTGGGTCCTGCCGCCCACCGACGACGGCGAGCCCGTGGTGTGGCGCATCCTCGCCCTCGGCAACGAGCAGGGCGTGGTCGTGGCCACCGCCGAGGGCCCGTACGAGGAGTTGGACGACGTCGTGGAGGGCATCCTCGGGTCCCTCCAGCTCGCCCCGGCGGACCTCCTCGCCCCCGAGTTCTTCACGCTCGCGCTCGTCCAGCTGTTGAACGATCGCGCCGGCGACATGCGCGGCAACACCTGGTTCGTGGACGAGGAGGGGCTGCTCGTGGGCGGCTCCATCCGCGTCCAGCCCTCGAACGCGTACCGCGCGTACCTCGCCGACGGCGACCTCGACGCCCTCGCCTCCCGGCTCGACGACCGGGCCCACCGCGCCCCCGGATCCGAGTGGGAGGGCATGGACTGGGACGACGTCCGCGACTTCCTCCGCGTGGTCCTGCGCCCCCGCTCGGCCGTCGCGGAGCTCGACATCGTGTGGGTCCCCGTGGCGCCGAGCATCGTCGCGTGTCCCGTGTTGGACAGCTCGGACCGCATCACCTTCATCCCCACCTCGGAAGCCGACCGGTGGGGCATCGACCGCCGGGAGCTCCTCTCCTGGGCCGTGGCGCAGCAGGACGCGGGGGGAGCCGCGTGGGTGGAGCTGCGAGACGAGACGGATCGGCTGCACGGCGTCCAGCTGGACGCTCACGGGTACGACAGCGGCCTGCTGCTGTGCCCGAGCATGCGCGCGGCGCTGGAGGCGGAGCTCGGATCTCCGCTCCTGGTCGCCATGCCCGCAGCCGAATGCATCCACGTCTGGCGGGACACCGCCGAGGCGCGCGACCACCTCGCGCGCCGCACCCGAACGACCTTCCGCCGTCGCCCGCGCCCGCTGAGCGACGATCTCTGGCTCTGGACCGAAGAAGGCCTGACCCCCGTCCGGGCATGACCGCCCGCGGCGTCGCTCTGGGGCGTCGAGGAGACTCCATGATTTCCGAATGCTCGATGCGCACGACGCGCACCCTCCTCCTGACCTGCCTGCTCGTCGCCTTCGCGACGCCCGCAGCCGCCCAGAACCTGACCCTCACCAACCAGACGGTCACGCTCGGAGGCACGCTGAACTACGGCGACGTGACGCTCGTGAACTCCACGATCAACGTCGCGACGTACAGCACCGCGAACCCCAACAACACCGGCCTGCTGCACATCATCGCGACCGGCACGATCAACATCGACGCCAACTCGCGCATCCGGGCCAACGGCGACGGGTTCCAGTCCAGCACCGACCAGGGCGACGGCCCCGGCGGCGGCTTCGGCGGCCTGTTCGCGCTCGACGGCGGCGGCGGCGCGGGCTACGGCGGCGACGGCGGCGACGGCATCCGCGACTGGTGGGTCTTCTCGGGCTGCGGGACCGAGGTCATCGACGGCGCGGGCGGGTTCGCCTACGGCAACGCCAACACCATCGACATCCAGATGGGGTCGGCGGGGGGCTCCGGCGGCGAGGGCGACGGCAACGGGACGAACTTCGGCGGCGGCGACGGCGGCGGCGCGATCCGGCTCGAGGCGCCCACGATCATCATCAACGGCAACCTCATCTCCAACGGCACCAACGGCGCCATCTTCGGGAACGACTCGGGCGGCGGCGGCTCCGGGGGGGGCATCCTGGTCCAGGGCGACTCCGTCGCGATCACCGGCCTCCTGCGCGCGAACGGCGGCAGCAGCACGGACTACGACGACGGCGGAGGAGGCGGCTCCGGCGGCCGGATCAAGGTCTTCTATCAGCAGGACGCGGGCATCACCCCGACCGTCGAGGTGTTCGGCGGCCCCGGCGGCACGAGCGGCGCGGGCTGCCCCTCCGAGCAGGCCTTCCCCGGCGACCCGGGCACCTACACGCTCCAGGACATCGATCTCGACAACGACGGCTCGATCTCGAACCTCTGGGGCGGCCCCGACTGCGACGACGGCAACGCCGCGGTCCTGCCCGGCGCGACGGAGGTGTGCGACGGCGTGGACAACGACTGCGACGGCCTCGCGGACTCCGCCGACCCGGCCACCGACACCGACGGCGACACCTACTCGTCCTGCGGCGGCGACTGCGACGACACGAACGCCGCCGTCTTCCCCGGCGCGGCGGAGCTCTGCAACAGCTTCGACGACGACTGCGACGGCCTCGTCGACGGCGCGGATCCGGAGACGGACGGCGACGTGGACGGCGTCAGCGTCTGCGACGGCGACTGCAACGACCAGAACCAGAACATCTTCCCCGGCAACATCGAGGTCTGTGACGGGCTCGACAACAACTGCGACGGCAACGTCGACGAGGGCTTCGACTCCGACAACGACGGGATCCCGGACTGCCAGGACAGCGAGACCTGCGACGGGCTCGACAACAACGGCAACGGCCTGATCGACGAGGGCTTCGACCTGGACGGCGACAGCGTCACCACCTGCGGCGCCGACGGCATCCTCGGCACCGCCGACGACGACTGCAACGACGCCTCGCCCCTCCAGTCGCCCCTCTTGACCGAGGTGTGCGACGCGATCGACAACGACTGCGTGAACGGCGTGCCCTTCACCGAGATCGACGACGATCTCGACGGCCTGTCCGACTGTCAGGGGGACTGCGACGACGGCAACGCCCTGACGTTCCCCAACGCCCCCGAGGGCTGCGACGGCCTCGACAACGACTGCGACGGCACCGTCCCGGCCAACGAGGCGGACGCGGACAACGACGGCTACCGCATCTGCGACGGCGACTGCGCGGACACGAACTCGGCGATCTTCCCCGGTCAGGTCGAGATCTGCGACGGCGTGGACAACGACTGCGACGGCGTCATCCCCGTGACCGAGAACGACCTCGACGGCGACGGCGTGCAGGTCTGCGCGGGCGACTGCAACGACCTCGACAGCACCACGTTCCCCGGCGCGGCCGAGATCTGCGACGGCCTCGACAACAACTGCGACTCCGTCACCCCCGCCAACGAGTCCGACGCGGACGGCGACGGGTTCGAGGTCTGCAACGGCGACTGCGACGACCTGGACGCCTCGGCCTTCCCCAACGCCGTCGAGGTCTGCGACGGCGTGGACAACAACTGCGACGGCATCCTCGGCCTCAACGAGGTCGACAACGACAACGACGGCAACCTCGTGTGCGGGGGCGACTGCGACGACAACGACCCCAACACCTTCGTGGGCGCGGCGGAGGCCTGCGACGGGCTCGACAACGACTGCGACGGCTCCGTGCCGGGCACCGAGTTCGACAGCGACAACGACGGCTACCGCATCTGCGACGGCGACTGCAACGACACGGCGTCGGCCGTCAACCCGGGCGCGACCGAGATCTGCAACCAGCTGGACGACAACTGCGACGGCGTCATCCCCGCCAACGAGCTCGACGCCGACAACGACGGCTGGGCCGTCTGCCAGGGCGACTGCGACGACAACCAGCCGCTCTCGGGGCCCTTCCTCATCGAGGTATGCGACGCGATCGACAACAACTGCGACGGCGTCGTGGACGAGGGCTTCGACGCGGACGGCGACGGCGTGCCCGACTGCCAGGACACCGAGGTCTGCGATGGCGTGGACAACGACGGCGACGGCGCGGTCGACGAGGGCTTCGACCTCGACGGCATCGGCGGCGCGGACTGCATCGACAACGACGGCGACGGGTTCAGCGAGGACGCGGGCGACTGCAACGACGCCGACCCGAACATCTCCGCGGGCATCACCGAGATCTGCGACGGGTTCGACAACAACTGCGACACCCTCGTGGACGAGGGCTTCGACAGCGACAACGACGGCATCGCGGACTGCTTCGACGTGGAGCTGTGCGACGGCCTCGACAACGACGGCGACACGCTCGTGGACGAGGGCTTCGACGCCGACGGGATCGGCGGCGCGGACTGCATCGACGACGACGGCGACGGCTTCACCGAGGACGACGGCGACTGCAACGACGCGGAGGCCACCGTGTTCCCCGGCGCGGCCGAGCTGTGCGACGGGTTCGACACCGACTGCGACCCGAACACCACCGACGGCGACGACCTCGACCTCGACGGCGTCACCGGCTGCGACGGCGACTGCAACGACTTCAACCCGAACACGTACCCCGGCGCGGTGGAGATCTGCGACGGCCAGGACAACGACTGCGACGGCTTCTCGGACGACATCGCCGACGTGGACGCGGACGGCGTGACGGTGTGCGCGGGCGACTGCGACGACTTCGACGCGCTCAACTTCCCGACGAACCCCGAGGTCTGCGACGGCCAGGACAACGACTGCGACACGGCCGTCGATGAGGGCTTCGACGCGGACTTCGACGGCTTCTCCGCATGCGCGGGCGACTGCGACGACGCGAACCCGCTGATCTTCCCCGGCGCCATCGAGATCTGCGACGGGCTCGACAACGACTGCGACCCGACCACGATCGAGGGCGTCGACCTCGACGGCGACAACTTCACCAGCTGCGACGGCGACTGCGACGACAACGACGCCCTCGTCTTCCCGGGCCAGATCGAGTCCTGCGACGGCGTGGACGAGAACTGCGACGGCGTGATCGACGACGGCTTCGACGCCGACGGCGACGGCTTCACGACCTGCGCGGGCGACTGCAACGACCTCGAGGCGACCGTCTTCCCGGGCGCCCAGGACATCTGCGGCGACGGCGTGGACAACGACTGCGACGGCACCATCGACGAGTCCGTGGACGCGGACGGCGACGGCGTGGGCTCCTGCCAGGACTGCGACGACGCCAACCCGGTCGTGAACCCGTCCGAGGTCGAGGTCTGCGACGGCTTCGACAACGACTGCAACGGCATCGTGGACGACGGCTTCGACCTGGACGGCGACGGGTACGCCACCTGCGACGGTGACTGCGACGACAACGACGCCGCCATCAACCCCGGCGCGGCGGAGATCTGCGACGGGATCGACAACGACTGCAACCCGTTCACGAACGAGCAGGTCGACCTGGACGGCGACGGCGTCACCTCCTGCGACGGCGACTGCGACGACACCGACCCGTCCATCTACCTGGGCGCGGTGGACATCTGCGGCGACGGCATCGACAACAACTGCGACGGCGCCATCGACGACGGCAGCGACCAAGACGGCGACGGCGTGCTCGTGTGCGACGGCGACTGCGACGACCTCGACAGCCAGATCGGCCCGTTCGCGATCGAGTCCTGCGACGGCATCGACAACGACTGCGACGGCGTGATCGACGACGGCTTCGACCTGGACGGCGACGGCGTCACCACCTGCGACGGCGACTGCGACGACACCGACGCGGACGTCTTCACGGGGAACGTCGAGGACTGCACCAACGGCATCGACGACAACTGCGACGGCGACATCGACGAGGACACCGACGACGACGGCGACGGCGTGACCACGTGCGCGGGCGACTGCGACGACAGCGACGCCTCCGTGAACCCGAACGTGGAGGAGGTCTGCGACGGCGTCGACAACGACTGCGACGGCGTGGCCGACGAGGGCTTCGATCTGGACGAGGACGGCGTCACGACCTGCGACGGCGACTGCGACGACACCGACGCGAACGTCTTCACGGGCAACATCGAGGACTGCACGGACGGCCTCGACAACGACTGCGACGGCGAGATCGACGAGGACGCGGACGACGACGGCGACGGCTACACCCAGTGCCTCGGCGAGGACTGCGACGACGCCGACGCGCTCGTGCACCCCACGGCGGAGGAGGTCTGCGACGGCATCGACAACAACTGCGACGGCGTGATCGACGAGGGCTTCGACCTCGATGAGGACGGGGTCACGACCTGCGCGGGCGACTGCGACGACGACGACCCCGACGTCTTCCCGGGGAACCCCGAGGAGTGCGACGGCATCGACAACGACTGCGACCCGACGACCGACGAGAACGTCGACAACGACGGCGACGGCCAGTCGGCGTGCGACGGCGACTGCGACGACCTGGACGACACGGTGTTCGTGGGCGCCGACGAGATCTGCGACGGCCTCGACAACGACTGCGACGGGGACGTGCCGCTGGACGAGCTGGACGTGGACGGCGACTCCTTCGCGCCCTGCGACGGCGACTGCAACGACACCGACCCGGAGGTGAACCCGGACGCGATCGAGGTGTGCGACGGGATCGACAACGACTGCGACGGCGAGGCGGATCGCGCGTCGCCCGAGGACTGCTCGGACGGCGAGGACAACGACTGCGACGGCCTCATCGACGGGGCGGACAGCGACTGCGAGACCGTGGACCCGATCACCAGCTGGGTCTCCGGCGGCGGCGGCTGCGCGTCGTGCGACGCGAGCATCGCGGGCGATCGACTCGACGCGCCCGCTGCGGCACTCTTCCTCGCCCTGATGGCGGTGGGTACCGCCCGACGGCGGCGGGAGCACCGAACATGAGACGCACCATCCCGGCCCTCGCGGCCGTCGTCCTCTTCACCGGCTGCGAGCCCCTGCCCGTGGCGCCGGAGGGGCTGGACGAAGCGAGCTCCTTCGTGTTCCGCGAGTTCTTCTCGGACGACGCCACCTTCGAGGTCGGCATCCAGGGCTTCATGGACTGGTTCGTCAACGGCGGCGGGCAGGAGCTGACGGGCCTCGCGCCCGGCGGTGAGGAGGAGGAGCCGGTCGACTCGTTCGTGGTGGCGGACCTCGATCCCGAGGACGTCGTGAACTACCCGTACAACGGCGAGCGCACGCTGGGCGACGCCCTCGGCGTGGTCTCCGTGGCGGAGATGGACTGCACCTGGCGCACGGCCGAGACGTTCCTCGTGCGGCCGGATCAGGACGTGGTCTTCGCGGAGGCCTGGGAGGGGTACGACCGCACCTACACGTCGTCCCGCGAGCGCTTCGAGGGCGGTCACGACGCCGGGTACGCGGCGCTCCAGGACACGGTCGACCCGTTCGACGAGGGGTTCGACGCGGAGCCCTACGAGAGCACCCTGCTGTTCACCCAGAACCAGGCGAACCCGGTCAGCGCGTTCGGCGTGGACCTGGACGCCTACCCGCTCTTCCTCGACTTCCGCCACGGGAGCTACGAGGTGGACGGCGAGGAGCTCGGCGCCTTCGTCATCGCGACCCACATCCGCGACCCGGTCGTGAACGGCGCGGGCAACGGCATCGCGCAGACGTACAGCATCGAGATCAACGTGGAGCGACCGGACAACAAGACCGTCCGCATGCTCACCGTGTGGGCTCAGACCCTGACCGAGGGCATCACGATCAGCGACGAGCTCGCCCGTCAGGCGGCGGTCCGCAAGGCGCTCGAGTCGAGCAACGCCCTGAGCGAGGCCTGCGCGGCCGTCGATCAGGTGGAGGATCCGAGCGGCGGCGGAGGCAGCGACTGCTCTCTGGCGGACGCCTCGTCGGTGGGGTGGTGGGGGCTGCTCTTCGTCTTCCCCGCGGTCGCTCGACGACGCCGCTGAGGCACGCCTCCGGGGCCGCCGTCATAACTTGTCCATAACGAAGCCCTTGCAATCGCGGCTCGGATCCGCGAGATAGGGGCCGTTATGCAGACTCACCGCTTCCTGATCGCCCTCCCCCTGGTCGTCGCCTCGGCGCTCATCGGGTGCTCCCCACCGCCGCCCGCGCCCGAGGGCCTCGACGCCTCGACCTCCTACATGATGCGCGAGTTCTACAAGAACGACGCGACCTTCCAGGCCGGCATCCAGGGCTTCATGAACTGGTACTTCGACGAGGGCTTCCGGCTCACCGGCGTGGGCGCGGGCGAGGGCGAGGACCAGGAGCCGCTCGACTCGTTCACGATCGGCGATCTGACCGAGACCGACATCGGCCACTTCCCGCTCGCCGACGACGACCGAGTCATCAGCAACGCGAGCGGCGTCGTGAGCCTCGCGGAGATGGACTGCACCTGGCAGACCGCCGAGGACTACCTGCTGCGCCCCGACCAGACGGTGGTGTTCGACGAGGACTGGGAGGAGTACGACCGGACCTTCCGCACGCCCCGGGCCGACTTCCAGGCGGCGTCCGCGTCCCTCGAGTTCACCCCGATCGGCGAGGACCTCGACGTGTTCGCCGAGGGCTACGACCCGGCCCCGTACGGCGCCTCGCTCCTCATGCTGGAGAACGTCGCGAACCCGGCGCCCGTGATCGTCGACCTGCCGCCCTACGACCTCTTCTTCGACGCGCGCCACGGGGTGGTGACCATCGAGGACCCCGACAACGGCGAGTCCGGCGTGGGCATGCTCGCCATCCTCACGTACAGCCGCGAGGCCGTCTTCGACGACTCCGGCGACAACGGCCTCCTCCAGTCCTACTCGGTGGAGATCAACGTCGAGCGCCCCGGCGACAAGACGCTGCGCATGCTCGCGATCTGGGCCGAGCCCATCGGTGGCGGCCTCGACCCCGACTCCGCGTTCGTCCTGAACTACGCGGTGAACAAGTCGCTGTCGTCCAGCAACCGGCTCTCGGACATCTGCGCCGGTGTCATCGACATCCCCGCCGAATGAGGTCCGTCGCCACCGTCGTCGCGGCGCTGCTCCTGGGCGGCTGCGGCTCGCCCCCGCCTCCCGCCCCCGAGGGACTGGACGACTCGGTCCGGTTCATCATGAACGAGTTCTATGCGGACGACGCCACGTTCGGCGCGGGCCTCACCGGCCTCCTGAACTGGGTCGACGACGAGGGCAACGCGCTGCTCGACGTGGACCCGAACGTGGGCAACGTCGCCGACTTCCGCCTGGACACCCGGCTGAGCGCCGCGGACGTCGCGCAGATGCCGATCGCGCACTCGCGGGACCCCGGCGACGCCCCCGGCGTGGTGGGCATCGCGGAGCTCGGCTGCGGCTGGGACGAAGGCGAGGAGCTGCACGTCCGCGGGGACCAGGACGTCGTCTTCGAGGGGGAGTGGACGACCTACGACCGCACCTACGAGTCGCCGCGGGGCGAGTTCGACGCCGCCCGCGTCTCGGGCGAGTACCCGGTCGTGGCCCAGGCCGTCGATCCCGAGACCGCGGTCTGGGACTCGGACGAGCTCGCGCCCGTGTTCCTCAAGACCCGCAACGCGCTCGGCACGTCCAGCGCGGGCGTGGACTTCGACTACACCCTGGACCTGCACTTCCGCCACGGCGTGTTCGACGTGCAGGGCGAGCCCGTGCACGCGATGGTCATCCTCACCTGGCTCGAAGACGAGGTGGAGAGCACCAACTCCGACAACTTCCTCTACCAGGTCTACAGCGTGGACATGATCGTCGAGAACGGGGACGGCAGCGGCCTTCGCGTGGTCGCCAACTACACGGAGGTCGGGCCCGTGGAGAGCGACTCAGAGCTCGTCCAGGTGCTGGGCGTGAACCGGATCCTCGACTTCGCCGAGCGGCTCAACTTCATCTGCACGGGCGGAGTGGACCTGCCGGGCGAGTGACGGGGGACGCGTGAAGAGACTCGCGATCGTCGTCGGGCTGCTGCTGCCCGCGGCGGCCCAGGCAGACGAGGCGCCTCCGGCGGAGGACATGGACACGTCCTACGGGCTCCTGCGCGAGCCCGCGGTGTCCTTCTCGCCACGCTTCTCGCCCCTGGGGAGCAGCCCCACGAACCGCGAGATCACCGTCGGCTTCTCGTTCACCGCGCAGCCGAAGTCGTGGATCGGGATCGAGGCGAACGTCTCGGTGTACCCCCTGAGCGGCGTCGGCAACATCACCGACACCTCCCTCACCACCGTGCTTTTGACCGGGGACCGCATCGGGCTCGAGTCCGTCGATCGCCTCGCGACGTTCACGGTCGGGCCGATGCTCGTGCCCGTGTCCGGCTACCTCGCGCCTCCGGGGCTCGCCGGGGCCCACCTCGAGATGCTGTTCGGCTTCGGCGCGGGCGTGGAGGTCGCGCAGCTGGAGTCCATCACGGCGGACGACGACGCGGCGGCGTTCGTGACGGATCCGGTCCTGCACGCCCGGCCCGTGCTGACCACCCTCGCGGGCTTCCGCCTCGCGCCGACCCCGATCGTCGCCTTCCGGTTCGACGCCCGCGTCACCGGCGGCATCGAGCGGATGCTCGACTTCACCACGGACGAGTCGGCCACCATCAACCGGTCCCTCCCCGAGGGCGCGACCACGACCCGGGCCCTCTGCGCCGACGAGACCTCCGAAGCGATCTGTCGGGTGGGCGGCTGGCACGCGTTCACGCTCGAGTTCGCGGCCGAGTTCACCATCGGCGCGCGCACGGTGACGTCGCGATGAGGCGCGCCGTGGCCGTCGTGGCGCTCTTCATGGCGGTCGTCCCCGCGGACGCGACGGCCGCCCCCCTGGAGGAGGCCTTGGGCGTCCCTCGGATCGACCTCGCCGGCTCCGTGCTGGGCGGCGAGGACGTGTTCATCCGGCGCGTCGGGCACGGCTTCCGCCTCACGATCCGCCCCGTCCGGTTCCTCGGGTTCGACCTCCTGGCCGCGGGCTTCCCGGACGGGGGCGAGTCGGACTGGACGGAGTACACGGTCCAGACCGTGCGCGGGGAGGAGGTCGCGCCGCTCGTGAGCCGCGTCCTGGGGATGGTCCACGTGGGCTTCCAGGGCACGCCGCTGCTCGGCCGGATCCGGGCCCCGGGGGGCGGCGACGGGGGCGAGGTGGGTTGGTACTGGACCCTGGGCGCGGGGGCACTGAGCACCCGCGACGACATGGAGCTCACGGCGAGCCCCTGCTCGGCGCTCGCGACCCCCCTGGAGCGCGCCGAAGACCCGGGCTGCGCGCTGGTGGATCAGCTGCACCCCGCCTTCGTGCTGGCGAGCGGCCTGCGGGTGACGCTCAGCCCGGGGGTGATCGTCGGCTTCGAGGGCCGCTTCACCGTGCACCCGGAGGAGCACTTCGTGGGCGCGGACGAGCCCCTCACCGAGGTGCGGCGCACGATCTGGACGAGCTTCTACGCGGGCGGCTCGATCCCGCTCCCGGCCCCCTGAGTCACTCCCACTGGGGCTCGGGGTCCGGAGCCGACTGCCGCTTGCGCCAGATCATCCCGGCCCCGACCGTCGCGTTCGAGTGGGGGTCGATGAGGATGAACGAGCCCGTCTCCCGGTTGTCCCGGTAGTAGTCGACGTTCAGGGGCCGCTGCGTCTTGATGACGACGCGCCCGATCTCGTTCATGCCGAGCCCGTCGGCGTCGGGATCCCGGTGCAGGGTGTTCACGTCGATGCGGTAGCGCAGGTCGGTGACGATGCCCTTGACGGTGGCGGTCGTGTGCTTGAGCAGGTATGTGCCCCGCCGCCGCATCGGCTCGTCGGCCATCCAGCAGATCGCCGCCTCGAACTCCTTCTCCTGGCGCGGGACATTCCCCGGGCGCACGAGCATGTCGCCTCGGCTGATGTCGATCTCGTGCTCGAGGCTGAGCGTCACCGACATGGGCGTGTAGGCGTGATCCAGGTCGCCGTCGAACGTGCTGATCCGGGAGACATTGCTGCGCCGACCGCTGGGCAGAACCACCACTTCGTCCCCGACGGCCACCGCCCCCGACTCGATCCGCCCGGCGTAGCCGCGGAAGTCTCGGTGGTCGTCGGTCTGCGGGCGGCTCACCAGCTGCACGGGGAACCGGAAGTCCGTGAGGTTGCGGTCCGAGCTGATCTCGATGTTCTCGAGCATCTCCAGGAACGTGTACCCGTGGTACCAGCCCATGTTGTCGCCGCGCTCGACGACCATGTCGCCGTACAGCGCCGAGATGGGGATGAAGCGCACGTCCCGCACGTCGAGCTTCCGGGCCCACTCGCGGAACTCCTTGCGGATCCGCTCGAAGACGGCCTCGTCGTAGTCCACGAGGTCCATCTTGTTGATGGCGACGACGATGTGCGGGATGCCGAGCAGCGTGGCGATGAAGGTGTGCCGCTTCGTCTGCGTGATGACGCCGTGGCGAGCGTCCACGAGGATGATCGCGACCGACGCCGTGGAGGCGCCGGTGACCATGTTCCGCGTGTACTGCTCGTGGCCCGGCGTGTCCGCGATGATGAAGCTGCGCTTGGGCGTGGAGAAGTAGCGGTAGGCGACGTCGATCGTGATGCCCTGCTCGCGCTCGGCGCGGAGGCCGTCGGTGAGCAGCGCGAGGTCCACGCCGTTGGCGCCGCGCTTCTCGGTGGCGCGCTGGGCGGCCTGCAGCTGGTCTTCGAAGACGCCCTTCGTATCCACGAGGAGGCGGCCGATGAGGGTGGACTTGCCGTCGTCGACGCTGCCCGCGGTCGTGAAGCGCAGGAGCTCCATCCGCCGGTCGAGCAGCTCCTCGGCGAGGGCCCGCGCGCGTTCCTGAGCGGTGCTCACTAGAAGTAACCCTCCCGCTTCTTGTCTTCCATCGTGTTGGACCCGTGGTCGATGACGCGGGTCTCCCGCTCGGACCGCGTCGCCGTCAGCGCCTCGGCGACGATCTCCTCGACCGTCGCCGCGGAGCTGCAGATCGCGCCCGTGCAGGGCATGCAGCCGAGGGTGCGGAAGCGCACCTCCTCCTCGACGATGTTCGGGACCTCGTCCTCGCGGATCGCGCGACGGTCCCAGGCCGGGATGATCACGCCGTCCCGGTGGACCACCTCGCGCTTCGCCGCGTAGTACAGCGGAACGATCGGGATCTCCTCGGACCGGATGTACTGCCAGATGTCGGCCTCGGTCCAGTTCGACAGCGGGAACACGCGGATCGACTCGCCCTCGTGCACGCGGGTGTTGTAGAGGTCCCACAGCTCCGGGCGCTGGTTCTTGGGGTCCCACGCGCCGAACTCGTCCCGGAAGCTGAACACGCGCTCCTTCGCGCGCGACCGCTCCTCTTCGCGACGGGCCCCGCCGATGGCGGCGTCGAAGCCGTGCTTCTCGAGCCCGTCCAGCAGGCCCTGGGTCTTGAGGTAGCCGCAGCAGCGAGCGACCCCCAGCTTGTGGGGGTGGGCTCCGGCCGCGATGGCCTCGTGGTTCGACTCGACGATCAGGCGGAACCCCATCTCCTTCGCGGCGCGGTCCCGGAACTCGTACATCGCCGGGAACTTGTACCCGGTGTCGACGTGCATCAGGGGGAAGGGGATGGGCCCGGGGTGGAAGGCCTTCTGGGCGAGGCGCAGCAGGCAGCTGCTGTCCTTGCCGACGGACCAGAGCATCACCGGGTTCTCGAACTCGGCGACCACCTCACGCATGATGTGGATGGCCTCGGACTCGAGGGTCTGCAGGTGGTTCAGGACGTAGCTCATCGGACGGCGGACCATACACGAGGGTCGCGAGTCTGTTGATGCCCTTGCGACCGGCCGCTCGAGGCACGATCATGCGACGTCGGGGAGTCGTCATGTCGCGCGTGTCCGTCTTGTTGCTCGCCTCCGCCCTCGCGCTGCCATCGGCCGCGTCGGCCGCGCCGTGGGACGGGGCCCGAACGGCGGCCACCAACGAGGGCGACGTCCCCCTGTTCGTGGTCCCGCGCGCCTTCACGATCACCTGGGAGCCGGGCGTGCAGGCCCACACCACCGACGAGGCCCGCGACTTCCGCGGCCCCGACGTGCTGCGGGTGGACGGACACAGCCTCGAGCGCATCGACCGCGTGGGCCCCGCACGGATGCACACGGAGGAGTACCGGCTGGAGTCCGGCCCGGCGAGCGCCCGCGCGGTGGCCGAGGCCCTCGCCGACCGACCGGACGTCCGCGTCGCGGCCCCCCTCTTCCGGCTCGCGGACCACGAGGACGCTCCCTGGCGGGCGGTGACCTCGGACCTCCTGCTGCAGCTCGACGATCCGGCGTACGTCGACCGCATGGAGGACCTCGCGGACGGCCTGGGGATCGACCCGGTGGAGCTCCGCGCCGGCCCGGTCGGCTCCTGGCGCCTCCGCCTGCGCGCCTCGGCCACCGTCGATCCCGTGGAGGCCGCCATGCGTCTTCGGGAGCAGCCCTGGGTGCGCTGGGCGCAGGTCGACTGGCTGCAGCCCCGGGTCGAGCGCTACGTGCCCAACGACGACCGGTACTCCGGCCAGTGGCACCACGACAACACCGGCCAGGGCGGCGGCATCCCGGACAACGACATCAACACCCCCGCGGCCTGGGACCTGGCCCGCGGCGACGCGTCGGTGATCGTCGGCATCCTCGACTCGGGCGTGCAGCTGGATCACGAGGACCTGGAGAGCAGCCTGCTGCCGGGCTACGACTTCGTGGACGGCGACGACGACCCCTCCCCCAACGGCAGCCACGGCACGTCGGTCGCGGGCGCGGCGGCCGCCCCGGAGAACGGGATCGGCGTCGTGGGCGTGTGCGCGATGTGCTCGATCCTGCCGGTGCGCGTGATCGGCGCGGGCGACGGCGGCGAGGCCGACGCCCACATCTTCGCCGTCGACAACGGCGCCTGGGTCATCAACAACTCCTGGGGCCCCCCGGACGGCAGCGGGCAGACGACCCCCATGGGCCCGGCCATGCAGTCGGCCGTCGAGTACGCCATCGCCGGCGGGCGCGGCGGCGCGGGGACCGTGATCTTCTGGGCGGCGGGCAACGGCCACCCCAACGACACCTGCGCCCAGGACGGCTACGCAGCCCACGACGACGTGATCGCCATCGGCGCGAGCACCAACCAGGGCATCCGCTCCAGCTACTCGGAGACCTGCGCCCAGCTCGACCTCTCGTCGCCCAGCAACGGCGGCACGAGCGGCATCAGCACGACCCGCACCGGGAACGGCTACACGGGGAGCTTCGGGGGCACGTCCGCCGCCTCTCCGGTGGCCGCGGGGGCGGGCGCCTTGGTGCTGAGCGCTCTGCCGGACCTCACGGCGTCGCAGCTGCAGGCCCTGCTCGAGGCGACCGCGCAGAAGATCGATCCGGCGGGCGGAGACTACGACGCGTTCGGCCACTCGCACCAGTACGGCTGGGGGCGGGTCGACGTGGCCGCGGCGCTGCAGTCGGAGCTGGCCTTCCTGGACGTCCCGGTGAGCCTCGCCGGGTGCGAGGACGCGATCACCGCGAGCGTCTCGATCCCCAACGGCGAGGGCCTCGGCTCGGTCGACGTCACGGCGTGGTCCGAGGCGGAAGCCGCCCCCGAGACCTTCCGGCTCGACGAGGGGGTCCCGGGGGTCTACGGGGGCGAGATCGCCATCACCGTGGACCCGCCCAGCGCGGGCGACGGGCGCGTCTCGGTTCGCCACGACGACACCCTCACCATCGCCTCGGAGGACTCCGAGACCACCCGATCGGTGTCCCTCGACTGCCGCGCCCCGGAGCTGTCGTCCGTGACCGTGGACGAGATCACGTTCGGCAGCGCGCGGATCGGCTGGGTGTCCGACGAGCTCGCCGACGGCCTCGCACGGTACGGCGACCAGGAGGCCTACAACCCGGCGATGGAGATGGCGCACCAGGTCTACGCGCTCGATCTCGAGCCCTGCACGACCTACCGCGTGGACCTCGAGTCCACCGACGCCCTGGGCAACACGGGCGTCCTCAACAACGCCGAGACCTTCACCACCTTGGGCGATCCGGAGACGCTCCCGGACGACGCCCTCGAGGGCGCCGACCCCTGCGACCCCACCACGTGGACCGAAGAGACCCCCGAACCCACGCCCCCGATCCAGCAGCGACTGGTGGGCGGCGACGACGACCACTGCGCGTGCCGGTCCTCCGTCGCCGATTCGCGCGCGGGGGGCTGGGTGATGCTGCTCGGGATGCTGCTGCTGGGCAGACGCCGCCGCTGATCACACGACGCGGATGACCTTGACCATGTTCGCGACGCCGCGCAGGTCCGTGAACCCGGCCACCACGATCGCCTCGTCCCCCGCCTTGAGGAACCCGCGCTCCACGAGGGCGCGCTCGCCTTCGTCGATCATCTGGTCGGAGTTCGACGGGAACGCCATGTAGACCGGGACGACGTTCCGGTAGAGCGACATGGCCCGCTCCGTGTTGCGGTTCGGGGTCAGCGCGAGCACCGGGATGCCGGGGAAGAAGCCGCTGAGCAGGAGCGCGGTGCGTCCCGAGAGCGTGAAGACGATCAGCGCCGCGAAGTCTCCCGCGACGGCGATCCGCGCGGCGGCGTGCACGATCGCGACGGTGATGGGCGGGAACAGGCCCCCTACGAGGTCGACGTCCACGTGATCGGCGCCCATCCAGGGCTCCACCTCGCGGGCGATCTTGTCCATCATGCGGACGGCCTCGACGGGGTACTGCCCCGCCGCGGTCTCCCCGGAGAGCATGATCGCGTCGCAGCCGTCGAGCACCGCGTTGGCCACGTCCGACGCCTCGGCGCGGGTGGGCCGCGGGTTGGTCGTCATCGACTCCAGCATCTGCGTGGCGACGATGTCGATCAGGCCTCGGTTGTTGGTGCGCTTGAGGATCTCCTTTTGGAGCACCGGGACCCGGTGGTTGCCGCACTCGACCGCCAGGTCGCCGCGCGCGACCATGATCCCGTCGACCTCGGACATGATCTCGCCGAGGTTCTCGATGGCCTGGGGCTTCTCGATCTTGGCGACGATCGGGACGGGCCCGGCCCTCATCCCGGCCATCGCCTCCTTCAGGTCCTTGATGTCCTGGGCCCGCTGCACGAAGGACAGCGCCACGTAGTCCACGCCCAGGTCCAGGCCCACCTCGAGGTCCGCCCGGTCCTTGTCCGTGAGCGCGGGGATCGACACTGTGTTGTCGGGGAGGTTCATCCCCTTGCGCTGCTTCAGCGTGCCGCCGACGATGACCTCGGTCGCCACCACCCCGTCGCTGCCGACGCCGACCACGATCAGCTCCATGAGCCCGTCGTCGAGGAGGATGCGGTCGCCGGCCCTCACGTCACGGGCCAGGCCCTCGTAGTTGCAGGTGATCCAGTCGTCGCGCCCCTCATCGATGCCTGGACGCACGCGCAGGCGCGCGCCCTTCACGAGCTCCATCGTCTCGTCCTCGAGCAGCCCCGTGCGGACCTTCGGGCCCGAGAGATCCAGCAGCAGCCCGGCGGGCTTGCCCGCGAGCCTCGACACCCGCCGGAAGCTCTCCACGAGGTAGGCGAGGTCCCCGTGAGAGGCGTGGCTGCAGTTCAGCCGGGCGACGTCCAGGCCCGCGTGCAGGAGCCGGGACATCATCTGCGAGGTGTTGCTCGCGGGGCCGAGGGTGCAGACGATCTTCGTCCGCCGGTGGGTCATCGAAGGTCCCAGAAGTGCAGCGCCTCGAGGGCGTACTCGCCGGACGGGTCGCCGGACGCGCCGGGGCTGCCGCCGTCCCAGGACTCCGGCTGCGCCACGAAGAGCGACTGGAACCCCTGGGTGTCGCCCAGATCCGGGCTCCAGCGGGTCTGTACGTGGTGGGTGAATCCTCGCTCGGCCCAGGACTGCAGGTCCGCGTCGCCTTCGATGGGGCCGAAGGCGTAGGTGAACTCCCAGGGCTCCCACGCGGCGTCCGCACAGGTGCTGTCGTCGGCGTCGATGCTCGCGGTGCCCTCGAACTGGTGGGTGCACGACCGACACGCCGGATCGACGGCCACGGTCGCCAGTTCGAGCCGCTCCCAGACCTCGCAGTCGGGGGACGCGGGGGGCTCCTCGCCGGCCGGGTCCTCGGACACGTAGATCCAACGCAGGAAGCCGTCCACCGTGCCGTCGTCGCCCACGCCCACCCAGCTCTGGAGGGTCAGCCAGCAGGGGCCGTCGGCGCAGGTCTCCGCAGCCGGGCCGCAACCGCAGACGAAGAGACAGACGACCAGGGCGGTCGGGAGGAATCGGGAACGCATGCGCGAGGGCTCAGTCGGTGAACTGAAGGTCCATCCGCCAGCTGATGGACTGGGCGCGGGAGACGGCCCAGCGCCACCTGTCGCGGGCGGTGTAGGCCCGCGTGAACTCGACGTCGTCCGGGGCGGCCGGCCAGTCGTCTTCGGCGACCTCGCGGAGGACGAAACGGGCCTCCCAGGTGGGGTCGTCGGTGTAGCCGAAGACCGTCCAGGTGGTGCGCAGCGCGCCGATCACGTCCGACTGCTCGGGCTCGTCGAGCCACTCCTCGCTGGACGTCCCGTTGCCCGCCCAGGGGTCCTCCCGGACGTTGTCGATGATGTCCCAGCCGATGGCGTGGCTCTGGGCGACGAGGTCGTCGCAGGTGGTGTCGTCGTTGGCTTCGCGGAACAGCGTGTACGTGTCCGAGCAGGTGGTGCAGTCCCGGGCCGCCGACGGCGCGCCCTTCCAGCCGATGATGTCGTGCTCGATGACGCAGTCGACGCCGTCGTCGTTCCGCGCCGAGTACTCCATGACCCCGGTGCCGTACACGACGACCTCCGGGTCCACGATCGAGTCCTCGAGGCCGGGGCGATTCTCGTCCACGGCCAGCGGGGCGTACTCGCACCCCGCGAGGAGGGCGATCAGGGCGACGATCGGGGTCAGGCGCGGCATCGAAGTCATCGGCGGGCGAGCGTAGCACGGGCCGGAACGGACGGAGAGGGTCAGCGCGGCCCCGGGTCCTCAACCGCCCAGGTAGGCCTCCTTGACGACGTCCGAGCCGAGCAGCTCCTCCGACGAACCGGACGCCACCACCGCCCCCTGCTGGAGCACGTACCCGCGCGACGAGACCTCCAGGGCCATGCGAGCGTTCTGCTCCACGAGGAAGATCGCCGTGCCCGAGGCGTGGATGCCGGCGATGATCTCGAAGACCTGGTCCACGAGCGCGGGGGCGAGGCCCATGGACGGCTCATCCATCAGCAGCAGGCGCGGGCGACTCATCATCGCGCGGCCGATGGCGAGCATCTGCTGCTCCCCGCCGGAGAGCGTGCCGCCGAGCTGGGTCCGTCGCTCCGCGAGGCGAGGGAAGAGCCCGAAGATCTTGTCGAGGTCCGCGGTCTGCTCGGAGGCCGAGTCGTCGCGCCCGTAGGCCCCCAGGTCCAGGTTCTCGGCGACCGTCATGCGGGGGAAGATCCGGCGCCCCTCGGGCACGATCGCGACGCCCTTGGACACGATGTCCGGCGGCGACATGCCCGAGATCCGGTGCCCGTCGAAGGTGATCGTCCCGCCCTGGAGCGGGAGCACGCCCACGATCGTCTTCATGGTGGTGGTCTTGCCCGCGGCGTTGCCGCCCAGGAGGCACACGACCTCGTCCGCCCCCACCGTCACGTCGATGCCGTGCAGCACGGGGACGGGTCCGTAGGCGGCCTTCACCCCCTCGAGCTCCAGCAGGTCAGGCATCGGCCCGCTCGATGGCGTCGCCCGCCGTGCCCGCCGCGCCGCGGCCGAGGTACGCCTCGATGACCTGGGGCTCGCGACGCACGTCGGCGAACGCCCCCTCGGCGATCTTCGCCCCGTGGTCCAGGGCGAGGACGTGGTCCGAGATCGTGGCGATGACGATCATGTCGTGCTCGATCAGCAGCACGGTCCGACCCGAGTCTCGGAGGCGCACGATGTCCTCCATCAGCCCCTCGGTCTCCGTGGGGTTCATGCCCGCCGCGGGCTCGTCCAGCAGGAGGACGGGCGCCCCGGTCGCCATCGCGCGCACGATCTCGAGCCGACGCTGGTTGGCGTAGGAGAGGTTGCGCGCGGGCTCGTCCTCGCGGGGCAGGAGGTGGTCGCCGAAGAAGCCCAGGAGCTCCCGCGCCTTCGCCCGCGACGCCTCCTCTTCGTCCCGGAACGATCGCAGCCGGAGCGCCGCCGACACCCAGCCGGACTCCGTCTTCGCGTGCATCCCCACGAGCACGTTCTCGAGCACGGTCATCATGGGGAAGAGCCGGATCGTCTGGAACGTCCGCGCCACGCCCGCCCGCGTGACCTCGTCCGAGCGCATGCCGATGAGCGACTGCTGGGCGCCGTCGCGGCACAGCACGACGTCCCCGGCGGTGGGGTCGTAGATCCCGGAGATGCAGTTGAAGAAGGTCGTCTTGCCCGAGCCGTTGGGCCCGATGATCGAGACGATGGTGCCGGGGGCGACGTCGAGGTCGACGGCGTCGAGGGCGGTCAGCCCCCCGAAGCGCTTGGTGAGGCCCCGGATCTTCAGGATCGGATCAGAGGAGGACACGCAAGGGCCCCCAAGGCCCGCGCAGCGGAGCGAAGCGAAGCGGAGGTCTGTGGAGGCAGAGCGGGGCCCCCGGCGGGAAATCTCCGATTTCCCGAGAGGGGTGCACTATCTCGCCATGTCGCGGGCGGCCTTGAGCAGCTCCACGCGGTCCCGGACCGGATCGTCGTCCGGATCGAACTTCAGGATCGTCTCGTACTCGCGGATCGCGGAGTCGTAGTCCTTCTGCTTCTCGTAGATCTTGGCGAGGTTGTAACGGACGTCGTTGTCCTTGGGATCGGCGTCCAGCACCGTGCGGTACTCGGTCGTGGCCTTCGAGTACTGCTTGACCCGCTGGTAGGCGTAGCCCAGCCCGTAGTTCAGGTCGAGGGACTCGAGCCCCAGGTCGCGCGCCTTGAGATAGGCGGTGATGGCGTCGTCCCAGGACTTGTCGTCCCGGTACCCCTCGCCCTTCTCGAACCAGGCCTTCTGGTCACGCTGCCGCTTCGCCTCGGCCTCGGCGGCCGCCTTGAGGGCCTCCTGCTCCTTGGCGATGGCGGCCTGATCCACGTCGTGCCGCACGAACGCCGAGTAGCCGGCGAAGGAGATCCGGGACTCCTTGCCCACCTGGAAGTTGCGCTTTCCGGTGGTCAGGCTCTTCACCGGGGTGAGGTCCAGGTACTTCAGGATCTTGTCGTCGGAGAGGAAGCTCTGCTTCGCTCGGTACCCGCCCGAGGTCTCCTCGTAGGCCTCCGCAGTCCACGCCTGGATCTCGTACTTGCGGCCGTAGAGCAGGCCGCCGTCGGCCTTGACCTGGAGGTCCCACACCGTGGCGAACGTGTCCGTCAGGCGCGTGCCGTTGTCGATCACGTACCGCCAGATGCGGACGCGCTTGCTGCCGTCCTTGACCCCGAGCGGTCGGTTCTCGCCGATGGACGGGTACACGAACTTGCCGTCGCGACGCTTCGAGCCGATCTGGATGAAGTCGTAGAACTGCCTCAGGACCTCGGACTTCTCGATCCCGAGCTCCTGACCCATGAGGGTGGGGCAGTCGCCGCACTCGACCGGCACCTCGTACCAGTTGCCGGAGTTGCCGTAGCGGGTGGGCTCGGCCTGCAGCTCGCGACCCACCTTCTTCTCTTCGACCTTCTTCTCTTCGACCTTCTTCTCACCTTCGACGGTCCACTCGTCGATGTCGTCCTCGTCTTCGCGGGTGATGTTGGGGTCGCCCTCGGAGGAGTCCTCCTCCTCCTCCTCCTCGTCTTCGTCTTCGTCTTCGTCTTCGTCTTCGTCGGCGAAGGGATCGTCTTCGTCCTCGTCCTGCGCGAACGCGACGCTGGGGAGGGCCACCGCCAGGCCGAGCAGCCAGGGGGCCAGGGTCTTCAGAAGTTCCGCGGTGCTGCGCTGCATCAGATCGTCCATCTCTCCCGGCGCCCGCCGTTCCGCGAGCGCACGAATGCCCATCCACCGGGGTCCGGGCAGTGCGCCCAAGATAGTGGGACCGCTCGGGGTGTCAACCGCGGTCGAGCTACCAGTAACCGTCCGAAGCTCAAATCGCCGGGGGCGCGTCGGCGTCTTACGGATCGTTTACATTTCCGGCCGATGCAGACGCACCCGCCCCTGACGCCCGGATCGCTCCACGATCCGGCCTTTCAGCTGCACCTGCTGCGGCACCTGATCACGGCGCGCAGCGTCGAGGAGCGCTGCATCCGCAACGTGCGCACCGGGCTCCAGGGGAAGTTCTTCTCCGCGTGGGGCAACGAGGCCACCTCGGTGGGCACCGCCGCCGCCCTGGGGCCCGACGACGTGCTCGTCCCCATGCATCGCTCCCTCGGCGCCCACCTCGTGCGCGGGCACTCCCTGTACGAGATCTTCCTCCAGGCGTTCCTGAAGCGAGACAGTCAGACGGGCGCGCGCGACACGGGCCTGCACCTGGGCGCGCCGGGCACGAACATCATCGGGATGATCAGCCCCCTCGGGTCCATGAACCCGGTCGCGGCGGGGATCGCCCTCGCCGAGCGCCGGCTCGGTCGCGACACCGTGGTCATGGCGTACATCGGGGACGGCGGATCGTCGTGCGGGGTGTTCCACGAGGCGCTCAACCTCATCGGGGTGCGCAACCTCCCGGTGGTCACGGTCATCGAGAACAACCAGTGGGCGTACGGCACGCCGAACCGGCTCCAGTTCGCCGCCGAGACGCTCGCCGACCGCGGTCCCGCCTACGGGATGCCGGGCCTGCGGGTGGACGGGACCGACATCACCGAGGTGTACGCCGCGGCGCGCGAGGCGGTGGAGCGTGCCCGGGCCGGCGAAGGGCCGACGCTGATCGAGTCCGTGACCCTGCGGATGCGCGGCCACGCCGAGCACGACGCCGCCGACTACGTGCCGCCCGAGATGATCGCGGCGTACGAAGCGAGGGACCCCGTGGACACCTTCGTCCGCTGGCTGGACGAGCACGGCGACGTGCACGTGGACGTCGACGCGCTCAAGGCGGCGATCGCGGAGGAGGTCCTGGCCGCGTCGGACCGCGCTCACGAGGCCGACGATCCCGCCCCCGAGTCGGGTCGCGTGGGGGTCTTCTTCGGCGACGGCGGCGAGCGCGAGCAGCCCGCCAACGGCTCGACCGTGGGACGCGCTCCGGACGCCGAGACCACCCGGATCCTCGCGGCCGAGACGGCCGCCCGCGAGGCCATCGAGGAGACCCGCGTGGAGGTGCCCATCCCCGCGCCGGGCACCCGGATCACCTACCTCGAAGGCATCCGCGAGTGCATGCGGCGACGCATGAAGTCCGACGCGCGCACGGTCGTCATCGGCGAAGACGTCGGGATCATGGGGGGCGCGTTCAAGATGACGGACGGCTTCCTCGGCGAGTTCGGCGACGGCCGGGTGTTGGACGTCCCGATCGCCGAAGGGGGCCTCATCGGAGCGGGGATCGGCATGGCGATCCGAGGGTTCCGACCGCTGCTCGAGATGCAGTTCGCGGACTTCGTCGCGTCGGGGTTCAACGAGCTGATCAACAACGCGGGGACGTTCCGATACCGCATCGGCGTGGGCTGCCCGATCGTCGTGCGGCTGCCCGCGGCGGGGGGCGTCGGCGCGGGGCCCTTCCACTCGCTCAACCCCGAAGCCTGGTTCGCTCACGCGGCGGGGCTCAAGGTCGTGATCCCGGCCACGGTCCAGGACGCCTACGGCCTGATGAACGCGGCGATCGACGACCCCGATCCGGTCCTCTTCCTCGAGCAGAAGTACTTCTATCGGCGCCTCAAGGGCGACATGCCGGACCCCCACCACACGGTGGCCCTCGGGGTGGCGCGCGTCGCGCGCGCGGGGACCGACGCCACGATCGTCACGTGGGGGGTCTGCGTCGAGCGCGCCGAGCAGGCCGCCGAGACGCTGTCCGCCGAGGGGATCTCCGTCGAGATCGTGGACCTTCGATCGATCGTCCCGTGGGATCGCGCGGCGGTGGAGGCGTCGGTCCGCAAGACCTCGCGTCTCCTGGTGCTGCACGAGGCACGACTCACGGCCGGATTCGGCGCGGAGGTCGGGGCCTGGACCGCAGAGCACCTCTTCGAGTGGCTGGACGCGCCCGTGAAGCGACTCGGGGCGGCGTCGGTGCCGATCCCGTCGCACAAGGCGCTCGAAGCCGCGGTGACTCCACAGGCGGCGGACGTGGTCGCGGCGGTTCGATCTCTGACCGCGTTTTGACAGGCCTGACCGGCTTTTGACAGGCAGACCGAGGGCGGGCCGGTTCCCCCGTCCCCACAAGTCGGTATATTTGCGCGCGTACCGTCGGAGGAGTCCGCCCGATCCTGATCGCGGCATCTCCTTCGCGGCCTTTCCAAGACGGAGCACGACGACCTTATGAAGCCCTTCCGTTCCTTGTTCGCCGCCGCTGCCGCGTTCTGCCTGCTCGCTGTCGCCGCCCCCGCCGACGCGCAGGTTCCGACCCTCACGCTCGGATCCGCGGGCTCCGTGACGCTGATCCCCCCCGGTGAGATCACCACCGACGGCAAGCGCATCTCGCTGCTGGTCATGGCGACGGACGAGTCCGGGTCGCCCGCCACCGGCGTCCGCTTCGACGGCAGCTCGGCCAGCCGCGGGCGCTTGGACACCGACTGCCGCCAGGTCGGCCCGGGCATGTACGACTGCCCCTACACCACGCCGGAAGGCGCGGGCGGACCCGCCGAGCTGCGCCTCTCCGCGCGCCTCCCCTCGGGCAACACGCTCAACGCGTCCTACCCGCTCACCCTCGTGCAGCGCGCCCGCGCCCGCGTCACCTTCTCGGCCCAGCCGAGCCAGCTCGTCCTCACCCGGGATCCCCGCGCGGCCCTGACCCTCACGGTCGTCGACGCCGGCGGCCAGCCGGTGGACGGGATCGCCCTGCGCGCCTCCGCCAACGTGGGCACCGTCACGGACGTCGCGGCCCTCTCGGGCGGCCGCTACAGCGCCACGTACACGCCCCCCACCACGCCCTTCCCGCAGGTCGCGATCATCAGCGTCTGGGACGCGGCGGACCCCGACCGCACCTTCGGCTTCTTCACGGTCCCGCTCATCGGCAAGGTCGACTACCCCGTGGACGCGCAGGCGCCCGGCGTGCAGCTCGTCTTCACCGTCGGCGGCAAGACCTTCCCGGCCGCCACCTCCGGCGCGGACGGCCTCGCCCGCGTCCCGATCGAGGTGCCCCCGGGCGTGACCTCGGCCACCGTCGCGCTCACCGCCCCGGGCGGCGCGAGCCAGACGCAGAAGCTCGACCTGCAGGTCCCGCCGTTCAACCGCATCGCCCTCGGCGCCACGCCGAGCTTCGTCCCCGCGGACGGCAAGCACCAGACCAAGGTGCGCGTCTTCGCCGTGGACGGCACCGGCCGCCCCGCGGACGGGCAGCAGGTGGCCATCTCCTCGACCGCGGGCAACGTGGGCCAGGTGCGCTTCGCGGGCAACGGCCTGTACGAGGCCGTCTACACGGCGCCGCTGTTGGACACGCCCAGCCGGGCCACGATCTCCGCCAGCATCATCGGCCAGGAGATGGAGTCGAACGACACGCTGGAGCTCACCCTCGAGCCCGGCGGCGCCGCCTCCGTCGCCCTGAGCGCGGACCCGTCGCAGGTCACGCCGTCGGTCACGAAGTCCGTGCTGACCGCGCGCATCCTCGACCAGAGCGGCCAGGCCCTGGGCGGCCACAACGTCGAGATCCGCACCGCCTCGGGGCCGGTCACCGCGCCCCGCGTCGTGTCCCCCGGCGTCTTCAGCGCCGAGATCCCGGTGCAGTGGAACGTGAAGACCCAGGTGCAGGCCATCGCGGCCATGCGCGGCAACCGTCAGCCGGTGGACGCCCTCGTCGGGCTGCCCCTCTCGGACCAGGTCCTCACCGGTCAGGCCGTCCCGGTCACCATCGTCTCCGTGGACATCTACGGCAACCCGGTCGCGAACGCGCCGATCAACGCCCGCGTCCTCACCGGCGGCGGCTCGGTCACCCCCTCGGTCCAGACCGACTCCTACGGCCTCGGCACCGTGCTCTACACGGCCGGCGCCCTCGCCTCCACGGCCGTCCTCGAGGTCAGCAGCGGCGGCGTCCTCGCGCGCATCCCCGTCTTCCAGGGCAACAAGGCCGTCGACAACTTCGCCTTCCCCATCTCGGGCGGGCAGAAGCAGGGCAAGCTCCAGGCGAAGTGGCGCAAGCTGCGCGGCCGCGTGACCCTCGGTCAGAGCGAGGCCGGCGGCTCCGTCGCCGACTCGGGGCCTTCGGCGTCCCCCTGGGGTTCCGCGCCCCCCGAGACCTCCGCGGTCACCTCCGACCTCGGCTCCGCGGGCGCCGCGGGCGCCGCGGCCACCATCCAAGTCTCTTCGATCCCCAGGTCGGTCCCGGAGAACGGCGGCTCCGTGAACCTGCTGGTCCGCGTGGTGGACGGGAACGGGATCCTCGTCCCCGGCGAGAACGTCATCCTCCTCGCAGACGCGGGCACGATCTCCAACAAGGTCGACAACGGCGACGGCACGTTCAGCGCCGTGCTCGTGGTCCCGCCGAACACCGGCAAGGCCGCGGTGCAGGTGACCGCCACGCGCGTGCAGGGCGACATCGCTTCGTTCGCGAGCGTGGGCATCGGCGGCGCGGCCCCGACCACGACGCAGCCCACCACGAAGCCGACGAAGAAGCCGATGGCGACCGCGGACTCCGACCGCCTCGCCCACCGGCGCGCCCAGATCATGGTCGGGTGGACCCCGGGCTTCTACACCTACAACAGCTTCCCCTGCGCGGACCGCGACCCCGCGGCGGACTGCAACCCCGCGGACGACGCCGTGCTCGAGTCGCACGACTTCCTGCGCGCGGCCGTCGAGGCCCCCGTGCTCGGCTCCTTCGCCATCGAGGGGGAGGTCTTCCCCGTCGAGTACGTCGGCTTCCACGGTTCCTACAACCGCATGAGCTACCAGACGAACTTCCGCATCAGCGAGGACACCACCGCCGGCCAGTGCGACCAGTTCTTCTGCGACGTCATGAACGTCGGCAACCTCGACGTCATCGGCCGCATCCCGCTGCTCAAGTCGGCCGGGCCGCTCGACATCCTCCCGCGGTTCGGTTACCAGCTGCAGGACCTCGTGGTCTTCCGCCGCGTCGTCGTGACGGACCCGGCCACGGGCGAGTCCAGCAAGCAGCCGCAGTTCCAGACGATGCTGCTGCACGGGCTGCGAGTCGGCATCGGCGCGCGCTTCACGGTGATCCCGCAGGTGCGTCCGCACATAAACTACGACATCTCCTTCGGCGTGGCGGGCAGCCTCGCGGGCGAAGACTTCCCGATCTCGAACATCACGAACCATCAGTTCGGCGTCGGCGTCTCCCTCGTGCCCTGGAAGGGCCTGCTGGTCGACATCAGCTACGGCCTCTTCACCCGCGGCATCGGCAGCTTCGGCTGGGCGGTGCAGGAGGACGGCGCGAACGTCATCCACCGCGGCTCCATCAGCGAGACGGCCCACACCTTCCGCCTCTCCGCCGGCTGGGCCTTCTAGGCACCCCTCTCGACGAATCTCCGATTCGTCGCCGGGGGCCCCGCTCTGACTTCCTTGAACTCCGCTCCGCTGCGCTCCGCTGCGCGCGCTTGGGGCGCTTGCGTCCTGCCGTCGTGACGTTTCTCCAAAGCGCGGACGCTCTCCACTTGGGGGGCGTCCGCGCTCTGCTTTGGGGCCCGGACGAGGCCGACGATGTCTTCGGCGCGGCCGACCTGGGCTCCGTCCGCCGGGTGGCCGACCTGGGCTGCGGACGCGGCTTCTGGGGGCGGGTCCTGCTCGATCGGTTCCCGCGAGCACGGGTGGACGGCTTCGACCTCGACGACGGCGCGGTGACCGCCGGGAGGGCGGCGGCGGCCGACGTTCGAGGACGCCTCACCTTCACCGTCGCGGACATCGAGGCACTGGACGTGCGCGACGGCGCGTACGACCTCGTGACGACCCACGCCGTGCTCGTCCACCAGTCGCGCCCGGAGCGGACGCTCGAGGAGGCCCGACGCATCCTTCGACCGGGAGGCCGGATCCTCCTCGTCGAGCCCGACGTCCGGGCGGCGTTCTGCGCCCTCGATCCGCTCCCCCCCGCCGCGGTCGATCCGTGGCCGCTCATCCTCGCCGGCGCCGCAGCGACCGGCGCGCGCTGGGACCTCGGCGGCGACATGGCGTCCCTGCTGGGCCGGCTCCGGGAGGTCGCGGTGCGGCGCCATCCAGGGCGGTTTCGGACGAGTCCGCTCCTCGGGGGCCACCTCCTCACCCGCGACGAGGCCGACGAAGCGGCCCACGTGGAGCTCCTGGAGGGCCTGCACCGCGCCGGGGGCGGCTCGGACGACGCCTGGGGCACCTACGCCTCGGGGCTGGCCGAAGGGCGGCGAGAGCGGACGCGCCGGCTGCGTGACGGATCGTTCGCCGTGGACGCTTGGGGGGGGCTCCACGTGGCCGTCGGGCGGGTATAGTCGCCCGCCGTTCCGGCCCCTTTTCGGAGATTCGATGCCCTCGCCGACCCGTCTCGTGTTGCCCCTCGCACTGCTCTTCCTCGCGCCCGCCTGCACGGCCGAGCTCAAGGAGGAGAACAACCAGCTCGACGCCAAGGTCGGCGAGCTCGAGCGGGAGCTGGCGGCCCGGGACAAGCAGATCGCGGACCTGAAGCTCGCCGTGAAGGACGCCGAAGAGGGCGCCCAGCGGGCCATGACGGCGAAGGCCGTGGGGCTCACCGCGGGCGAGGAGATGTGGGCGAAGCTCGACACCTCCATGGGGGAGATCCTCTGCAAGCTCGAGCCCGAGAAGGCGCCCCTCACGGTCGCCAACTTCGTGGGTCTGGCCGAGGGCACGAAGCCCTGGAAGGACCCGAAGACCGGCAAGCAGATGGTCGACACGCCCTACTACGATGGCGTGACCTTTCACCGCGTGATCCCCAAGTTCATGGTCCAGACGGGCGACCCCACCGGCACGGGTCGCGGCGGCCCCGGGTTCACGATCCAGGACGAGTTCCATCCGGACCTGCGCCACAAGCCCGGCACGCTGTCCATGGCCAACACCGGGCGCCCGAACAGCGGCGGCGGCCAATTCTTCATCACCGAGGTCGCCACCCCGCACCTCGACGACAAGCACTCGGTCTTCGGCTACTGCGACCCGGTCTCGCTGGTCAAGAAGATGACCGGGGTCGAGAAGGCGCCGTCCATGCGGGGCCCGGCGTCGAAGCCGCTCGAGCCCATCGTCATCAACGCCCTCACCATCCACCGCGGAGGGCGCCCCTGATGCGCGCACAGATCCTGCTCAAGACCGCCCTCTACCGGGGCAGGTTCGGCCCCGACCAGATCGAGATCAAGGGCTCCGTGATGGAGGTCCGCGGCACCATCGAGGTGCGCGACGGCGGCCTCGACGTCGTCGTCTCTTCGCTGCACGACGAGCGCGGCCGGACCGTCGAGGCGCCCTTCTCGCGCATCTTCGTGCCGGGCTCGAAGATCGACTTCTACGTCATCGAAGACGAGTAGGCGGCCGCGGCCAGGACCGCGACCAGCCAGCCCGCGACCCCCACGAACGCCGACGCGGCAGCGCGCAGGGCGGCGTCCGTGCGCGCCCTCCCCGGGCTGAGCGCCACCCCGCACCAGGCGCCGAGCAGCGCCGCCCAGAGGAACCCGAGGGCCCAGCCCGCGCGTCGCACCAGCTCGCCGCGATCGACGGTCCAGGCGGCGCCGGACGGAGCGGGGGTCGTGAGCCTCGCCACCAGGCGTCCGGTGCTGAGCGCGGCCGGGGACTGCTGCCAACCCGGCGGAGGGTCCCCCCACGAACCGTCGTGCCACCAGTGCTCCGCCCCCGCCGGGATGGGGGCCACGGTGCCGATGCCGGTGCGCGCGTCGGGGCCCGGACCACAGAGGCTGAGGCCGCCCACCACGGCCCCGAGCGCGGCGACCCCGGCGAGCAGCCGGACCGGCGACCAGCCGAGGGACGTCGCGGCGCTCCAGGACCCGTCGGCGACCCACTCCGCGACCGCCCAGGCCGCGCCGACACCGAGGCACGTCGGACCCAGGAGCATCGCCACGGTGCCCACGGGCCACGCGTCGAAGCCGCGGTCGAAGAAGGAGACGAGCACCGTGGTGGGCACGACCACCGCGGCCACCGCGAACGTGCGGACGACGACCCGACGGGTGAGGGCGAACGTGGGGGTCATGCCCGGCCCCGTCCGGCGCGAAGGAGGGCGGTGGCGAGGGCGGCGAGGAGGACCGGGGTCCAGCCCAGGAGCGCGGGTGGCGCGGATGCACCCTCCACCAGACGACCGACGCCGAGCACGAGGACGGGCAGGAGGACGAGCGCCGCCCCCGCCGCCCCCACGCGGCGGCGTCGCACGCCCGCGACGGACCCGAGGCCCCACCCCGCGACGGAGAAGAGCAGGACGAGCACCGGGAGCGAGGACCGACGGTGCAGCAGGGTCGCCGCGCGGCGATCTTCCGGCGCCCGACGGAGGAGTCCCGGGAGATCCACGGTGAGGACCGAGGGGCGGCGGTCTCGGGGGACGAGGCGGCGCTGCAGCGTGACCTCCCGGGCGGTCCAGGTCCCGGCGGCCCCTTCGACGACGACGGGGCCCGCCGATCTCGTCTCTGCGTCGAAGGCGTGCAGGGCCGCGCGGCCCTCGACGGTGAACAGCCGCATCGTGTCGCCGTCGCGCTGGGCGACGCCTCCGTGGGGGAGCGCCACGGCGTGCGCCGTCGCCGTCGCCACGGCCTCCTTGAGCGCGATCGTCTCGGCCCAGGCGGCCGGCTCGATCCAGCCCGTCCACAGCAGCCCGCCCACCGCCAGGCCGACCCACAGCGGGGCCGTCGCCGCCCACTGTCCCCAAGGGCCGATGCCCATGGTGGTCCACGCGGCGCGCTCGCCGCTCCGGCCCAGGGATCGGGCGGCCAGGAACGCGCCCATCAGGGCGGCGACGGGCACGAGGACGGGGGCGGCGGCCCCGGACCAGGCGGCGGCGGCTCGCAGCGGCAGGGCGAATCCGAGCGCCCACGCCTCCGGCCGCGAGGCCCACGACGCGAGCCCTGCGGCCAGGGCGGCGCCGCCCGACACGAGGAGAACGAGGAGGACCGAAGCCGTCGCCGTGCGTCGAAGAGCCCGCCTGGCGGCGGTCTGGGATAGGGCCATCTGTGCTAGACTGCCATGCCCTTGGGCGCCGGTCGGCGCGGAGGGGCCGTCCGGCGAGGGGCCGGATAGCGGGCACGCAGAGGGCGCGTGAGCACCCTACCCGATGTTTCTCCCCTCAGGAGCAAGATACGCATGGCTTTCAAGGTGGGTGACATGGCGGTCTATCCCGGACACGGCGTCGGCGTCGTGGAGGGAGTAGAGACCCGCGAGATCGCCGGTTTCACCCAGACTTTCTACGTCCTCAAGATCCTCGAGAACGCGATGACGATCATGGTCCCCACGTCGAACGCAGACGCGATCGGCATGCGGGACGTCATCCCGGCCACCGAGGTCCAGCAGATCTACGACGTCCTCCTCGACAAGGACGTCGAGCTCGACAAGCAGACCTGGAACCGCCGGTACCGCGAGTACATGGCGAAGATCAAGACCGGGTCCCCGTACGAGGTGGCCCGCGTGCTGCGCGACCTCTACATCCTCAAGGGCGACAAGAACCTGTCCTTCGGCGAGCGCAAGATGTTCGACACGGCCATGGGCCTGCTCGTCCGAGAGCTCGCCGTCGCGCGCAGCGAAGAAGAGGCCGTGATCACCAAGGAGGTCACGGACATCTTCGCGACGTACTGATCTCGCGCGCTGGTCTCTGAGCCGGGCGGCGGGTAGCCGCTACTTGCCCTCGGCTTCCTTCTTGGCCGCCTCCTCGGCGGCCTCCTTCTCGGCTTCCTTCTTCGCCTCTTCCTCGGCCTGCGCGATCTCGGCGCGGGAGCGGTTGGGCTTGAAGACGTTGCACGTGTTGCCCACGAGCTCGCGCTTGCCGTCGCAGGTCTTGTACCGGTGCAGCTCGACGTACACGCCGTCGGCGCTCGACTTCTTGAACGCGTAGTCGATGCGCCAGTCCACGCGCTTCGTCTCTTCGTTCACGGTCATCGCGACCCTCTGTCGATCCGTCACCCGCTCGTCGCGGATCCAGAGCTCACCGTCGTAGGTGCAGCCTTCGGTCGGCGTGATGTGCGCCTCCTTCATCTGCTTCTCGCGGAGCGCGTCGTCCTCGTAGAGGGGCGGCAGGAAGTGCAGCCAGGTCTGGTCCAGCGCGTACACGCCCTCGAACGGGTTCAGCGCCTTGTCCGTCTCGAGGTCGATGACCTCCTTCTCGAAGGCGATGAGGGAGCGAGGAGCGTCGCAGTGGACCATCGACAGCTCCTTGTCGAGCGCCGCGTACTCACGCGTGCCCGTGGGGTTGCTGTCTTCGATCTCTTCGCCCCGCACGTAGGTGACGTAGTAGTCGCCGACCTGCAGGCGGCAGCGCCGCTCGAGGATCTTGATGTACAGCCGCCCCTCGAACTTCATGCCGAGGCTGCGGTTGTCCTTCTTCAGGCGCTCGATCCGCTGCTTGCTCTTGCCCTTGATCATGTTGACCGTGAAGAGCAGGTCGCCCAGCGTCGTCTTCTCCTTGAAGTCGTACGTGTACTTGTTCGTGGCCGGGTTGCCCTCCTGGAGCTTGCCCGCCGTGTAGATGACCTGCTTCTTGCCCTCGTCCGTGGTCGTGAACTTCAGCCGAGCGAACTTGTCGGGCGTGTCGTTGCCGGTGCCGTCGCCCTTCATGCTGACGTACATGCCGTCGAGGTTGTCGAGCGACAGGTCGCATTCCGGGGCCTTGGTCGTGGTGGTACCACCACCGCAGGCCACGAGGGCGAGAGTGAAGGCGGCACCAACGAGAGTGGCGAACCAACGGGACATCGAGGTCTCCTACGAGCGCAGAGGGCGAGTGATATCAAAGGCAGGGGCGGCACGTCCACCGAGCGTGGCGCCGACCGTACAAGGGGATGCATCCGGTCCCTGGATTTGAAGGGGATGCCGACCCCATACTCCCTCCGTCACCCCGAGGGATTCCCTCTCCGAAGGACTGTCCGTGCGCTTCCCCCTCCTCGTCTCTGCCCTCGCCGCCCTCGCCCTCCTGCCCCCGTCCCCGGGCTGGGCGACGGACATCGACGCGTCCGCCATCGATATCCAGTTCCACATCTCGCACCCGGCGAAGGAGTACGACGCGAAGCTCCTGGAGAAGGGCGCGACCGCCACGGTGACGTTCGATCCGGAGGACATGACGACGCTGAGGCTGGAGACCTCGATCAAGGTCGAGCTCTTCAACTCCGACAACAAGCGTCGGGACAGCCACATGATCGAGACGATGGAGGCGTTCGTCTTCCCGACGATCGACTGGAAGGTGACGTCGGTCGCAGGGATCGAGGGCCCCATCGCGGCGGGCACCTTCGAGATCGCCGCGAGCGGGCCGCTGACCCTTCACGGCGTCACCAAGGAGATCAAGATCCCGGTCACGCTGGTGGTGGACGACGCCCACCACATCACGGCGACGTCCGAGTTCTCGGTGAGCCTCGAGGCCTACGGCATCGAGCGGCCGACGCTCTTGTTCGTCCCGATCGAGGACGTGGTCCCCATCAAGGTGCGCATGGCGTTCCCGGGGGCGGGTAGGTTCGAGTTCCCCGAACCGGAGGGAGGCATCGAGTGATTCGAGTCCTGACGACGGCCTTGGTCGTCCTTCTCGCGCTGCCGGCCGCGGCCGCGGCCGCCGATTTCCACCTCGACGTGGACCGATCGGCCTGGCGACCCGTGACCATCCCGACGGCGAGCGCCGCGGACGGCGACATGACGGTCGATGAGCGGAAGGCCATGCAGGCCCGCCTCAAGACGCGGCGCCGGCTGCTGGACATCCACCAGGCCCTCAGCTTCGTGGCCGCGGGGGCGATCATCGCGGCCGACGTCGTGGGCATGTTCAACCACGAGGCCCTGGACCTCGGCGCCCCCGTTCGCTCGGAGCTGGAGGGGACGCTGGCGCTGCACCGAGTGCTCGTCGCCACCACGGTGGGGACGTACCTCGGGGCGGGGGTCACCGCCTGGGCCGCCCCCGCCGCGTATCGCAACGCGCAGGCGGAGGCCGCGTCCAAGGCCGGCGGCAAGGCCGACTCGGGGGACGTGCACGTCGCGCTGTCCGTCGCCCACGCCATCGGCATGGGCACGATGATGGCCACCGGCGTGATCATGGCGAACGTCGCCAAGGGCGAGGCCTGGGACTCGCTGTTGACGGTCCACACCATCACGGGGTTCGCCACCGCGGGGCTGATCATCGCCGCCGGCATCACGATCGGGACGTTCTGATGCGCACGTTCCCCGGCTGCGTCCTCCCTGCGCTCGCCGTCCTCGGCCTCGCGTCCCTGCTCCTCGCCGGCTGCGACGAAGAGATCCCATCGTCCTGGCGCCTGAACGCCGCCGACTGCTCGGATCCCGCCAACGGCACCGAGGAGTACTTCCAGTCGACGATCAAGCCGCGGGTGTTCGAGCAGTACTGCGCCTACTGCCACTGGTCGGACAAGGAGGGGGAGGCACGCCACGGCGCCACGACCGACGTGATCGGGTCCGAGCTCAACTACGACGTGTACGCCGAGGCGACCTCCCGCAACGGGCTCACCTGGGGCCGCGTGAAGGCGCGGAACATGCCCCCCATGGGCGCCGTGCCCACGGCCGACGAGGCCGCGCTGCTGCTCGACTTCCTGAACTGCAGCGAGCCCACCGGCGACGACGACGACTCCGCCGGCGACGACGACGACTCGGCGAGGTAGCTCGACTCGGTGATCAGCGCTTGGTGGTGTCCCACACGGGCACGCGGAGGAACGCGCCGAGCCTCGCGGCGTCCTCGCGCAGCTTGCGACCGTTGCCGTGGTCGACGACGCCGACTCGGGTGCCGTCCCGCCGGACGGCGTTGAGTTCGTAGCTCTTGAAGCGGGTGGTCGAGCCGGTCTCGGAGTCGGTGGACGTGTGCACGTCGTAGACGATCTGCAGCGCGTAGAGGTCGGTCAGGCGCAGGTTGGCGTTGCGCTCGCGGCCGTACTGGAACCGGCCCTGAGTCCGGTCGAACATCCGCGGGGACCACGTGCCGTACAGGTCTCGCGCGCCGATGACGATCGGGGGGACCGCGAACAGCGCTCCGAGGCCCAGGAGCCCGAGCAAGGGTTCGTAGTCGGTGAAGACGCCGACCGAGAGCATCCCGAGAACCATCAGGCCGAACGTGACGAAGGCGCACCCGAAGAAGTGCGAGAGCAGCGTGGGTCGGAAGAACGCGCGGTCGCCGCGGATGCGCAGGCGGTGAGTGCAGAAGTTGGCGCCGCCGCCCTGGTGGGGCCGGGTGGACGTCTTCGCCGCGACGGGATCGTCGGACCAAGGGTGCCGTTGGGTCATCCGGGGGAAGTATCCCCCACGGGGCTGTTAGGGTCCGCGGCCGACGCGGCCCGCAGGTCTCGTCCCGAGGACACTCCATGCGCCCCGACGGCCGTTCCCCCTCCGAGCTTCGCCCGGTACGCATCACGCCGAACTGGCTCGACTTCGCCACGGGCTCCTGCCTGATCGAGGTCGGCAAGACCCGCGTCCTGTGCACGGCGATGGTCGAGGACAAGGTGCCGCGCTGGCGCATGTCGAGCGGCAAGGGCTGGGTGACGGCCGAATACTCGATGCTCCCGGGCTCCACGCCCACCCGAAGCGGCCGCGAGGCCTCGCGGGGCAAGCAGGGCGGACGGACGGTCGAGATCCAGCGCCTCATCGGCCGCTCGCTGCGGGCCGTGACGGACATGAAGGCCCTCGGGCAGCGCTCGGTGTGGGTCGACTGCGACGTCCTCCAGGCGGACGGCGGCACGCGCTGCGCGTCCATCACCGGCGGCTGGGTCGCGATGGCCCTCGCCATGAAGCGCCTCGTGGCCGACGGCGACATCCCCTCCGTGCCCCTCAGGGACACGGTGGCCGCGATCAGCTCGGGCGTGGTGAAGGGCGACGCCGTCCTCGATCTGCCCTACGTCGAGGACAGCACTGCCGAGGTCGACATGAACTTCGTGATGACCGGCGACGGTCGCCTCATCGAGGTCCAGGGCACGGCCGAGGGAGAGCCCTTCCCGCGCTCGGTCCTGAACGCCCTCGCCGACCTCGGCGAGTCGGGCTGCGCCGAGCTGCGGGCCCTCCAGCTGGACGCGATCGGGGGCCTGGAGTTCGGCAAGTGACCGAGATCCTCATCGCCACCGGCAACCGCCACAAGCTCGAGGAGATCCGCCAGATGCTCGAGGGCACGCGGTTCACCGCCGTGGGGCTCGACACGGTCCCGGACGCCCCGGAGGTCGTGGAGGACGCGGACACCTTCCGGGGCAACGCGGACAAGAAGGCGCGCACGCTTGCGATGCTCACGGGTCGCGTCACGGTCGCGGACGACTCCGGCCTGGTCGTGGACGCGCTCGACGGCGCCCCCGGCATCTACTCGGCGCGCTTCGCCGGGGTATCCGGAGACGGAGCGGACGAGGCCAACAACGCCCTCCTGCTCCGGAAGCTCGCGGACGTCGCCGACGCCGACCGCACGGCGCGGTTCCGCTGCGCCCTGGCCGTCGTCACCCCCGACGGCCGCGCGAAGTACAGCGACGGCACCGTCGAGGGCCGCATCGGGCACGAGCGTCGCGGCACGAACGGGTTCGGCTACGACCCGCTCTTCCTCCTCGAGGGGGACGCGGGCGGGCGCACGACGGCCGAGCTGCCGTCCGAGGAGAAGAACGCGATCAGCCACCGAGGACGCGCGCTGCGCAGCTTGCTGCCGATCCTCAAGGAGCTGACCGCGGGATGAGTACGACGGGGCGTGGCGCAGCCTGGTAGCGCACCTGCTTTGGGAGCAGGAAGCCGGAGGTTCGAATCCTCTCGCCCCGACCATCAACGTGAACGCCCGATCGGTCGCTGTGCCGGTCGGGCGTTTGCAGTTCAAAGACGGCGAGACCCGACAGGATGGATGGAACTCGCCGGCTCCAGGATGGCCGGCGGGGTCGGGGCTCAGGCGGCGGAGTCAGTCGCCGAACGGGTTGAGCAGACGCACACCGCTGCGGTGCACATCCCGAGTGTTCCGGGTCACCAGCGTCATGTCGTGGACGAGTGCCGTCGCAGCGAGGAGCCCGTCCACGGTCGGAACCGGATCGGGCACGTTGAGCGGTCCCCAGCGATCGGCGATCACCGCGTCGACCGGCAGCAGCCGGTCCGCGAACGTCTCTTTCAGCCTGTGCAGCCACTGGTCCAACGCCTCGGCGCTGATCGGGTCGCGTCGTCGAATCGACTCGACGCCCCGGCGGAGCTCTCCCAGGACCAGGACGCTGGTGAACAGGTCGGCTTCGTCGGTCGCGTCGAACCAGGCCCGGACCTCGGCGTGGGCGCGATCGCCCTTTCGGAGCTCCGAGAGCACGTTGGTGTCGAGGAGCAGACTCACCAATCCACCGTCCGGGGCAGATCCCGCGGCGGCGCGAAGTCGTGGTCCTCACCGACGTCCGGCATGCCGTGGAGGAACTCCTTGAACGAAGGGCGCTCCATCTCGCTCGCGAGGACTTCGCGCAGGATCTCCCGATGCTCGGCTTCCGCCGAGCGACCGGCCCGCGCGGCCCGTCGCTTGAGGAGCAAGGACGACGTCTTCCTCGATGTTGCGCACGATGAGCTGCCTCATGACTCACCTCCGCTATCAATGATAGCAACCGGTGGGCGACGAGCAAGGGGGCGTCTCTCCGAGCGGGCCGCGGATCGACCCCACGATCAGCCTGAGGCGAGCATGGGATAGTCCGTGTAGCCCTTCGGCCCGGGGGTGTAGAAGGTCGAGAAGTCCGGCGGGTTCAGCTCGGCGCCGGCCCGCAGTCGAGCGGGCAGGTCCGGGTTGGCCAGGTACGGCCGACCGAACGCGACGAGGTGTCCCAGGCCCGCGTCGAGGTCGGCGTCGGCGCGCTCCCGGTCGTAGCCCCCGGCGAGGATGATCGTCCCGCCGAACGCGTCCCGCATCCCCGTCTTCGTCGACACCGGCACCACCGGTGCGCCCATGCTGCTGTGGTCCACGATGTGGATCCACGCGAGGTTCAGGGCGCCGAGCTCGCCGGCGAGGGCGACGAAGTCCTCCTCGACCGACTCCCACGGCGTGATGCCGTTGAAGACGCCACCGGGGGACAGCCGGATGCCCACGCGCCCGGCGCCGATCGCGTCGGCCATTCGGGACGCGACCTCGACCGCGAAGCGCCTGCGTCCCTCGGCGTCGCCGCCCCAGCGGTCGGTCCGGATGTTCGTCGACGGCGTGAGGAACTGGTCCCCGAGGTAGCCGTTCGCGCCGTGGATCTCGACCGCATCGAACCCGGCGTCGATCGCGTGGCGGGCGGCGGTGACGAAGCCCGCGATCGCGGCCTCGACCTCGGCGCCGGTCATCGCCTCGGCGGTGGGGTAGGGCTGCTCACCCTCGGCGTCCGTGTACATCTTCCCGTCCAGCGGGACCGCCGAGGGCGCGAGGATCCGCGCTCCCTCGGGCATGTTCAGCGGGTGGCCGACGCGGCCGGTGTGCATCAGCTGGACGGCGATGCGCCCCCCCGCGGCGTGCACGGCGTCCGTAACGACCCTCCAGCCCGCGATCTGCTCGGCGCTCCACAGACCCGGGATCCGGGTGTAGCCGCTGCCGTCGGGGACGGGAGCGGTCCCCTCGGTGATGAGGAGGCCACCGTCCCCCCGGGCGCCGTAGTACTCGGCCATCAGCGGCGTGGGGACGTGGTCGGCGGTCGCCCGGCTGCGGGTCATCGGCGCCATCACGATGCGGTTCGGGAGCGTCAGGTCGCCGACGGTCGTGGACTGGAAGAGGGTCATCTCGAACTCCTTCGGGGCTAGGCGGCGGCGCGGACGGCGGGGCGGACGGGGCTGTTCGCGGGGGTGCCGACGGTCACGATGCGGCGCGACTCCGGGCGGAGCATGTAGGACGCGACGGCGAGGCCGGTGAGGAACAGCGTCGGCGCGGCGGTGGCGATGGCGTCCCCGGCGAACAGGTGGGACGCGAAGGCCCCCGTCATCTGGAAGACGATCCCCGCGTAGGCCCACTCCTTGACGCGGGCGAAGCCGGGGGCGAGCAGGACGACGGCCCCGGCGACCATCCAGGCTCCGAGGATCGTGAGGAGGTACGTGGGGTAGCCGAGGTGGGCCATCGACTCGACGAGCGGCTCGGCGCCGGCGAGCTTCCCGAGGCCGCTGCCGAGGACGGCGGCGGCGAGGAGGGCGGTGGTGGACCAGTAGGCGATGTTGCGGGCGTTCATGTTCTGTCTCCTTGCGGTGTGCGACATCAACCTAGGAGCCTCCGTAGATGACGCAAATGTGAAATAATGAGATTCATATGACAGAAAATCGTACAGATGTCGGATGACGCCCCGGAGACCAGCGAGGTGGCGGCGTTCGTGCAGGTCGTGGACGGTGGGTCCGTCTCCGCGGCGGCTCGCGAGCTCGGCCTCCCCCGCGCCACCGTCAGCCGCCGCCTCGCGCGACTGGAGGAGCGGCTCGGGGTGCGGCTGGTCCACCGCACGACGCGCCGGATGCACCTCACCGAGTCGGGAGAGGAGTACTACCGCCACGCGCGGGGCATCCTCCAAGCCGTCGACGCCGCTTCGGCGTCGGTCCAGCGGGCGGACGACGTCCCCAGGGGCCTGCTGCGGGTCTCCGTCCCGCCGGCGGACAGCCCCGAGCTCCGCGGGGTGCTGCTCGCCTTCGTCGAGCGGTATCCCGAGGTCGAGCTCGAGGTCATCGCGTCGACGCGGATGGAGGACCTGCGGGCTCGAAACATCGACGTCGCGTGGCGCGCCGCGCGGAACCTCGACCCCGGGCTGATCGCGAGGCAGCTCTCCACCAACAACATCGTCGGCGTCGCCTCGGCCGCGTACGCGTCAGCTCACGGTCTCCCCGAGGCTCCCAGCGAACTCTCCTCCCACACGTGCCTGCTCGGGTTCGAGCGCGGCGAGCGCCCAGCGACCCACTGGCCGCTGCGGGACGGAAGCCGGGTGCGAGTCCGTGGGCGCCTGGTCTCGAACAACCTGCGGCTGCTCCTCGACGCCACCCTGCGCGGCCTCGGGATCGCGCTGCTGCCCGAGCCGTTCGTCGCGGAGCCCCTGGAGGCCGGCCGGCTCGTCGCCGTCCTGCCGGAGCAGCTCGGCGCGACGTCCAAGCTCGCGCTCGTCTACCCCGATCGGCGGCTGCTCAAGCCCGCGGTCCGCGCCTTCGTCGACCACGTGCTCGAACACGGCAAGAACATCGCTGCCCCACGGCGTCCGCTGGACGGCTGACGCGGCCGATGTCCGGCCCCCGGATGCGGACCTGTCCTCTCCGGGGAAGCGACCGTTTGAGAGTGCGATTGGTTCGACCGGCCCGCCAGTCGGGCGTCTGCGGTTCAGGGACCGGGGGACCTGAGAGGATGGCTGGTCAAGGCGGGCCGTCGGCGACTCGGAAGGCCCGACTCATCCGGTCGCGGGCGGCTCTGCTGAGGCCCAGACTCGTCGCGACCTCGGTCCACTCCCTGACGGCCGCGACCACCTCCTCTAGGATCCCGTCGGCCCGCGGCGCCTTCAATCGGAAGAACGGTGCGACCTCCCGCACAAGGTCGAGGGACTGGGCGTTGTCCGTCTCGGAGATGTTCAGCTTCAGGCCGTCGCCGTATGGGTCGGGGTTCAGGTCGTAGGCCGGCGCGAGGGTCCAGCCGCTCGGACCAAGGACGAAGCCGTGGTTGCGGAGGTGGTCGTCGGTGTTGGAGACGCAGACGGAGAACCCGATGCGCCGCCAGAGTTGCTCGAGATCCTGCGCCGGCTGCGACCCGCCCCGGATCAGCAGATCGGCCAGATCCAGGTAGCTGACCCCGTCATCGGCGTCGTCGCCGTCACGGCGCTCGAGCAGGGTCATCGCCGAGCAGAAGTGCAACCGGCGCGCCCCCTCCGTGCGGTCGAAACGACGGCTGAGGAAGGTGTGATGGGCCGAACCGAATCGTTGGACCTGGGCGGTGGGCACGTCGACCCCCGCCCGACGCGCGAGCTCATGCACGACCTTCTCCCAGGCGCCCACGTCCACCGAGTCCCCGCGGCTGGGGAACTTCGCGATCCAGAGGCGCCCGTCCTGGTCGGTCACGCTCGCCTTGGGACGCGCGCCGCCGAGCGAGCCGCCGGGAGCAATGAGCATCCTCAACCAGCGCCCGTAGCTCGGGTCGGCAGTGGCCCCCTCGCGCTCTATCTGCAGACTCGCGTGCTCCAGGTCGCGTAGAGAGGTCCACGGCGGCGACGCGAGGTCGTCGTTGTCGTCCAGGAACGGTCCGTCCAGCCGGAAGCGCAAGGCTCCCATTCGGTGACCGTCGTGCACTCCGAGGAGGTAGTCCGACTCCAACAGCCGACGCTCCCCGCGCCCTTCTGTCCGCGCGAGTCGTGCCTCGCGCCGCCCCATCAGGACCCGGCCCCAGCGGTCAGGACAGGAGTCGAGGAACAGGCCGAAGTTGCGGCGCTCCGGTGGGGGGTACTGGGGTCCGCCGTAGAGCTGCAACGTCGGATCGAGCTGCTCGCGGTGGGTCGATCGCAGCCACCTAGCGTCGTACTCGAATGAGAAGATCTCCTTCCCCCGGGACGGGGTCGCGAAGAGCCACCCCATCAGGGTCGGGTCGTCCAGCCCTTCCCAATCTGCGAAGACCTGAATCTCCCGTCGGTCCGTCATCTCGAGGGCGTCTTCGGCGTCCGGACCCGCGCAGGCATCGCTGCGTCCTGCAGCTTCCGGCCGAGCTCGTCATCGCCGGCCACGAGGGCGAGGTCCCGGTGCAAGCCGAGCGCGTGCAGGACGTTCGCGTACGCCCCCAGCGTGACTCCAGCGTCCCCCCGCTCGACTCCGCGGAGCGTCGTGCGGGACATACCGGCTCGCTCAGCGACGAGCTGAGCGGAGAGCCCCCGCCGGGCCCTTGCGAGGCGGATGTTCTCTCCGAGGTCCCGGAGGAGTCGCTGCACAGATGGATGCTGGATGTTCGTTCGTCGCGCCATCGGTCAGAATTCTAACCATTACCCCGGTTTGTGGCTGGATTTCCGTTCACATAGTGACTTTCGCCGGTCCCCGGGCGCCCGTAGAAGTTCCAAAACCATCCTGTAAGGCCGACCATCGACGTGAACGCCCGATCGGTCGCTGTGCCGGTCGGGCGTTCGCAGTTCCATGCAGCCCAGACCGGACAGGATGGACGGAACTCGCCGTGCCAACCTCCGGCGAACAGCCCGGAGGCGGGGCATCGCTGCGCGTGCGAATCATTCGCGTGCTAATAGCGTCGCCATGTCGCGCCGATGTCGCACTCTGGCCCGGTGGGCCGTCCTCGCCCTCGCCGTCGCCGCCGTGGGCTGCCGCGGCGCAGCGCCACCCGCCGAGCCCGCGACGGACGGGCCCCTGGCGGTGGGCTGCGACACCAACTTCATGCCGTTCGAGTTCGAGCGCGACGGGAAGTACGTCGGGTTCGACATCGATCTGTGGGCCGAGATCGCCAAAGAGCTCGGCCGCGACTTCGAGCTGCGGCCCATGGACTTCAACGGGCTCATCCCGGCGCTGCAGGCCGGCACCGTCGACGTCGCCATGGCCGGCATGACCATCAAGGCCGAGCGGGAGAAGGTCGTCGACTTCAGCCAGCCCTACTACCGTGCCGGCCTCACGACCCTGGTCCGTGCCGACGAGACGGCGATCCGCTCGGTCGAAGACCTCCGCGGGCGCAAGGTCGCGGCCCGCCTGGGCACGACGAGCGCCGACTTCGCCAAGAAGAAGACCGAAGCGTCCGAGGTCGTCGTGTTCCCCAACATCGACGGCGCCTACATGGATCTGCGCAACGGCGGCGTCGATGCCGTCATCTTCGACTCCCCCGCCGTGCGCTACTACGCCAACACCGCGGGCAAGGGCGCGGTCAAGGTCGTCGGGCCGCTCTACGACGGGCAGTCGTACGGGTTGGCCTTCCCCCAGGGCAGTGCCCTGCGCGAGCCCGTGAACATCGCCCTGCTACAGATCATGGAGGACGGCCGGTACGACACCCTCCACGCGCGCTGGTTCGGGGACGACGACGGCCCCCCGTGAGCGCCGCCGGGCTCCAGCCCTCGGTCGTCCTCGATGTCCTGCCGGCCCTGCTGGAGGCCGCGCTTCTCACCGTCGGGATCGCGGCCGCCGGACTGATCGGAGGATTCGCCCTGGGGACCGCGCTGGGGTTGGGGCGCCTCGCCCGCTCGGTCTGGTTCCGACGCGCCGCCGGTGCGGTCGTCGAGGTCGTCCGGGGCACCCCTCTGATGGTCCAGGTCATGTTCCTGTACTTCGGCACGCCGATGGTCACCGGGATCCGCTGGGACCCCATCACCGCCGGCATCGTCGCCATCGCCATCAACGCCGGCGCCTACATCGCCGAGATCGTGCGGGGCGCCGTGCAGGCCGTCCCTCGGGGACAGACCGAGGCCGCTCGCTCCCTGGGCTTGAGTCGCGGCCAGACCCTCCGGCTGGTGGTCTGGCCGCAGGCCTTCCGGCGCATGATCCCGCCGCTGGGCAACCAGTTCATCATCAGCCTCAAAGACACGTCCCTGCTCGTGGTCATCGGCGTCGCCGAGCTCACCCGCCAGGGCCAGGTCATCATCGCCGTCAACTTCCGGGCCTTCGAGGTGTGGGCCGCGGTCGCGCTGATCTACCTCGCCATGACCACCTCGCTCGCGTGGGTCCTGGGGCGGGTCGAGGCCCGCCTCGCGCGCGCTGGGTGAGGGACCGAGGGAGGACGCAGTGATCCGGGTCGAAGGGCTGCACAAGCGGTTCGGATCGCTCCTCGTGCTGGAGCAAATCGACCTGGAGGTCGCCGAGGGCGAGGTTGTCGTCGTCATCGGCCCCAGCGGCTCGGGCAAGAGCACCCTGCTTCGATGCATCAACCGGCTCGAGGACGCCGACCGCGGTCGAGTGGTCGTCGCCGGCCGCGATGTCTACGCCGCCGGGACCGACCTGGACGCCGTCCGCTCCGAGCTCGGGATGGTGTTCCAGCGCTTCGAGCTGTTCGGACACCTGACCGCCCTGCAGAACGTCGCCATCGGGCCCCGGCGCGTGCGGGGCTCCTCTCGAGCCGAGTCCGAGGCGACCGCCCTCCGCCTCCTGGAACGGGTCGGTCTCGCCGACAAGGCGGGCGAGCATCCCGCGCGGCTGAGCGGCGGCCAGCAGCAGCGGGTGGCGATCGCCCGGTCCCTGGCGCTCTCGCCCAAGGCGATGCTTTTCGACGAGCCGACCAGCGCGCTCGATCCCGAGCTCGTCGGCGAGGTGCTCGCCGTCATGAAGGACCTGGCCTCTTCGGGCATGACCATGCTGGTGGTGACCCACGAGATGGCGTTCGCCCGCGAGGTCTCCGACCGGGTCGTGTTCATGGACGCCGGCCGGATCGTCGAAGCCGGCCCCCCCGACGAGCTGTTCGACCGGCCGCGCGAGGACCGAACCCGGGCATTCCTGGCGCGCGTCACGCGGCCGACCGCCTGATCGCGACGGCCGGCCCCGCCCCTCGCCGGCTCGGACGAATGATCCATGTGCTCAGGAACGCCTATCTCGCCGACGGCCCGGCGATGGCTTACTCGGCGCCGACCCCCGAACCCGTCCGCCCGGCGACCGACCCCGAACCCGCCCGCCCGATCCAGCAGGCGCTGAGGCGATAGGCCGGCCCGGCCGTCCGCTCGGACCCCGTCGATCCGCCCTGACTGGCCGCCCCCCGTGCGCTCGCGCGGGGCGGCCGGAGCCAATCCGGCGTTGACAGATCGCGGCCCTGCCTCTATACCCTTCGCCCACTAAGTATTCGGCACCAACTCATTCGCATTGCACCTTTTCGAGGGCGGTGGGTCGTCCCGGTATCCCGCTCCCCCCTCCCCGAGGCTCGATGCGCACCGCTCCTGTCGGCAAGTTCAAGGCCTGGTCCGGCCACCGTCTCTTCGACATCCCCCAGGTCCAGGCCCTCCCCGCCGATCACCGGGCCGCCATCGACACCGTCGCTCGCGTCCTGCCGTTCCGCGTCAACCGGTACGTCGTGGACGAGCTCATCGACTGGTCGGCGGCGCCGGAGGACCCGATCTTCCGGCTGACGTTCCCGGACCGCCGGATGCTGCCGGAGGAGGACTTCGAAGCCGTCCGTTCGCTCGTGGCGAGCGGAGACGGCGAGCGCCTCAAGGCCACCGTCGCGGGCATCCGCGCCCGGCTGAACCCGCACCCCGCGGGCCAGACGACGGCGAACGTGCCCCGGCTCGACGGAGAGCCCGTGCAAGGGCTGCAGCACAAGTACCGCGAGACGGTGCTGCTCTTCCCCATCGCCGGCCAGACCTGCCACACCTACTGCAGCTACTGCTTCCGGTGGGCCCAGTTCATCGGCGACGCCGACCTGCGCTTCGCCACGCGGCAGATGGAGCCGGTGACGCGCTACCTCCGCGCACACCCCGAGGTGACCGACGTCCTCATCACCGGCGGCGATCCGATGGTGATGAAGACGAAGGTCCTGCGCCGCTATGTCGAGCCGCTGCTGAACATCGACTCGGTTCGGACGGTCCGCATCGGCACCAAGTCGGTGGCCTGGTGGCCCCATCGGTTCGTCACCGACGACGACGCCGACGACGCCCTGCGCCTGTTCGAGGAGGTCGTGGCGAGCGGCCGCCACCTCGCCCTGATGGCGCACTACAGCCACCCGCGGGAGCTGCAGCCGCAGATCGCGCGGCGAGCGGTGCGCCGCATCCACGCGACCGGCGCCATGGTGCGGTGCCAGGCGCCCCTCATCCGGCGGGTCAACGACGACGCCGACGCCTGGGCCGAGCTCTGGCGGGCCCAGGTCGCGGTCGGGGCCACGCCGTACTACATGTTCGTCGAGCGCGACACGGGCCCTCGGGGCTGGTTCGAGGTCCCCCTCGCTCGCGCCCTGCGCATCTACCAGGCCGCGGTGGCCCGAGTGGGGGGCCTGGCGCGCACGGCGCGGGGCCCGGTGATGTCCTGCAAGCCGGGCAAGCTCCGCGTCGTCGGCACCACCGGAGCCGGGCGCGACATGCGCTTCGTGCTGCAGTTCCTCCAGGCGCGCGACCCCGCCGAGGTGGGGCGCCTGCTGTTCGCGCCCTGGGACGACCGCGCCACGTGGGTCGACCACCTCTCGATCGAAGGATGGGGCGAGCTCAGCTCGATCCCCAGGAACGGCGGCGGCCGCCCCGCGCTGCACGTCGTCGAAGGAGGCGCCGATGTGCGGCTTCTTGGGTAGCTTCTGCCCCACCCGCCCCCTGGGCCCCGACGCCGTCCGCGAGGCCGACCTGCACGCGCTGCGGCACCGCGGACCCGACAGCAGCGGTTGGTTCGCCGACGACCACGCCGCCGTGGGCTTCCGACGCCTGTCGATCATCGACGTGGCCGGGGGCGCTCAACCGCTGTTCGACACCCGACGCGAGTCGGTGCTCACGCTCAACGGCGAGATCTACAACCACCGCGAGCTGCGGTCGGGCCTGCGGGACGATCACCGCTTCGGCAGCGACACCGACGCCGAGGTCCTGGTCCACCGCTACGCCGAGCTCGGCCGCCGCGGGCTGGTCGAGGGCGTCAACGGGATGTTCGCCTTCGCGCTGTACGACAGCACGCGGCGTCGCGTGATCCTGGGCCGCGATCGGGCTGGCCAGAAGCCGTTGTATTGGAGCTGGCGCGACGGCGTCCTGAACTGGGCGAGCGAGCTGAAGGCCCTGCTCGGCACCGAACGCCCCCCCATCAGCGAGCAGGCGGTCAACGACTACCTTCGCTTCGGCTACGTCCCCGCTCCGCTCACGATGTTCGAAGGGGTCCACAAGCTCCCCGCCGGGCACATGCTGGTGTGCGACGAGCGCGGTCCACGCCTCGAGCGGTACTGGGCGCTCAGCTACGTTCCCGACGGCGATCGGATCGTCCGCCCGGGCGAGCTCGAGGACTGGCGCCAACGCCTGCATCACGGGATCGAGCAGGCCGTGTCACGCCGGCTGGAGAGCGAGGTGCCCCTGGGCTTCCTGCTCTCGGGCGGTGTCGACTCGGCCTCGGTGTTCGCCGTGGGAGCGCGGGCCAAGGCCGAGAGCGTGAAGGCCTTCACGATCGGCTTCCCCGGCGACGCCGTCGACGAGTCGACCGTCGCCGCCGAAGTCGCGCGTCGCTGGGGGGCGAACCACGTCGTCCGCCCGGTGCGCCAGGACGAGTCGCTCGACCTCGGTCGCGTGCTCTTCCTGACCGAGGAGCCCCTTTCCACCGACGCCCTGCTGCCGACGGCGCGGGTCTTCGAGCAGGTCTCCGAGGCCGGGTTCACCACCGTGCTCACCGGAGAGGGCAGCGACGAGATCATGGCGGGCTACCGCAAGTTTGCCGCCGCCTGCGGGTGGGTCCAGGGGGGCGAGGCGTGGCCCCAGGAGGGCAGCCCCCTGGAGCGGTACCTCGCCTACGAGGAGTTCGCCTTCCCCGACGCCGGCGACCGCGAGGCACTGCTCGGCCGACCGATCGACGACTCGCGCTTCGCCGCGCTCGAGGAGGAGGCTGCCGACCTCGACCCGCTGGGACAGATGCTCCAGCTCGAGGCACGCCTGCGCCTGCCCGACCGGATCAATCCCCGCCTGGATCGCCTCAGCATGGCCTGGTCGATCGAGGCGCGGGCGCCGTTCATGGACTACGAGCTGCAGGAGCTCTGCGCGACGATGCCCCACCGGCTCCGGCGGGCGCCCGACGTCGACAAGTACCTGCTGCGCGAGTCCATGCGAGCGCTGCTCCCCGACTCGGTCCTCGACACGGCCAAGGCCCCGTTTCGCGCGCCTGCCCGCTGGTTCGTGACGCCCGAGCACATGAGCCGCGAGCTCGACGCCGAGTCGGTGGAGGCCGCAGGCCTGCTGGCTCCCGACGCCGTCCAGGCCCTGGTCTCCGAGGAAGGCGAGGACGCCGGTCGCCGGCAGGAAGAGCTCTACAACCTGTACGTCCTCCATACCTGGCACCGGCACTTCGTCCGCGAGCCCCCGGCCGGCGTGGACGAGGCGACGGCCTCCGCGGGCGCGCCGGCGGCGTAGCCCGAACCCCCGGTCCGGAGGCCGACCGTCGGTCTCAGACTCTTGGTGGCCTCAGCTCCCGCCGCCGCGGGGCGCGACCTGGGAGCCGGGGATCAGCATCGGGGCGGCGTCCAGCTCCTCGGCGCCGAGCAGTTCCACCACCTCCTCCAGCGCGGCGAGGAGCCGATCCCGCTCCGTCGCGGGGAGCCGATGGACGCGCGCCAGGAACCGGTCCTGGAGCTGACTGGGCGCCCCCCGAAGGCGCTCGGCGCCGTCTCCGGTCAGCGTGAGGTGGACCCGTCTCCGGTCTCGGGCGCTCCGCTGTCGGTCGACCAGGCCCGCGCGGACGAGGCGCTCGATGATGTTCGACACCGTCGACTGGGACAGCTGCAGCGCCGCCGACACCTTCACCAGCGTCACGTCGTCCTCGTCCGTCACCATCCCCTCGATGGCCCGCATGCACAGCAGCTGAGGGACCGTCAAGCCGGTCTGCGACGCCAGCTCTCGCGAATGCACGGAGATCCGCCGCACGATCCGGCGGATCGCCTGGAGCAGCAGATCGCCAGAGGCGACATCTCGGTGCGATGTCGGGATCTTGGACTCCCACGGGCCCGGTCCGAGGCCCCGGGCGAGTGCTCAGGGTAGGCAGATCCGCGCTCGCGCGCGACCACTCAGGTCAGTTGTTCGAGCGAACCACCCGGGCGGTCCATCGTGGTCTCTGGCCCAAGGCCCCGAAAGTTCGAAAACCATCCTGTAAGGCCGACCATCGAATCGAACGCCCGACCGGACGCTGTGCTGGTCGGGCGTTCGTGGTTCAAAGATGGGGGGACCTGACAGGATGGATTGAACTCGGCTGACGGCCGGCGAGACCGTGGGGCTCACAGCCGGCCACCTCGCCGGGCATGACTTCGAGCGTCGAGAGAACACCCTGTGGCTGTCGTCGGCGCTCGACGAAGCTGTCCCGCTCGCGCTCGGCAGCACTGCCCCCCACCTGCTTGAGATCCTGGGTCATCGGGGACGGCGTGAAGGCGGGGACGGAACTCCTGCAGCAGGTCGTCATCGGCCTCGACGAGGCCGGCGCAGCGGTGCGCGATCTCGATCATGGTCGAGTAGAACTCCTCGAACAGGTCGCCGTAGACGTCGATCGCCTGGTTGCCGGACTCCAAGCAGTGGACCAGCAGGTCGACCGCTCCCCGCCGATCCGCGGTCTGGCGCTCGTAGCGCTCGACGAGCTCCTCCGCTGCTTCGAGCTGGAATGAGTCCTCCGGGCCGGGCGCCACGTACCTGCTGATCTTCGCCTTGCTCTCCGCCAGCAGCGCCTCGTCCGGTGTAGGGACCGGGAGGCGGTGAGGGTTCATCACGGTCCTCGACCGCGAGGAAGGTGGCCGTCCCCTGCGAGAGCGCGACCCGCCCCGGGTGTTCCGCCCAGTCGCCGAAGACGCACGCGAACGACCCCGCCTGCTCCGACTCGCCGTAGGCGTCGGTACAGATCTCGTCGCGGAGGTCGGACAGGAGCTCGCGTTCGGGTGGCCACGGTGCTGCGAAGTAGTCGTCATACTCGTACAAGATTCTCGGCCTCCGGTGCCGGTGTCTGTTACGGCTCGCCGGTTGGGACGTCTGGGTTCCACTTCGTAGACGATGGCTCCCAGCGCAGTCCTTCCACCCGCTCGGTGAGTGCAGGATCGGCGAACTCGGCCGCCGCACGGAGCACCGCCGCGAAGTTCGCCGGCAGCTGATCCTCCAGGGCCTGTCTTCTCCGCCACGCCACCCAACGGGTCTGCGCGATCTCCGCGAAGCCTGGAAGAGCGTCGGACAGCGGGAGCAGAGTGACCCCCCGGAAGGCGGCGACTTCGGAAACCGCCCGCTGAAGGTCGTGTCCGCGCACAGCACGCGTCCGGGAGAGGCAAAGCAGGTCCGCGAAGTCTCGCCATCGGGTGTTCGCCGTGCTCCGCTGGACGGCGGTGACGATCTTCTCCGCCAGCACCATGTGCAAGGGCGATCCACGTACCGCGAGAGGAGCCGGGTCCAGCAGACGGGGTAGCAGGACGTCGTCGGGCCCCGGCCACAGGGGGTCGCCGACGTTGACATCCACGTGGAGATCGAGCCGTGCGCTCGACAGGGTCACCGGAAGGCTGACCCGGACTCCGGGATACACGTCTTCCGTTCGGAGCGCCCTCACGCGCGAACTGCGCGAGTCGAACTCGAGTCCGTCGTCGGCAGGGATTCGCGCGACGGATCCGATGAGGTCTCGGATGACGTGGAGCTCCCCCGGAACCCCCAGAGCCAGGAAGTCGAGGTCCTTCGTCGGGCGCCTTGCTCCGAACGCCGCCAGCAGTACTCCGCCCTTGAGCACCAGCTGGTCGTGAACGGGCGAACGGCTGAGCCGTAGCAGAAAGCCCTCCAGGGTGTAGAGCTGGATCAGCTCGGCCGTCGACCGGCCGGACTGGCGGCCGAGCTTCCTCAGATCCAGGTAGGCGGCGCCCGCCGCGGTGGCTCGGCTCGGCCGGTCCGTCACAGGAGCAGCTCGAGGGCCTGCCGGATTGCTGGCTCCGTCCTCGGGAACCGTCGCGCAAGGGCGAGGAGGTCGGCGGGTTGTGAGTCCCCCGCTCGAAGCCATCGCTTCAGCGACGCGTGGGCGAGGTCGACTCCCTCCAGGTGGCGGATGCGGAACACGTCGACGAGGGTTCGCTCTGCGGAATAGAGACCGATCCTCCGCCGACCATCCAGGGCCACCAGTTGCCGTCCCAGGGAGAACGTCTCGTCGGCGAATCGGTGCCAGAGTACCGGGGCGTTCAGCTTCGGGGGCCGACGACTGCGGGGAAGCGCGACATCGAATCGGCTCGGGATCCGATCGGTCAAGTCGTGGCGAGCGAGGGCGCTCAACAGACAAAGGGTCGCCTCGGGAGCAGCGGCGGCGACCAGGCAGAGATCCTCGTCCACGGAGAGAACCTCACTTTGGTGGTAGATGCCTCGCCCCAGACGCTCGAGGCGCCCCTCCGCGACGAGGCGCCTGACGTGGTGCTCGGAGAGCCCAGACGCTCGTCCTTCCCGGTAGGTGAAGACACTTGGCAGCATCGAGAGAATCTCGGTGGCGGAGGGAGAGGGCAGGATGCAGTCCCGACGGGGGTTCTCGATAAGCGTAGCCAGGTTCGGCTGATATGGCTACATCTGTCGTGGTTCTCGGCTCTCCCCAACCTCGATGCCCTCGCCGATCAGGCCTGCAGCGCCACACTGAAGAGGTCTGCTCGCCGGTTCGGCGGCACCCCGGAAGTTCTAAGACCATCCTGTAAGGCCGACCATCGATCGAGGAGGCCGCTCGGAGTGATCCGGGCGGCCTCTTCTCCTTCAGAAGCGAAAGACCTCCCCGGTGGCGTCCCAGAACGGAATCGCTTCGTCGTCCAGGCCGAGCTCTCCATAGAAGTCGGAAACGAGGTCGTGGGCCACCCGATCAGGCCCCGCCCGCAGCTTGCCCCACGTTGTCCGAGTCGCGATCTGCAGGGGGTCGGACGCGGGTAGGGGCCAGTCGCGTCCGGGCAGCGCGAACTGCCATCCGTACGAGTCGGGAGCGCCGGGAGCGAGCCCCCATCCCCCCGTGGTCCATAGGGCCATCGTCAACTCCACCGCGCCGACCAGGGAGAACTCCTCCCCGAGCAGAGCGAGCAGCCTCGCGAACGACGATGGCCCTTCGGTGACCGCGTAAGGGTAGATGGCGCGCCAGGGGGCGTTGGGGGGCTGTCGATGCGCAAGGTAGTGCTCGCCTCCCTCGAAGCGGAGATCGAGCCTCCTGCTGAGTGAGAGCCACCGGGCCGGGCGCTGGTCCCACGTCCCCTTCAGCAGGTCTTCGGGCCGCAAGTGCCCTCGTAGGATCTGCCAACCGATCCTCCCGCTGCCAAGCTGCTCCGCGGTCCGAGCCAGCAAGGAGTTGAGCTCCTGGTACTTGGGGCGGCGAACGCCGGCGCCCCCCGTCGCTGGCTCCTCTCGGAAACTCCGCAGCACCAGAACTGCCGAGGCTCCGGGCCACCGTTCGGGGATGTCTTCGTCCCAACGCGGCGCCTCCGCTGCGAAGTCGCGGCGAGGTGCGTCACCGGGCCACTTCTGCACGATCTCGTCCCAATCGAGTGCGCGGCTCGTCGCACCGGACCGGAACCAGAACCCCCAGCGCCCGCCGCTGCGGTCGGCGTAGAGCACGCCCGGCAGGGGACGCAGGCCGATCTCGAGGACCCTCGCGGCGCCGACGGGTGTGACGCGTACCTCCGCCGCCTTCAGAGGGCGCGGCCGGATCCGATCGATGAGCAGCTGCTGAAGTCGATCTCGCTCCGCCTCGGCTCGATCGACACCCTGGACCACTCCGGAATCCTCGACGCCGACCACAACGACTCCGCCGCCTCCGTTCAGCATTGCCACGCACGCGCGCGCGATCCCCGAAGCATTCCGGAGCGCCTTGGCGGCTTTGTACTCGAGCTTCTGGGACTCGCGCGAGCCGTGCCAGGCGGGAGCAACTACCACGCCCACCTCGCCCCGGTCCGTCCTTCGAGTGCCAGCAAGAGGTCGTGAACTCCGAGGATCACCACGCCCGTTGCGGGATCCTCGGTGGGCCTGTCGAACCTGTCGTGGACTACGAGTCCGCGGTCCGCGCGAACGGCGTCCATGGCGGACTTCAGTCGCACGAGCTTCTTCTCGGGGGGGCCTACGGTCACCTCGATCGCGGTGCAGCAACCGTCCTCGACGTGGACGAAGTCGACCTCCCACCTGGCGGACTTGCCCGCCCAGCCGATCTCTGCGCCCGTCTCCCGGCTACTGCGCCTCAGACCAGTCGCAACCACAGTCTCGACCATCGAAGGCCACGGGCCAGCGGGAGGGGGTGGGGCGCCGGGGTGCTTCGCCGCGACGAGCGCGGAGTCCACCGAGTAGATCTTCGGCTTTCCGCGGAGGCGCCGCCCCTCAGAACGGTCCACCTGCGGCAGCTCCCAGATGAGTCCGCTGTCCAACAGCGCACGCAGCCAGTTGCGCTGGGTCGGCTCGCTCTCCTTGCCCGGCAGGTCCTTGTAGGACAGCTCCTTGCCGGACTGGCGGAGGATGCTGTCCAGGATCGCCTCCAGGGCGTCGGGCCGTCGAATCCCGGCGATGGGTGCCACGTCGAACCGGGTCGCCTTGAGCACGACGTCCTCATTGAGGAGCCGGTGTACGTACCCCATGCGAGCCTCTTGCAGGGCGTACTCCGGGAACCCCCCGAGCTGAATCCAGGTCCGGCAGGCGTCGGCCAAGCTCGCAGGCGGCAGTTCCTCGACGGACACTCCAGTCTCGACTCGCCTCAAGTCCAGCCACTGACCGAACGAGAGGGGATCGACGTCGATCCGGGTCCAGCGCCCCGTACCGAGCGACTCCCTCGCCCGGGTGAGCACGGCCGCGGATGAGTCGGCGACTACCACCTTGGCTGCTCGCCGGTTCACGAGGTCGGTGAGCTGCTCCGCCCACCCCTGGACGTGATGGACCTCGTCGAACAAGAAGAAGTGACGAGGCTCGTCTCCAGCCGAGATCTCGAACGCAGACACGACTCCGGCGAGGCCGGTCTCCCGTAGCGTCGGCACGGTGAAGTCGTGATAGACCACCTTGGCGCCAGGGACGGTCCGTCGAAGTTCGTCCGCGAGTTGGAAGAGGAGCCTGCTTTTTCCTACGCGGCGCGGACCGGAGAGGACCACGGCTCGCCAAATCCCGGCGTCGAGAAGCGCCGACATCGTCTGGCGGAGCTCTGGACGGGCATACCGGGGGACGAGCGGTCGGATCGCCTCCGTCGAAGCGCCTACAGCGTTCCTGATTTCGCGTCCAGCCACCCAAAAACTATAGATTCATCAATTCGACCGTCAAGCGGAAGTATACTTTCGTTCTTGTGATTGTCCGCTCCCGAGAGTTCCAAAACCATCCTGTAAGGCCGACCATCACGTGAACGCCCGATCGGACGCTGTTCCGGTCGGGCGTTCGTGGTTCAAAGAGGGTGGGACCTGACAGGATGGGTTGAGCTCGGACGCCGATGCACCCGTCCTTGAGTTCCTCGGCCTTCGTCGAATCAGAGGGACGCGTCGAGGACCCGCGCGGCAACGGCGAAGCCCGACTCGCGCAGCGTCGCTACCTCGGCCTCCAGCTTCGCCGCAAGTGCCTCTGCCGGTCCTTGGTTGATCACCGATCGCCGCCGCCGGGCCTCCCGCCCGCTGTCGTCCCACTGCTCCGGGTCGAACCAAACCACCAAGAGCAGACCCGATCGACGCCGGCTCCGCCGAAGGTAGTCGGCAGTCTGGCCGTGAAGTCCGCCCAGGAGGTTCGGATGCCATGCGCCCTTGACTTCGATCAGGCAGCTGATCTCCATATGTTCGCCGGACGCCCCCCGCACGAGCTTCGATAGGAGCAGGTCCAGCTCCTGGCCCCTTCTTCCAGGGCCCGGAGGCAACGTCTCCGACTCTCGCGTGATCGAGACGCTCTGCAGTCCCTCCGCCCTGCTCAACTCCCGCCTCAGCCAGTCGCTCAAGAACGACTCCGACCGCGGGCGCCGAGGACTTCGCGGGGTGCCGCCTTCGTCCCAGAGGTGGTCAGCGGATGGAGGATCGCCCGCTCGCATCTCCGTCTGGATCTCGTCGAGCGCTCGCTCGACCGCGCGGAGCAGGTCGCGCTCGTCGCGCACCGGTCGGACCGTACCGAGCTTCAGGACCTCGTCCACTCTCAGTGGGACCCAGGCTTCGACCTCCACCCGTTGTTCGATCTCGCCTGCCACTCGCCCGAGCCACTCCAACTCCGGAAAGCTCTTCTGCAGGCGTCTGACGGCCTGCAGTGCGTCTTCGTCCGCGCGACCCTGGAGTTCGCGCAGCAGGGCATCCCGCCAGTCCTCGGCGCGCGTTCGCGGCGTCTCGGTGAAGGCTCCGCTCCTTCTTGAGTCCCGGCTATACGGGAACCTCTGGATCAGCCAGCTGAGCAGTTGTCCCACAGCTTCTGCGCTCAGCGAACGCTCGGGACGGGGACCGCCGAAGTCGAAGCGCCGGGTCACGCGCTCGACCACCCGCTCGCCGCGCTCCGAGTTCCCGGTCAGGTAGTCGAACAACTCCGTCCACGAACGTCCGGGATCGGAGAGGAGCAAGGCCGAGGCAATCGCCTCGGCAGCTTCCGTCGAGGCCTCCCCTGCCAGCGTGCCGAGCGCGGTCCGGCGCGCCCTGGGGCTCCCCGCCTGGAGGAGTGCTTCGAAGGCTCCTTGCACGTCCTTCAGGTTCCCGGCTGCGAGCTGCTCAACCACCACGGCGGCGGCCTCCTCACGCGTCTCCCCGTCATCGAGGAGGCTCCCCAAGCGCCGCCATGCCCGCTGGCTGAGCCACGACTCAGCGGTGAGCAGCCGTCCCAGGCCAGCCAGGATCTCCGATCTGGCAGACTTGGCGCCGGCCTCGAGAAGTTGGCTGACGGCTGGCTTGTCCACTTCGGGAGCTTCCGCCACCAGCAGTGGTGGAGACCACGAAGACCAGAGACCTGCCCCGACTGACTCAGGGCCGACGAGCACGAGCGCCCACACGGCCCGAGGTACTAGAGACGGGATCCTCCCGGTAGCGATCCAGTCTTTCCATCGGGACGGGGTCTCCTCCAGCCAGCGAATCGCACAGGTCCGCACTGCTTCTTTCAGATCTTGATTGGCCTCCCGCCAGAGCAGTCGCTCGGTGAGGTCGCTCGCCGCCGCGAGCGTCGCAGAGCGGCCCTCGGGCTGGGTCTGGAGGAGCCACGACACCTCGGGCCACGCGGGTCCCGGGGGGACTGACAGGGGGGAGAGGAGCTCCCGAAGCCGGGACATCGATGCTGCCACGGCGCCTTCGTCCGGAGCTGGGGGCGCATCCGCACGTCCACGTCCGGTCGCCTCGTCGCGGACGAGGGCAGCGAAGCGGTGCTCGGGATCGAGGAGGTCGCCGACGGCGGCCTTGTACTCAGGCTCCTTGTCGACCGCCGTCTCGAGTTCACGCCAAAGCCGCTCGCCGGCAGCGGTCGCTTCTTCACTCCAGCCCCCCCAACGCTGGCGGATCAGCTTCAAGACACCTTCTCGGGAGGCCCACAGCCACCAGGCCTTGACGGCATCCGTCTTCGCCCCGAGCCAGCCTTCCAGCAACCACGCAAGGTGCCCGTGTAGGAACAGCTTGTGCTTGAGGGCCATCACTAGCGCCCGCTGTTCGTCCTCGATGTAGTTCGGTGGCCCGATCGACGCTCCGACGTCCAGGATGGTGCGAATCAGTGCGCGCACCGAGTTTCGGGACCAGTCCCTGTGCCAGATGCCGCTCCAGGAGCGGCCCGGCTGCGAGCCGTGCACGATCCACCGCCGGACCGTGGCGCGGAACTCATCCTCTGGTACTGAGCCCGACGCACCCACCAGGGCGACCCGCACCACAGCTTCGGCGACCCGTCCCCTCGAGATGTCTCGGAGGTCCCCCGTCAGGACGCCCTCGGCCCAACGGAGCGCCGGGAGCAGGTCGCCTGGCTGGAGCGTGGCTTCGAGGGCGCCGGCGGCTAGGTCGTGGAGGAAGGCCTCCCCGATCCCTGGGACGAGGTGATCAAACAGCTCCCGTGTCGAGACCGCTTGCGGCCACAGGGCCGACAGGGCAGCGCCGCGAATCCGCCCACTCGGATCGGAAGCGGGCAGAGTCGCGAGCAAGACACGCAGGCGGTTTCGTCCAGTGGACGTCGCAAGCTTCCCCACGGCGTCGATGCTGACTACTCGGACGATCTCCGACTCCTCCGTGTCCAGCGCGCGGGCGACGAGCGCAGGGAGGAGTGCCAGGGGACCAAGGGCTGCTCCGAGGCGGGCAGCTCCCACGCGGACCGCCTCGGAACGATCCTCGAGAGCGAGAGAGAGCTGGCAGACAAGGCCAGGGTGGTCCAGCGGGACACCCCTGCCTTCCAACCACGGCTCGTACGGATGGATGCGTCCATCCGCCAGGCCTTGGAGGACCGCGTCGACTGCCGCCGCACGAGCCCCGACGGGAATGGCTGGGGATGGCGCAGCCAAGAGCGCTTCCGGCTGCGCCGCTGCGACCTGCTCCGCCACGTCTGGGAGGAGAGCTCCGAGCCATGCCGCCAGGGGCTCGAAACCGGCGACGACCCTTCCGCGCAGGCTTCCGGGAGGACGCAGCAGGTCGAGGACAGCGGATGGCTCTACGCGCCTCGTCACGAGGAACCTCGCCGCGAGGAAGGACGCGAAGTCGTCGTGTTCGAACCGGATGTCGCCGGAATTGGAGGCGCGGAAGATCGCGCACTCCGAGAAGATCTCGTAGAGCTGCGCACGATCTGCCGGGACGACGCGAACTCCGTCGACCCGCTCCTTCCCACCGGTCAACTCGTCCACGGAGAGGAGCGCACGATGCGGCGGTGGCCCGCCGCCGATCCACACTCCGGCCTTGCCTCCGAGAACGATCGAAGCTGCTACGCGGGCCGCCAGCGCCAGCCGGGCGAGGGGCGAGCACTGCCAGTCTCCAGCGGGCGGGATCCGCTCTTGCGGCGAGACACAGAGCCGCGTCAGCCCTTCGACGAATATCGTCGAGCGTCTTGTATCCACTGCCGGCTCCAGCGCGCTCGAAGCAAGCAGCCGGAGGCCCAACGGCCAGCGAACGAAGCTGCTCATCCCCGCGCTGGCGGCCTCGACCAGAAACCGCCTGGCTTCCGAATCAGTCATCCCCGAGCGCGTCCATCGCTGGAGGCCCGAGACGGCGTCTTCGAACTTCAGCGGGCCCAACTCCACTACCCGAAAACCGTCGGGGCCCCAGAGGGCTCGGAGGCTGTCCGCGAGCCATTCGATTCTCGACCACGCCGTCTGCCTGCAAGTCAGGCGGAGAGACAGCCTGCTCAGGGCCGACCGATCCAGGCCCAGTTCCTGCCGCAGCGCTCTCGCCAGCTTCCGAGGGTCATCGGGAGTCTCGTCGACCCCGTCGAGGATGAGGAAGAGGTCTCCTTCGCCGCGGCGCCAGCGCTTGAACGCATCCGCACTCCGCAGATGGCCGAAAAGCTCCTCGGTGCCGACGGCACACTCGATCAGTAGCCTGGCGCCCCTTTCTTCCTCCGCTGCGGATCCTGTAGCGATTCGACGGACCTCGACGCTCTTGCCAGCGCCGGCGACACCCAGCAGCACCAGGCAGGGGACCTTCGCCAACTGGTCCAGCGTCTGCGGGTCGAGTGTGTCGGGGTCCCGCTCGAACGTGCGGACGAATCCGTCTGCCTGGTCCGTCATCCATCCGTGTTGATCAAGCCATCGCGCCATGCCCACGGCCTGGCCGCTCGGAACCCAGTAGCGAACCCACGGGAGCGGGGCTTCGTTCACGGCGACCGGGATGGCTTGGGGGAAGCAGCGACATCGCTGCCCTCGTCTAGCAGCCACTGCCTCAGGGGCGTCATGCGCGCGGCCCCCTCGTCCACCGCGATAGGTCCGCCTCGATCCGCGGTGATGAGGATGCCCTCGGGCGCGCTGGTCGCTGACATTGCCTCGATGAGCCCACCTGTCTCGCGAGGTGGGATGACCGCATCTGGCTCGCCGTACCAGACCTGCACGACACGCTCGGCACGTTCGCCCCGCCAGACCACGAAGTCGCACTCTCGGTCACCCTGGAAGTAGAGCAACGTAGTGTCGGGGTCCTGGTCGAGAACCTGGAAGACGAGGGTCTCGGCCAGCCACCCACGGTCCTCGGAGAACCGGAACGTGACCGCATTCCTCAGACCGAGGTCCGTCGCGTAGACCTTCCGCGGGTTCCGGCTTCTTTCGTGTGCCTTGAAAGAGAACCGCTGGATCTGCCGAAGGAGGTAGCTCTCCTCCAGGTAGCCCGCGTAGCGCCTGACCTGGTCGAGCGACAAGCCGTATCGGTTCTTCAGGCGGTTGTAGGACGCGATCCGTGCAGTGTTCGTGAGGAACCAGTGAGCGACCTGCTCCAGGTCTCCCGGGCGGCGCACCTCGTGCCGATGGAGAACGTCACGGTTGAGGATGTCATCGAACAGTTGCCGGAGGCGCTGGTCGCGCTGCGAGGGGGCGAGCCGGACAACCTCCGGAATCCCGCCATAACGGAGCACGTCTTCGAGCACGCGGGCACCCAACCGATCGAACTCGGACGGCAGGCGACTCCGCTGTTCTCGAACCGAGAGGTCCCGCAGGTCCGCACCCTGCAACGCCAAGCGCTCTCGAAAGGAGAAGGGGCTCAGATTCACGGTGATGTGACGACCGGTGAGGACCGTGGCCAGCTCAGGTTCAATGATCCGGCTCGTCGAGCCGCTCACGACGAAGTTCGCACGCCCCTTGTCGTGGGTGGCCCGCGCCCAGCGTGCCCACTCGTCCACGTGCTGGATCTCGTCCAGGAAGACCCACGGCTTGCGTTTCGGGTGGAACTCGGTCAGGAACACGTCGAGGATCGCGTCGAGCACCCGCCGATCCCGCCCGAACTCCAGAAACACCGGCTCCTCGAAGTGGGCGAGCACGACTTCGTCGGGAGACGCTCTTCCCGTCCGGAGAAGGTGGTCGATGAGCTGCCGCATGAGGGTCGACTTGCCTGCCCGCCGCATCCCGCAGATCGCGAGTACGGGGACGGTCCCCAGCCACCCCGCTGCCTGCTGGAACACGTCGCGATCGACGAGGCCAGGCTCAAGGACTGGGCTGCCGCTCCACCACGGGTTCCATTCCCGCAGCGCGGACAGCAGCCGGCCGGGATCTAGCTCCACGTCGCTCATCTGAGCCGGCCTCCAGGCATTACCTCTATAGAGGTTAGCATCGACGAGGCTGTTGACGCCTCGGTTGTCCCTGCCGGCGAGAAGTTCCAAAACCATCCTGTAAGGCCGACCATCACGTGAAACCGGAGCGGTCATCGGTAGTTACGCCGGTGGCCGCTCCGCGTCTCGGGGTCAGAAACCGACCAGCGGCGAGCACTTCGCGCACGAGTAGCCGCCCTGCCTGTGGGTGTAGCCGCCCTCGCTGAGGACGATGATTGCCCCGCAGTCCGCGCACCTCGTCGGCTCGAAGGCGGGTGGGTCCTCCAACTTCACGAAGTTGAACTCATTGGTAGCCGACCAGACGTACATCTCGGTTTCGGCGAACCCGTTGCGGCACTCCTCGCAGTCGCGCCAGTCTGCGTCCGCGTGCCCTTCGGCCCAGTGCGCCCCGCAGACGGTGTACCGGCGGTGGTTCCGCGAACAGCTGTTCTGCGAGTACGAGAAGAGTACGTACTCGTCTTCGTCGTCGCAGATCCACTTGCCACAACAGGGTGTTCGGGCCAGCCGGTCGCGTTTGCCGCACAGCCCGCATCGCTTCTTGCCGCTCGTCCGCTTCCGGATCTTGGGACGTCCCACCGGCTGCTCCTCTCACGCGGTTCATGGCCGGGCTATGTGCTCCGACGCCTCCGGTCAACTGCGACCGTCACGGGGAACTCCGGTCGCGAGCGGACGACGCCCGCAGCCTCGACACCCCGGGCGATGACGAGTTCGCCGAAGTCATGGTCCGCAGTCAGGACGACAGGGTCCTGATCGAGGGCGCGACGCAATACCTCGGCGTCCTCGATACCCCGAGCTTCCTCGAACACCGATCGAACCTCGAGGTCGTCGAGCTGGCGAAGGCGTTGGATGAGCGAAGCCGGGATGTTCTCGTCGGCCGGCAGCCGCAGGGTCACGCGACGGTCTCGTACACTCGCTCGTGCTCCACGGCCTCCGCCGCGAACATCAACGCCGCCTGGACCGCTTCCGCCGTCAGCGCGGGGTAGTCCTCGACCACCTCGACGACAGTCGCTCCAGCGGCTAGCTCGCGGAGGATGTGCTCGACCGAGATCCGGGTCCCGGCGACGCACGGTTTGCCCAGGAGGATCTTGGGGTCGCTGACGATTCGAGGCCGTTCGCTCATGCGATCAAGGATAGGCCCACCGCGCCGAAAGTTCTAAAGCCATCCTGTGAGGCCGACCACGATCTGGAGAGGCCGCTCGGAGCGATCCGGGCGGCCTCTTCTGCTTGGCGCGCGGCCCGTGGCCGACGTCCCCTGCGCGGCTGCGAGCCGGAACATGAGGACCTCGAGCTCGTCGCAGGATGGGGTGTAGGTGGCGGGGTCCCCGCGACAACCAGCGAACAGGGAGATCGTCAGCAAGACCCCCAGGACTCTGCTTCGGCTCCTTCGACAACGAGAGGACACGCCGCCCCGTTCACGCAGCGGACGCGAGGTTTTCCCTGATCAGCTTCGGATGCCTCGCCGCGATCCGCAGCAGCGCGATGGCCGGCCCCTCCGGCCGCCGCCGGCCCTGCTCCCATCCCCGCAAGGTGTGGACGCTGATGCCCAGCGCCTTGGCGAAGTCGACTTGGCTGAGGCCGACGAACGCGCGAAGCGCCGCCACGTCCGCCCCGTCGCGGAACTCGCCCGCCATCAGGCGACGGCGGTGGTCCCGTCGCAGGGAGCGGCGGAGGTCGTCCTCGGTCAGCTGGGGGATGTCGGTCATGGTCTCGTCTCCATGTGGCGGCGGTAGAGGTCCCGTTCCTGAGCGCTCGCCCACCGGGCGCTGATCACGCGGACGATGTCGATCTCGCGCTCGGTCCAGACGACGAGCACCAGGTCATCGCGAACGGGACCGATCGTGATGAACCGCTCCTCGGCGTCGGAGTGGGCTTCGTCGAAGATGTCCAGACACTGCTCCTCGGAGTCGAACACCTGCACCGCTTCCGCGAAGCTGATGCCGTGCCTCCGCTGGTTCTCGAGGTCCTTGGCCGGATCCTATTCGAAGTCCACCCCCTCATGGTAAGTCAACGACCTACTGCGTCAATGACGGAGTTCGTGCCGCAGAAGTTCTAGAATCATCCTGTAAGGCCGACCATCATCGTGAACGCCCGATCGGACGCTGTGCCGGTCGGGCGTTCGCGGTTCAGAGATGGCGGGACCTGAGAGGATGGGTTGAAATCGGCCGTCCGGCGGTCGGGGCCGTGGCCTTGCGGACAGACGTCATATGAGGCATCACGTCGACCGTCGAGGAGGGCACCGTGGCCGTCATGTACACCAATCGCAAGGGCGTCACCTACTACCTCCATCGGCGGGAGCGCCGCGGGAAGACCCGCTACGTCTTCTGCCGCGAGCTCGGGGATGGGCCCGTCGAAGAGATCCCGGAGGGCTACGAGGTGAAGGAGACCCCGAACGGCCAGGTCTCCCTCGTCAAGAGCGAGCCACGAGCGATCACTGCGAGCGAGGAGGCCGCCGTTCGCCACCGCCTTCCGCCCCAGTGCAAGCTGGAGGTCAAGGGACGGGAGCTGGTCGTCTATGAGCCGCTGGGTGGCGGTGGCGCGGGGATGGCCCGCTCAGCTCCTTGGCTGCGAGCGGCCATCGCCCAGCAACTCGAGCGGCGGGCGCAGTACGAGCCAGTCATGCGACTGACGCTCGTCGATGACCAGATGCGGCGGTTCGAGGTGACCCGGTGGCGCTACTCGGGCCACGGGGGCTGGACGTACCCTCTCGGAGAGGGCCGATGATCTCGAAGAGCATGTCCTCGTAGCCCCAGCCGACGCCAGCGGCTCCGGCCAGGACCGTTCGGAGGCGCGGCAGGAACTCGTCGGTCAGCTCGGCGTCCAGAGCATCGACGCAGCGCTGGGCGACGCCGATCATCGAGTCGTAGTACTCCTCGTACAGGTCGCCGTAGGCGCGTATCGCGTCGTTGCCCGCCTCGAGGTAGTGGACGAGCAGATCGACGGTCCCGCGCCGATCGGCGGGGTGGCGCTCGTAGTGTTCGATGAGCTCCAGCGCAGCCTCGAGCTGGATGCGGTTTGATTCGGCTGCCTGACGACATGCGGGAGCGCCCAATACGAGGGCTCCTCTTGGTGCGCCGATCCCTGGCGGCAGGCAAGGCATCATGTTTCGTGCAATTGCGCGCAATTGCGCGTAATGTGTCGACGTCGACGACCTGGAGGAGCGCATGCCGGCGGATGCCGAATCGATCGGGGAACTCATCGCGGCGGGTGAGTCGGCCCAGCGCGAGTTCAAGTCGACGCTCGCGGACAGCAGGAGGCTGGTCGAGACGATCGCCGCCATGGCCACGATCGGTGGCGGCGTGATCCTGGTCGGCGTGCGAGATGACCGCACCGTCATCGGCGCGGAGCTCGGCGACGGAGAGATCGAGCGCCTCGTGCAGCGGATCCTGGCGGGCACGGACCCCCGCGTCTTCGTCGACATCGACCAGCCGAGGCACGCCGGCACTCGACTGCTTCGTATCCGGATCCCTCCCGGGGATGGGCCCCACCTGGCATTCGGCCGCGCCTTCTACCGCAGCGGTCCCGCGACGGTGGCGATGTCCCGCGACCAGTACGAGCGTCGCTTGCTCGACCGGCTGCGGGAGTCCTCCGGATTCGAGCGGAGGATCGAGCCCGGGCTGTCGGCGGATGCCCTCGATCGGGACGAAGTGGGCCGGTTCTGTGAACAGGCCCGAGGACGGGCCACGTTCCCGCTGCAGGACGTCGAGCCCGACGAACTGATCGAGCGCCTCCACCTCGGAGCGGCCGACGAGGTCCGGCTGGGGGCGCTCCTGCTCTTCGGCCGCGACCCACAGCGGTTCGTGCCTCAGGGGGTGATCCGCGCTCGGGCGGTCCGCGGGGCTTCGACCGATGTCGCCTCCCTCGAGGGCACCCTGCCGCGCCAGATCGAGGGTGCGGTCGAGTTCGTGATGCGGAACGTCAAGCTGCGCCCGCGGCGGGACGGAGTCGTCCGGGAAGACGTCCCCGAACTGCCGCTGGACGCGGTCCGGGAGGTCGTGGCCAACGCCGTCGCCCACCGCGACTACCGGAGCACCGCGCCGATCCAGCTCCGCCTGGACGACGACGGGCTCGATGTCTGGAACCCCGGGCACCTGCCATCACCGCTGACGGTCGCCAGCCTGCGGGAGCGCCACCCGTCGATTCCGCCCAACCCCTTCATCGCCCGAGCCCTGTACCTGTCCGGATACATCGAGGAGTGGGGGACGGGCACGCTCCGGGTGATCGCTGCCATGCGGCGCGCGGGCAACCCGGAGGTCCTGTTCGAGACGACGGGCGATACCGGCATCCGGGTGGTGCTCCCGCTCGCAGGCGCCCAGCCGCCGGGCATCTCGCCGAGGGCGACAACGACCCTATCGGGCTTCGAGCCCGAGGAGCTCTTCCGCAGCGCCGACTATGCCCGGATGGCGGGCGTCTCGGTCCGGACCGCGCTCGGCGACCTTGGCGAGCTGGAGTCCATCGGCCTGGTCGAACGGGTCGGGACGGGCCGCGCGACCCGATGGCGAAAGGTCACGCACCGACCCGTGCAGTTCTAATACCATCCTGTGAGGCCGACCAATCCGAGAGGCCCGCCGCGGATGCAGTCCCGGCGGGCCTTTCTTGGTTCTATCGGGCGGGGGACCTGAAAGGACACCCGAACTCTTGATTCACCCGTTGGACGATCGGCCGAGCCAGGAGCCCGGCTTTCGCCGCTCTTGGACGAGGGCCGCGACCTCCAGGATCTCGCCGCGGACCTCGTAGAACAGGAGGTAGGGGAACCGCTGAAGGCGAGTCTTGATGAAGAGCCCGCCCGGAGCGACCCGACGGGCTCTTCTGCTTCAGAAGCGAAAGACCTCCCCGGTGGCGTCCCAGAATGGAATCGCGTCGTCGTCCAAGCCGAGCTCTCCATAGAAGTCGGAAGTGAGGTCGTGGGCTACCCGATCAGGCCCGCCCGGAGCTTGCCCCAGGTTGTCCGAGTGGCGATCTGCCCGGGGTCGGACGCGGGTACGGCCCAGTCGCGTCCGGGCAGCGCGAACTCCCATCCGTACGAGTCGGGCGCGCGCCGGGAGCGAGCCCCCATCCCCCGTGGTCCATAGGGCCATCGTCAGCTCCACCGCGCCGACGAGAGAGAACTCCTCCCCGAGCAGAGCGAGCAGCCTCGCGAACGAGGATGGCCCTTCGGTCACGGCGTAAGCGTAGAGGGCGCGCCAGGGGAGGTTGGGGGGCTGTCGATGCGCAAGATAGTGCTCGCCGCCCTCGAAGCGGAGATCGAGCCTCCTGCTGAGTGAGACCCACCGGGCCGGGCGCTGGTCCCAGATCCCCTTCAGCAGGTCTTCCGGCCGCAAGTGTCCTCGTAGGACCTGCCATCCGATCCTCCCTCCGCCCAGCTGCTTCCTAGATGCCCACGGCGGAGATTCTGCACCGGCTCGACTTGTCCCGAACGCCGATGGCGTCGTTCCTCGTCGGTCACGGGCCCCGGCCCGCTCCACTCCTCGGGCCTCGCCCTCGTCGCCCGGTCCGTCGCCGAGACCGGTGCGCCACTTCCGCCGCGGACATCTAGGGTGCGCCGCGCACGTGATCAGCGCACGACTCCGAGCTGCGAAGACCGCGTCCCAACGTCGTCGGATAGCGCATCGAGTTGGTCCGGCGGGCCAACTCGACCCCTTCGGCCAGCGACATCACGAACGTCCCGGGGTGCTGTTCCACCCACCGCTGCGCGCTCGCCTCCGACTCGAAGAAGTGGACGTAGTGGCAGAACGCCTTCTGGACCTCGTCCGTCAGCCCCTCGGGCGGGGGCTCCCGGAACGAGAGCACGAGGCCCTCGTGGCTGAGGTTGCGGACCGACGCGTCCACGTCCACGTCGAGCTCGATGACCGCGCCGCTGACCGGGTCTTTCGCGCGGACGTGCGCGGAGCGCCCGACGACGGCGGGAAGGAACAGCGTGTCCCACGAGCACCACGCGGAGCGCTCGGGCCCCCCGAACGAGATCCGGTTGGGCATCTCCGCCGCGGTGAGCCCGAGGAAGCCGACGACGTCGCCCCCCTCGTCGCGGAACACCGCCTTCCAGGGGGCGAGGACGGCGTCGACCTCCGCCGGTCCCAGGCCGGCGCGCGACGCGATCGCGACAACGGTCGCGACGCCGGCCTCGGCGAGTTCTGCGTAGGTCGCCAACGCGACACGCTCCTCGTCCGGTGTGTAGACATTGCCCCCGGCCAGCTCGAGGAAGGGGGCGACCCTGGGGGACAGCTCGGGCATCTCGGCACTCCTCACGCCGCGCAGCACGACAGCTTGGCGACGTCCTTGTGGAAGGTCTGGCAGGCCAGCTTCATCGCCTCGGCCCACGTCAGGTAGGCGTGCAGCGCGCCCGCCTGCTCGGTCACGGTCGTGCCGGCGCGGATCATCTGGGCCGCGAGGTGGACCAGCTCCGCCGCCTCGGGCGCGACGACGTGAGCACCCAGCAGCAGGTCGGTGGAGGCGTCCGCGACCAGCTTGACCAGACCTTCGGTCCGGCCGTTCACGATCGCGCGAGGGACGTGCTCCAGGGGCAGGCGGCTGACCATGACGTCGTGGCCCCCCGCGCGGGCTTCGGCCTCGGTCATGCCGACCGACGCCACCTGCGGAGCGACGAACGTGACGCGCGGCATCGCGGCCAGGTCGATCCGGTCGTCTCCGTCGAACGCTGCGGCGCCTGCGACCTTGCCCTGGTGGGCGGCGACGTAGACGAACATCGGTCCCGAGACCACGTCGCCCGCAGCGAAGAGATCCGGGTGCTCCGTGCGGCCCTGGTCGTCCACGCGGACGGCTCCTCGCTCGTCCAGAGCGACGCCCAGCGCCTCCAGTCCCAGCCCGGCGGTGTTCGCCCGACGCCCGGCGGCGTTGAGCAGGCGCTCCGCCTCGAAGGTCCCCTGCTCGCCGCGGACCGTCGCCTCGACCACGACCCCGGCCTCGGAGCGGCGCACGGCCGTCGCGCGGGCGCCGGTGACGATCCGGACCCCCTCGGTCGTGAGGATCCGCTCGATCTCCGCGCTGATCTCCTCGTCCTCGGCCGGCAGCAGCCGGTCCCGCGACATCAGCACCGTCACGTCCGCGTCGAGACGCGACAGCATCTGGGCCGTCTCCAGCCCCACGACGCCGCCACCGACGACGACGACCGAGGCCGGGATCCGTTCGGTGTCCAGGGCGTCGGTGCTCGTCCAGACATCCACCTCGTCCATGCCGGGGATCGGCGGGGTCCAGGGGCTGCTGCCCGTCGCCACGAGGACGCGACCGGCGCGCAGCCGGCGGTCGCCGACCACGACGTCGATGCCGTCCGCCGCCGCCTCCAGACGCGCCCACCCCCGCACGAGCTCGACCGGGGCGTAGGCGTCCAGAACGCTCTCGTACTTGGCCCCCCGGAGCGAGCGGACCAGCGCTCGCTTCTGCGCGACGAGCGCGGCCTGGTCGTGCGGACGACGCTCGTCGCCCCGCCCGTCGAAGCCCGACGCGCCTGCCTGGTGCTTCAGCTCCGCCGCGCGGATGAAGAACTTGCTCGGCACGCAGCCGACGTTGACGCAGGTGCCTCCGAGCGTGCCCGCCTCCACCATCGCGACGGAGCGGTCGGCCTCACGGGCGGCGATCAACGCGGCGAACGCGGCGGAGCCCGAGCCGACGACGACGAGGTCGAAGTCACGGTCGGAGCGGAGGCTCCTCGGTCCCTGGTCCCCCGCGGCTCTGCGCAGGGGAACCACGTGGGCCGGGTACCCGGCTTCCGTCGCCGCTGCCGCCACGGCGTCCTCGTCGGCGTCCCCGGCCAGCTCGACCAGGGCGCGGCCGTCGGCGTGGGAGACGGAGGTCACGGCGACCACGCCGTCGGCGCCTCGCAGCGCGTCGGAGACGTGGCGTTCGCAGCCGGCGCAGGTCATCCCGGCGACCGTCAGCTCAAGAGTGGAGTGGCTCATTCGGTGGGTTCCAGGTTGTAGGCGCCGACGGTGTCAGCGCCGTAGTTGGAGACGTAGAGGCGCGCGCCGTGAACGACGACGCCGATGGGCTTGGTTCCGGTCCGGTACCGCAGGGGGAGCGGCGCCCCCGTCTCGAGGTCGAACGTCAGCACGAAGCCGGACTCGAAGGAGGCGACGAAGAGCCGGCCTCCGGCCTGGTCGGTCGCGGGGTCCTCCGTGACGCCGACCCCATCCGGCCCCGCGGCCGTCGGCAGCGGCACGCCGATCGAGCCGTCGTCGGCCCGGACGGGGTAGACCTTGTTCTCCTGGGGCGCGACCACGAAGAGCCGCGATCCGTCGGGAGAGGTGACGAGCCCCACGGGCCGAGGGGGACGTCCAGCTTGTCCCGACGCCTCGTCCAGGTGCAGTGCGTCGGGCCCACGTCCCACGGGCCAGGTCGCGACCGGCTCGACCGTCGACCCCATCCAGCCAGGCCGGGTCGCCTCCCGCTCGGCCCCCTTCTCGGCGGTCTCGGCGGTCTCGGCCGCCTCGGGGACGCCCGCGGGCGTGGCGGCCGGCTCGGACCACGAACGTACACAGCCCGCGGCGAAGACCAGGACGACCACCGGGACGCGTCCACTGAAGCGCATCGAGGCTAGGCGAGGACGGCGATCAGGTTGGGCGAGAGGAGCAGGAGGATCACCACGGCCGTCGCGATCCACAGGCCGATCCGTCCCGCCTTGTTCGCCTTCGGCACCTCGCACCCGCAATCGTCGCCCTCCTCCACCTTCGGGGGTCGGTAGGTGAACCAGAACCCGACCCCGAGGAGGCCCAAGGTCACGGTCCCGAACAGGGGCCTGTAGGGCTCGAGCTTGATCAGCAGTCCGGCCCCGCCGATGCCGAGCGCGGCGAACAGCAGGGGGCCCAGGCAGCAGGCCGACGCGAGGAAGGCGCCTCCCAGGGCGCCTGCGACGCCGGCCCTCGCGGCTTTGTCGTGCGTGGCCACGGTCACTCCCCTCCCGCGGGCGCGCCGCGGACCGTGGCCGTGTAGCCGAGCTTCGTGATCGCGGCGGCCAGCGCGACGGGATCGGTCCGCTCCGGATCGAACGTCGCGCCGGCGCGGCCGGCCTCGGCGTCGGCGGTGACCTCGGCGACGCCTTCGATCTTCTTCAGCGCCACCTTGATCGACACCTCGCACGAGGCGCAGGTCATGCCCTCGACGTCGAAGTCGGCGTGCTGGGTGTTCGCGAGCGCGACCTCGCCTTTCGCGGCGGCGGAGTCCGAGGACGATCCGCAGCCGACCGAGCAGACGCCGACGAGCGCAACGGTGGCGAGGAGGGGTAGGAGGAGGGTGACGAGTCTCATCGCGGTGGTCTCCGTTGGCGGGGCCAGACTCGCACCGCCTTGTCTTTGTGTCTAGGCAGATGACTAAATATTACTCTCCTCCGCGTCAAGGCCTTGCGTCACGACACGTTCATGGCATATTTCGTTACCGTCCTAAACACAGAAACACCCCCCTCAGCCCATGCCGTCCGTCCCCTCTCGATCCGTGTTTCTCCTCGGCCTGGCGCTCGCCTTGGGCGGGTGCGGCGCGTCCGCGGACGACGACGACACCGGAGGAGCGGCTGTCCTCGACGACGACGACACGACCCCGCCGGCCGACCTGTTCGCGGTCGAAGGCCTCTGGCAACAGCCGGACGGTGGCGCCGTCGAGGGGATCGCCGTGACGGTCAGCACCGAGTTCTGCGTCGGGGACATCACCGATGAGGCGGGCACCTTCCGGGTCGAGGACGTCTCCCCCGGGCCGAAGCGGTTGATCACCTACGGGTCCACGGCCGAGTACCGGTGGCCGTCCGTCGCGTTCGCGTTCGACGCGCCGGACGGCGGCGCCGACTTCTCCTTCGGCGCTCCCCTGGTGTTGCCGTCGCTGGACGCGGGGGTCCCGATCGATCCGGAGGCAGGTGGGAGCGTCGAGCTGGCCGCGGGACCGCAGTTCTCCTTCGAGGCCGCCGCGCTCGACCTCGCTCCGCTGACCGACCCGCTCCTCCGCTCCGGCGCGCTGGACCCCGGCGACGCCGCCTACTTCTCGGACCTGCCGGCCGGAGCGCTGGCCGTCTTCGCCGTCGAGCCGATCCTCAGCAGCTTCGACCCGCCCGCGACCCTGACGCTGCCCGTCGAGGACGCCGCCGACGGCGACCTCCTGGGCGTGTGGTCCATCGACTACGACACCGGGCTGTTCGTCCAGGAAGGCACGCTGCTCGTACAAGGCGGCGTCGCCATCACCGAAGCCGGTGGCATCTCGAACCTCGGCTGGCACGCCGTCGCGCCCTTGGAGGCACCATGACCCGCACCCCCTGGACCCTGTGGGCCGTCACGCTGGCCATCGCCCTGTGGGGCTGCGTCGATCCGGCGGATGACGACGACGCCACCCCGGAGCCCCCCGGTCCGGCAGAGGAGTGCCTGTCCGGCGACCTCGGCTTCGGCACGGAGGAAGGCGACTGCGCCCAGGACTTCGCCCTGCAGGACAAGGACGGAGTCACCTGGACGCTGCACGAGCAGGCCGGGAACGTGATCCTGATCGACCTCTCGGCGTTCTGGTGAACGTCGTGCCAGTCCCTGGTTCCGGGGGCAGAGGCGATGTTCGAAGAGTTGAGTCACGAAGGGTTCATCCTGTACAACTCCATCCACCAAGGAGCGACCGCCCAACCGGTGACCACCGAGGAGCTCGCGGACTGGGTCGAGGCGTTCGAGCTGACCTTCCCCGTCCTCGGTGACCCCGAGGCGGAGGTCTGGGACGCCTGGAACGTGAACAACGCGCTGCCGTCGCACATCATCATCGACCGGGACCTGGTCGTCCGGGTCCGCGACACGGGCAGCTCGCCCGAGGTCGTCGAGGAATGGCGCGAAGAGATCGAGGAGCTGCTGTGAGTGAAGCCGAGGCGACCATCCACCCGCTGCCGGGCGCGGCCGACGTCCGCCCCGACGGCGACCCGAAGTACCGATCGTCCTGCTGCGTCGGGCCGACCCTGTCGGAGGACGACCTGACGCAGCTGCGCGAGGTCCATCGGTTCACCCCGGACCTGGACGACCTGGCGCTGCTGCACAGCCTGGCGTCCAGCAACACCCGGTTGAAGATCCTGGCGCTCCTGGCCCGCTGCAGGGAGGTCTGCGTCTGCGATCTCGCGAGCATCCTCGAGGTCGCCGTGCCCACGGTCAGCCAGCACCTGAGCAAGCTCAAGGGCGCCGGACTCGTCGTCTACCGACGGGACGCGCAGACGCTGTACTACCGACTGACCGACCACCCCTTCCTCGGGCGGTTGCTCGACCCCCTCCTCGCGTCCGTCGATGGGCGCTGAAAGGACGATGGTGGCCAAACGACCCCTCCTTACCCTGCTCCTGGCGCTCCCGCTCGCGGGTTGCACGACACCTTCCGGCGGTGGCGGCGCTCCTTCGGACGATGACGACGGCGCCCCGGAGGACGAGGGCAACGTCTGTCACGGCGACGCCCTCGCCGACGGCGTGCCGATCAGCGGCGACCTCGACGCCCTGGCCGAGCGCTTCGACGTCAACGAGGACCTCGTGCGGATCATGTTCCTCGGAGAGCCCTTCTGAAGCACTTGCCGGGCCGGTGCGGCCCGACTCGAGCAGGTGCTCGAGGCCACCGACGACGAGCGGCTCCGCGCCGACATGATATGGACCCCGGCGTGGGGGTTCGCGACGCTGGAGGACTCGGGGGGCCAGACCCCCACGAACCGCGATCCCCGCGAGCGGGCCTGGTTCGACGAAGGACCGACGATCGGTCACGACATCGCCGACAAGGTGCCCGGCAGGGCCCCGGTCTACGACCTCCTGATGATCTGGGAGCCGGGGCGGACCTGGGGTGAGGACGGCGACGACACGCTGCCGGAGCCGGACGCGGTGTGGAGGCCGGGCTGGTCGGTGGACGAGGTCGTCGAGGAGATCGAGGACCGCCTGCCGGACTGCGACGAGGTGGTGACCGAGTAGGTCACTCCGACGGGGGAGTCTCCTTCGTCAGCGGGCTCTCGACGACGGAGCGGATCCGCTTCTCGTCGCCCTCGGTGAACCCGGTCTGTCGGTGGTGGATTCGGCCATCGATCCCGACGATCGCGATGACCGGCATCACCCCACCGAAGGAGGAGAGGGTGAAGTCCGGAGCGAGCTCCAGGCTCGGAGCCATAGGATCGCCGGCGAGCCCGACGCCGCCCATGCCGAGCCGGACGGCCACGCCGACGGCCCAGCCGAGGCGGGCCACGGGGCTGAATTCGGGAACGTTGGCCGGCACCGTTTCGTCAGTCGATGCGGGCGGCGGCCAGCACCAACGTGGTCCGGCCTCGCTCAGCGGGGCGGTGGTCGCGAAGCCGTCCTCGGCGACCATGTCCCAGACGACGAGCGACCAGCCCCTCGGGGGGTCCAGTCCCCGAGTCCGCCGGTGGGTAGCTGGTCGGGCGCGAGCTCGATCCCGCCGAGTCCGACCGTCTCGAACACCCGCGGAGGTTCGACGGCGTCCGCGTCGAACGCGATGGTGAGCCCGCCGTCGATCTCGACTTCCTGGGGACCGGCGAGGTCCAGGACCGCGCCTTCGTCGCGATCAGGCGACGGCGGACTGACGCCCCGCCGCGGTAAAGGACGGTCGTGCCTACCCTCCTTGTCTGCCCCCTAAGGGCCGCTCGGCTTCGGCACGGCGGAGAGGTGCAGGTACATCGGCAGCGGCTCCGGCCGGTCGCCGAGCGCGCCCCCGCGGGGGGGCATCGCCCGGAAGCCGAGGCGTTCGTAGAAGGCGACCGCGCCTGATTTGGCATCGACGACGACTCCTGCGCAACCCACGGTGCGGGACATCTCGTGAGCCAGCGTGAAGACCGTGCGGAGGAGGACGCGGCCGACGCCCTGGCCGCGAACCCGCTCATCGACTGCGAGCCGGGCGAGTCGAAGAACGGGGAGCGGATACCGTGGGAAGCGTCGTCGGTCGTCGTCGGGCAGAGCTGCGATCTCCACCTGGGAAGCCGCGACGGTCGCAAAGCCCACGACCCCGGCCTCTTCGACCGCCACATAGGTCACTCCGAGGTGGTGACGAAACTGGTTCTGGCCTGCGTAGCGTGCGAAGAACCGATCAAGGTCCGCGTTCCCCGAACGGAACCTGCTTCGGTCGTCGTCACGTCGAAGGACTCGAACCTCAGCCAACGTCCTCGCCCCGGTCGGCGAACAGGTCGCGCATCGCGTCGGTCGGCTCGGGCGGGTTCTCCATGAGCTGCAGCAGCCACTCGCCCGTCTGGGCCGTTACCACGATCCGGGGCGGGATGATCACGTCCTGCGGCAGGTCCCGCAGCGCTTGGAGGTGGTGCAGGAGCGCCATCTCAATCAAGTGCCCCTTCTTGACGCCGTGGGCCTCGACGTACTGCTCAAGGGCGGCGCGAGTATCCGGCGAGATGTAGGCAGATACCTGGGACTGGCGGGGCATTGCAGGCTCCTTCTACGAAAACGTAGGTACGGCCCTCGCCGAAGTCAAGCGGCAGGGAGCCACCCCGAAAGTTCCCAAGACCATCCTGTAAGGCCGACCATCATCGTGAACGTCCGATCGGACGCTGTGCCGGTCGGGCGTTCGCGGTTCCAAGATCGTCCCTCCGCCTCGCGGTCGAGTGGGTCGCCGCCGGGCGCTGGCCGGTGATCCGGTCGAGCAGGTGATGTCGGTGTTGGCCCACTCTTGGGGGCAACGGTCGGGGTCCCGCGGTTCTCGCGGGCGGAGACCGACAGGATGGGTCGAACTGCGGGCCGCGGAGGACCCGCTTCCCCCTGGGCCGGACCGGAGGCATCGGTCAGTCCGCCAGGCGCCCCGCCCGGTACTCGATCGCCCGACGGAGCTTGCGGATGCGCCGCTCATCGAATGGGAGCTCGTCCAGTCGGTCGAGCCAGGACGGCATCGCGCTCAGGAGTCAGTCGCCGAACGGGTTCAGGAGACGTACGCCCGTTCGCTGCACGTCCCGCGTGTTCCGGGCCGAGCTCTGGCGCGACGACGGCGTCCGGTTGGTCGAGTTCTCGCCGGACGGCGCTCGGCTGCTGTGGCAGCGGTACATCCCGTCCCAGGCGGGGGGGGGACTGGTTGCACTTCGGGGTACGGATCGCGCGGACGGGCCGAGCGCTCGACACCTGGTCCGTCTTGGGCCACGACCTCGGGGCGGTCACCCGGGACTCCCGGGGAGGGCGCATCCTCGAAGGCGAGACCGGCGCCCCGCCCCCTGCCGCCTACGAGGTCCAGGATCCTCCGTGGCCACAAACGAACTCACGTCCCCGCAAGGAAGTGACCCGGCCTCATCGGCCGGCCCGGTCGCGCCAGGCATCCACGTCGGGTCGCTTGGGCGACACGGTGAGGGACTGCTCTCGGAAGGACACGAACAGCTTCACCTCGTGGCCGTCCAGCTCGTGCCGGATCGAGAACCAGTCGTACTGCTCGTCCTGGTTCAGCGAGACCAGGGCGCGGTGCCTTCCCTCCTCGAAGACGATCTCCTGGGTGCGCCAGTTCTCGTTGAACTCCACCGGCCGCATGAAGTCGTCGTCGTCCCGGAACCCCTGCGCGATCGTCCCCTCCTCGGGTCCGAAGGTCTCCGGCAGGGAGCTCCAGTCGTGAAGCTCGACCAGCACCGACCGGAACCAGGTCCAGGCCTCCAAGAGCTCGGCATGACCGACCCGTCCCGCGTTGGGAAGACGGACTGGGAAGACGAGGGGAGGGAGGGGCATCGGGCGCTCAGGCAGCCAGCTCGTCCCACACGGGGACGCGCTGCGCGAGGCGGGCCCGCAGGGCCTCCAGCACGACCTGGACAGGCATGGGCACCAGCGTTCGGTGGGGAGTGACCCCGTAGATCCCGAGCACGTGGTCCACCCGCCAGTTCGGCAGCACCCGCACCAGCGTGCCCTCGGCGAGCTCCCGCTCGATGACGAAGGGCGGCACCGCGGCCACGCCCAGCCCCGCCCGCATGCTCTCCACGACGAGGGCCGACGAGTTGAAGGTGAGCCGACAGCCCTCCATCCGCACGTCGGCGACCTCGTCGCCTCGCCGGAAGCGCCAGTCCTGCGCCCGAGGGACGCCGTCCCACAGGATCCAGTGGGGGCGAAGGTCGGCCGGCTCCCGCACCTCGGCATGCTCCACAGCCCAGGTGGGAGAAGCGACGAGGACGTGCCGCCAGCTCGCCAACTTGCGCGCGATGAGGCTCGAGTCGGGCATGCGTCCGACCCGCACCCCCAGGTCGTACCCGTGCTCCACCAGCGGCGTCATGCGCTCCTGCGTCCCCAGCTCCACGCGCAGCCGCGGATGCGCGGCCCGCAGCACGGCCAGGGCGGGGACCAGGACGGACTGGGCGAGGGATTGGGCCGACGCGATGCGGATCGTCCCCTCGAGCCGGTCGGGCGTCCCCGTGTTCGCGAGCGCCGCCAGGGCATCCGCCACCGGTCCGCCCGCCTCGTCCACCAACCGCTGCCCCGCGGCCGTGACGTGCAACGAGCGGGTCGTGCGGTTCAGGAGCCGGACGCCGAGCTCCTCCTCCAACGCCTTGACGCGACGGCTGAGCACGCTCTTGTCGGAGGACGTCCTGCGCGCCGCTGCGGTGAAGCTCCCCGCCTGGACGACCTCCAGGAAGGCGGCCAGCCGAGGGAGCATGCTTGTTGGCATTTGCGCAACAGGACTGGGACGGTTCGGCTCCATTGGCGACTCGATCGCTACAAACTACGTTGAGGGCGCAACCGAGGCAACCCGCCGCCCACCAAGGAGACCACATGTCCATCCTCACGCTCTCGCGGACCTACCCGCAGAACCCCTCCGAGGTGTTCGCCGCTCTCAACGACTTCGCCGGCGTCCACCGCTTCCACCCGCTGCTCGAGAGCTCTCCGCTGGTGGAGGGGACCCCCGCCGGAGGCGCCGGCTCCGAGCGTGTCTGCAACCTCTACGACGGCAACACCATCCACGAGCGCCTGATCGACACCGAGGCGGACAAGTGGCTCAAGGTCGAGATCGTGGACACCTCGATGCCGATGGCGCGGGGCGACGGGCTCTTCGAGTTGGCGCCGACCGCGAGCGGGGGCACCGAGATCACCCTCACGATGGACTTCGAGCTCACGATGGGGTGGTTCGGCAAGGCGCTCGACAAGCTCGTGATGGCTCGGAAGTTCAGGAGCAACCTCGATCTGCTGCTCGCCGCCCTGGGGGAGTACCTCGCGACCGGCGAGCCGATCGAGAAGGGCTGGAGGGCGCCGGCGGCGTAGGGCACGTCGCCTCGATGCCCTTCCGGCGGCCGGAGGCGGGTGCGTAGACTCCCGCGCATGCGACTTCTCCTCGCCGTCGGCCTGTTCGCGGCCCCCGTGCTCGCGGGCTGTCCGTCGGAGCAGGACGAGCCGATCCCGTTCCCCGCCGCCGCCGACGACGCCACGGACGACGACGACGCCACGGACGACGACGACGCCACGGACGACGACGACGCGACCGACGACACCGACGCGGCTCCCGGGCCGACGCCGTACCCCGCGGGCGTCGTGCACTCCCCCATCACCGAGTCGGTCTCGGCGTCCATCGACGCCATCCTCGCCGTGCCGGGCGCCCACCAGGACGACGTCTTCATGAAGATCGGCGCGTCGTCCACGGTGTCCTCGAACACGCTGCACTGCTTCGCGGGTCCCGTGGACCTGGTCGACCACGCGGCCCTCCAGCCGACCCTCGATCACTTCCTCGGCGGCGACGCGGCGGGCTCGACGCCCTTCGATCGCGACACCCTCGCCGCCCGATCGGGGCGCACGGCGTCCTGGGCCATGGACGGCGCGCCGAGCCCCGTGGAGCAGGAGATCGCCGCCATCGCGCCGCGCTTCGCGGTCGTGCACTACGGCACGAACGACATGGGCATGGGATCGACGTACGGGAGCGCCCTGCCCCCGTTCGTCGAGCACATGGAGGTCCTCCTCGATCACCTGGAGGCCCAGGGGATCGTCCCCGTCATCACGGGCATCTCCCCGCGCCTCGACTCGGCCGGGGCGAACCGCTGGGTCCCCACCTACAACGCGGTGATCCGCGGACTCGCCCAGGCCCGCCGGCTGCCCTTCATCGACCTGTGGGAGGCCACCTGGGACCTCGACGACCACGGGCTCGCCGGCGACGGCCTGCACCTCGCCCGTCACCCGTCCGGCGCGTGTTTGTTCACCGCCGAGGGCCTCGAGTGGGGCTACAACGTGCGCAACCTCATCGTCCTCGAGGCGCTGGACCGGGTCCTCGCGGCCGCGACCACCGGCGCCTTGGATCCTTCGCCCGCCCCCCGCGTGGGCGACGGCTCGCCGGAGGACCCCTTCGTCGTCGACACGCTGCCCTGGGTGCACGTGGCCGACACGTCGACGTCGCCCCACTCGAACATGGAACTCTACGACTGCGACGACGCGGACGAGTCGGGCCCCGAGCTCCTGTATCGCATCGACCTGGACGCCCCCACGGCCCTCCGGGCGATCGTCCTGGACCGCGACGGCATCGACGTCGACGTGCACCTGCTGAGCGACGTCGACGAGGACGCGTGCATCGCCCGGGGCCATCACATGCTCGGCGCGACCGTCGAGGCCGGCACCTACTGGATCGCCGTGGACACCTGGGTCGGCGCGGAGGAGTTCAGCGGGGAGTACACGCTCGTGGTGCTCGAGTGCTCGCCCGGCGACCCCGCCTGCCCCTGAGGGCCTGCTGGGGGCTCCTCAGGCCGAACCCCGCCCCCGCCTCTGCGCGAGCCGCGTGCGCCCCGGCCGCCGCGAGCATGCGCGCAGTCCCTCGACCCGCGCCCCGGGTCGCCCCGGCCACGACGGCCACGCGGCCCTCCAGCGGTCTGTCCTCGGTCATCGCATCCTCCTTGTCGGAGCTCAGCCGCCGCGGGTCTCGCGTCCCACGCCCAGCAGGTGATCGATGAGGGCCTGAGCCGCCGCGGAGCGTTCCCGCCCGGCGGGGTACACGACCCACCCCTTCGCCGAGTCCGGAAGCGCCCCGCGCAGGACCTCGACGAGGGCCCCCGAGTCGAGGTCCCGGCGGCAGGTCATCTCCAGCAGAGGAGCGATCCCCAGCCCGTCCAGCGCGGCCGCGCGCGCCGTCGCGAGGCTGTTGGACCGCACCCGGTTCCGCATCGACACCTTCACCGGCCCCCGGTCCCCGCCGAGGCGACGGATGGCGTTCGGGGCCCAAGCGTCCATGCAGATGCCGTCGTGCTCGGCGAGGTCCTCCACCCGCGTAGGGGTTCCCCGCAGGGCCAGGTAGGCGGGGCTCGCGGCGAGCAGGATGCGCGAGTCCCACATCAAGTGAGCGGTGAAGTCCGCGCTGTCCGGAGGGGCCCCTCCTCGCAGGGCGACGTCGATCTGCGCCTCGATCAGGTCCACGTAGTCGAGGGAGTGGACGATCTGCAGATCGACCTGCGGGTGGCTGAGCAGGAACCCCCGCAGCGACTCCCAGATCACTCCGCCGTCGTCCGGCGGCGCGGCCACGCGGAGGCTCCCCGACGGGACCTCCCGGGCGTCGACGAGGGCCCGCTCGGCCTCCTCCAGCTGACGGGGGATGCCCGCCACGTGCTCGTAATAGAGCCGCCCGGCGTCCGTGAGGCCCACGCGCCGGGTCGTGCGCATGAGCAGTCGCGTCCCCAGCCGCTCCTCGAGGCGCTTGATCCTGCGACTCACCGCCGACGGCGCCAAGCCCAGCTGCCGGGCCGCCGCGCTGAAGCCGCGCGCCCGCACCACGGTCGCGAACACCGTCACGTCCGGGAGGTCCGCGGTCAATTATTGCCCAGAGAGCAATAGCCGCTGTGAATTCTCAACACTTCTCTCATTTCGAGATTAATCATATCCTCGTCTCCAACATCTGCAGCCCCTTGTTCGGGGCGGGAGGAAGATCGATGGACATGCCCTTCTCGGACTTCAACTGGGCGGCGATCGTCGCGAGCATCGTGGCCGGCCAGGTGATCGCGACCGTCTGGTTCGTGGTGCTCTTCGGCGACCCGTGGGCGAAGGAGTACGGCGCCGCGGACAAGAAGCAGCACACGGCGGAGGTCCCGGGCTACACGTACGGCGTGCAGGTGCTCTGCACGGTGGCCCTCGTCTTCGGCATCGCGACGCTCCAGCGGTGGCTGGAGGTGGACACGGTGGGCGAGGCCCTGGGGTCGGCGCTCTTCGTCTCGCTGCACTTCGTCGTCGCCACCCTGCTGCCCGGGCAGGCCTTCCTGAAGCGCTGGCGCGTGGCGGCCATCGCGGGCGGCAGCCAGGTCGCGATGATCGTGGGGATCTCCCTTATCCTCGCTCTGTGGCAGTAACGACCCCGCGCGTTCTCGCGCTGCTCCTCTCCCTCACGGCCCTGCCCGCCGAAGCGCAGGTCCCCGAGGCCGACGCCGTCATCGACGCGTTCTACGAGGCCGTGCGCGGCGGGGATCTCGACGCGGCGTATGCCCTCACCGACGGGAGCACGGCCCGCGGGGACTTCGACAAGACCTGGACCGGCTTCGACGAGGTCGAGGTCTACCTGCGCTTCACGGGTGAGGTGTACGAGGGGCTGCTGCTCGGACACGTGGACCACTGCGTGGGGCCGCGCGACGCGACCTACTCGAACTGGGCGGGGCAGGTGCGGCTCAAGAAGGTCGCGGGGGCGTGGAAGATCCACGACTGGGACGACGACACGATGGCGTACTCCATCGGCGACGACTGCTGGGCAGGGGGGCAGATGTCGATGCTCGGCGACGAGGGCGGCGGCGCGCTGATCGGGGCCATGTCCGGCTCCATCGACGGGGAATCGGGGGGCGCGCTCGGCGCCGGGATCGGCGGGCTGGGGACGGGCACCGGGACGGTCGCTCGGGAGGGGATCGGGCCCACGGAGCCGGGGATCGCCGCCAGGATCGAGCTCGTGGAGGTCGCGGTCGAAGGGGGCCGGACGAACGCCGAAGAGGTGGTTCGGCGACGGCTGAACGCCCTGCGCTACTGCTACGAGCGTCGCCTCCAGGACGACCCGGAGCTCGCGGGCGCGGTCGAGCTGACCTTCACGGTGACCGCCGACGGCGGGAAGACGGCGGGGGCCGCGGTCGCCCAGGGCATCGAGCCGTCCGTGGACGGGTGCATGCTCCGCCAGGTCGGCAAGTGGCGCTTCAAGGCCCCGGAGAAGCCGACGAAGGTCCGCGTGAAGGTCGCGCTGACGGAGAGGACCGGAGAGTGAGGGCGGCTCTGATCCTGTGCGTCGCGACCCTGGCGGGCTGCATCGAGGGGGACCCGCCCCCGCTCGACGACCCCTGCTCCGACTCCCTGCGCGGGTCCTCGGAGCTGCTCGCCGACGGCTTCCAGGGCACGGAGGGCATCACCTTCTCGCCCGACGGCCGCATGTTCGCGGGCGACCGCGACGTCCTCACGGAGGTCCGGCCCGACGGCAGCTGGTCGGTCGTCGCGGACGTGCCGGGCGTCATCGGGCTCACCTGGTGGCGCGACCGCGTGGTGGCGGCGACCTCGGACTCGGGCGACGGCGACGACCTCGACGGCGTCTTCTTCGTGGCCCCCGACACCGGCGACGTCGAGCGAATCGGGCCGGGGCTCGAGGGGGCGAACTTCGTCACCGTGACGCCGTGGGACACCCTGATCGTGAGCGATCCCGACGTCGATCGACTGTTCGAGCTGACCGCCGAGGGAGACGTCTCGGTGTGGCTCGACGGGGTGGAGTCACCCAACGGGACGGCCTTCGACGAGGACGGGTCGGTGCTCTGGGTGGCCACCACGTACGCGAACCCTGCGCCGATCCGACGGGTCGAGGTGGCGGGCGAGGCCGCCGGGGCGGTGGAGGACGTGGCCTCGTTCGAGGCGGGGATCACGCCCGACGGGGTCGCCGTCGGGGCGGGGGGCGACCTGTACGTGGCCCAGATCGTCGCGGGTCGCATCGACGTCGTGACCGACGACGGCGCGAGCTCGACGCTCTCCGGAGCCGTGGGCGCGCCCGCGAGCGTCGCCTTCGGGGTCGGGGACGACTGGGACGCGTGCTCGATCTATTCGACGTCGCTCTTCAGCGACGAGATGTACCGGACCGAAGTCGGCGAGACGGGCCTGCGACTCCGCTGAGGGGCGACGGGTAGGCTGTCCGCATGCTCGCAGGCCACTACGCACCCGCCCTCGCGCTCCGGCGCTCCGCCCCGACCCTGCCGCTCTGGGCGCTGTTCATCGCGGTGCAGTTCGTGGACATCCTCTTCTCGCTGTTCGTGCTGTTGGGCATCGAGGAGCTGGCGATCACCCCCGGGATCACCGAGTCCAATCCGCTCGACCTCCGCTACCTGCCGTTCTCTCACAGCGTGGTCGCGACGGTCGTGTGGAGCGTGGTCGTCGCGGTGGGGTGGCACGCCTATCGACGCAAGGAGCCGGCCGCCCGCCGCGAGGCCCTGGTGATGGGCGCGGCGGTCGCGTCGCACTTCGTGCTCGACCTCATCGTCCACATCCCCGACCTCCCCATCGCCGGGGGACACGGCGACAAGATCGGCCTCGGGCTCTGGAACCACATGCCCGCCGCCCTCTCCTTGGAGCTCGGGCTCATCGTCGCCGCGGCGTGGTGGGCCGGCTCCGTGGCGGCGATCCCGAAGCGCTGGAAGATCGTCGCGGGCGTGCTGGTCCTGCTGGGCGTCACCGGCTACTTCGCGCCCGCCCCCGACGCGCCGAACGCCGTGGCGATCCTCGGGCTCGCGATGTACCTGGGCCTCGCGCGCCTCGCGGGCTGGGCCGGGGCCGTGGGCGCCGGCCGCGGGAGGGCGTAGGGCGCGGCGGGGGCCGCCACTCGGGACAAGAATCCCGAATGAGGCCGGCCGGGCGTGCCGGAGCCGCACATGCGGGATTTCCGTCCCGGATGGTGCCGCCGGGCCGTGCCGAGGCCCGCCGGGGAGCGTCGGAGACACCTGCGCGCGCGCCGCGCACATCGAGCGCGCGCGCACCCTTCTCGCCCCTTCATCCCCCCGCATCGCGGCGACGTCCGTCGATCGCGAAGCCGGCACGGCTCCTGCTCCTGGTAGCGGCGAACCTCACTGGAGCCGCCACCGATGCACCGCCTCGCCCCCCTCTCCCTCCTCCTCCTCCTCGCGCCGTCCCTCGTCCAGGCCCAGCCGGTCACGGTCTTCTGGAGCCCGCCGACGCCGGAGCCCTACGACTGCAACGCGGACGGCGTCTCGGACGTCGACCAGGCGTCGGGCATGAGCCCCGACTTCGACTGCGACGGCCGCGCCGATCTCGTCGTGCGCAGCGCCGGCGAGAACGAGGTCCATGTGCTGCACGGGACGACGTCCGGCGCCTTCAACGATCGCGAGGTGTGGCGCCAGGACCGGGCGGACGTGTTCGGCTACCTCGAGCACCAGACGACCAACTGGTGGAACCCGCCGCGCGCGGACCAGCTCGGCGCGTCCACGGCCGTCGGCGACTTCGACTGCGACGGCTTCCCCGACCTCGCCGTGGGCGACCCCCGGGACATCACCGGCTACTACGGCTCCACCGACCCCACCGACCTCTCCGAGCAGGGGCAGGGCTCCGTGCTGTGGATGCGCGGCGGCGCCGACGGCCTCTCCTCGGACATCGAGGACCGCATCATCCGGTGGGACACCGGCGGGGGCGGGATGATCGGCCAGAAGTTCGGGGCCGCGCTCGCGTCCGCCGACTTCAACGGCGACGGCTGCTCGGATCTCGCCATCGGCGCCCCCGGAGAGGCCCGCCTCGTGGTCGTCTACGGCCACCCACTGGGCCTCACCGACGGGGTCGCGAGCCCCTGGGGGTGGCCCGGCGAGATCCTCCCCGGCGGCGACATCGGCTGGACGTCCCCCCTGGACGACGAGCTCGGCGGGACCCTGGCCGCGGGCGACTTCAACGGCGACGGCTTCGCGGACCTCGCGGTGGGGATCCCCGGCGCGACCGTGAACGGCCACGACGACGCGGGCGAGGTCCTCATCTACGAGGGCGACGGGGCCCGACTGTGGTCCTCCGGCCCCCGCTTCGACCAGGCGGACCTCGCGACCCTCGCGGAGCCCGGCGACCGCTTCGGCGACACCCTCGCGGTGGGCGACTTCGACGGCGACGGCTACGACGACCTCGCCGTCGGCACCCCCCACGAGAACTTCGGCAGTCGGGTGGACGTGGGCCTCGCGCACGTCGTCTTCGGGTCCGCCGGCTCCGTCCTCACGGGCAGCGCCGTGATGCTGAACCAGAACGTCGCCGGCATCACGAGCTACGGAGAGGCCGGCGACCGGTTCGGGGCCTCCCTGGCGGCGGGCGACTTCGACGGCGACGGCCACGACGACCTAGCGATCGGCGTCCCCGACGAGGGCTGGTACGTCGCCGACGCGGGCATCGTCCACATCGTCCCCGGCAGCGACTCGGGCATGAACACGACCGCCTCGCAGGTCCTGATCCGCAACAACGACGGCCGCGTCGGCGCGGTGACGAACGACCACTTCGGCGCCGCCCTCGCGGTGGCGGACTACGACGGCGACGGCGTCCCCGACCTCGCCGCGGGCGCCCCCGGCAGCACCGCCCGCTACGGCGGCGACGTCCACGTCTACGAGGGTCGCCTCACGACCGGGCTCCCGGCGCTCGCCGACACCATCGTCCGCGACCACCGCACCGGGGTCACCTGCCTCATCTCCGACTGCGGCTGGACCCCCGGCGGGTTCGGCGCGAGCCTCTGACACGCAGCCTGCGCGGACGGCTTCGCCTTCCCGGGCGCGCACGTCACCCTTGCTCGCGCATGTGCTTGACACGCGCAGACGCCTGTATGACATTCCCGAGCCGGTCGCCTGCCGACGCTCGTGAGCGCCAGTAGCTCACCGGGATAGAGCAGCGGCCTTCTAAGCCGCAGGTAGCAGGTTCGAGTCCTGCCTGGCGCGCCAGAGTTTCTTTGAAAAGCCGACTTCGTGGTGGGAGTAGCTCAGTTGGTAGAGCACCGGTTTGTGGTACCGGATGTCGCGGGTTCAATCCCCGTCTCTCACCCCATTTCTTCTCGACGCGGATGCCGTTGACAGTCCCCCGGGGCGTCCCTAGCATCCGCTCCCCGCGCGCCCGTGGCTCAGCTGGATAGAGTAGCGGGCTTCGAACCCGTTGGTCGCAGGTTCGAATCCTGCCGGGCGCGCCATTTGGAGACGATTTCCGGGCCCATAGCTCAACTGGCAGAGCATCGGACTCTTAATCCGCAGGTTGAAGGTTCGATTCCTTCTGGGCTCACCATCCTCGACGACCCGCCGGCAGGACTCTCTTGTCGGCGGGTCGTTCGTTTCACGCGGCGCCCGCCGCACTCGTTGCCGCCGTCGCCTGAACGCGAGAATGGCGGAATTGGTAGACGCGCCGGATTTAGGATCCGGTGGGGCAACCCATGGGGGTTCGAGTCCCCCTTCTCGCACCAGGGATAGCCATGCAGGTTCAAGTCGAAGACCTCAGCTCCGTTTCCAAGAAGCTCACGTTCACGCTGCCCAAAGGCAAGGTCGACACGGCCCTGGCGGAGGCGTACACGAACCTCGCCCGGGACGTCCGCATGAAGGGCTTCCGCAAGGGCAAGGTCCCGCGTCGGGTGCTCGAGTCGCGCTTCGGCAAGCACATCCAGGGCGAGGTCGGCGGTCAGCTGATCAGCGAGGCCTTCGACTCCGCCCTCAAGGAGCGGGAGCTCGTCCCCGTGTCCCAGCCCGTCGTGGACCCCGGGACCCTCAAGAAGGGCTCCGAGTTCGTCTTCTCGGTGACCGTCGAGGTGAAGCCGTCGGTCGAGGTCAAGGACTGGGAAGGCCTGGACGTCGAGTGGCCCACCGTCGACGTGCCCGACGAGGAGATCGACAAGGAGCTGGAGTCCATCCGCCAGCGCAACTCCACGGTCGAGGCGCTCGACGACAAGAAGTACAAGGCGCAGACGGGCGACATCGCCCTGGTCACCGCCGAGTACGAGGTCGAGGGCAATCCCGAGCCGTGGACGGTGGAGGACCTCATGGTCGTCGTGAACCAGCCCATGGGCTTCGGCGCCGCGGACTGGCTCGGCGCCAAGATCGAGGGCATGACGATGGCCCGCAAGAAGTCCTGGAAGGCCGAAGAGGTTCCGGACGGCGCCATCGACGAGGACTGGAACGGCTCCAAGGGCAAGCTCAGCGTCAAGCTCACCGAGATCAAGACGCAGAAGCTCCCCGAGCTCGACGACGACCTCGCCCAGGACGAGGGCTTCGACAGCCTCGACCTGCTCAAGGCCGACCTCCGGTTCAAGCTGCAGGAGCACCTGTCGGCCCACGCCCGCGAGGTCGCCGCGAACTTCGCGCTCAAGAAGCTCGCCGAGATCAACGAGTTCGAGCTCCCGCCCGGCCTCGTGAAGAACGAGGCGCAGAACATCCTGCAGGAGCAGCTCAACCGCATGATGGGCCAGATGGGCGGCGCGGGCGGCCAGATGCCGAAGATCGGCCTCGACGACCTTCAGGACGAGCAGAAGACCGCGCTCATGGCGGACGGCGAGTTCTCGGTGCGTCGCGCCCTGATCCTCGAGTCCATCGCCACCCAGGCGGGCGACGCGGTGGAGGTCACCGCGGCCGACCTGGACGGGCGCATCGAGCAGCTCGCCGCCCAGATGAACCAGCAGCCCGCGGCCGTGAAGGGCCTCCTGCAGAAGAACAACCGCATGGACGATCTGAAGCAGCACCTGCGCGAAGAGAAGGCTCTCGACCTGATCTTGGAGCGGGCCAACGTCATCGACGTCGACCCCGTGGGGCACGCGGGCGCTCACGACCACGACCACGCTCACGACCACGATCACGGCGACGATCCCACCCCCGAAGCGGACGCCGAAGCCGACGCGGGAGCGGACCCCGAAGCCGCGGAGTAGGCAGGTCCCCTGGCACCTCTCGGAGGCCGCCCTACAATAAGCACCGTTCGTGCCCTCCATCCGGCCGCAATTCGACCGATGGGGGCATGACCCACCTCGTCAGAGGAAGACGTAGATGAATCGATTCGCCCCGTCCGCGCTCGTCCCCGTGCCGCACATCTTCGAGCAGACCCACCGCGGGGAGCGCTCCTACAACATCTGGTCTCGGCTCCTGCTGGACCGGATCTTGTTCCTGGGCACCGAGGTCACGGCCGAGATCGCGAACCTGATCATCGGGCAGCTGCTGTTCCTGGAGTCGGACGACCCGGAGAAGCCGATCCACCTTTACATCAACAGCCCCGGCGGCGACGTGTCCGCCGGTCTCGCGATCTACGACACGATGCACTACATCAACGCCCCGGTCGCCACGCTGTGCGCCGGTCGCGCGATGAGCATGGGCGCGTTCCTCCTCGCCGCGGGCGAGCCCGGGATGCGGTCCGCGCTGCCGCACTCCAACATCATGATCCACCAGCCCTGGGCGGGCGGCGTCGGGGGCCAGGTCTCCGACATCGAGATCCGCGCCGCAGAGCTGATCCGCACCAAGCGGACCCTGAACGAGCTGCTGGCCAAGCACACGGGCAAGGAGCTCGACGAGGTCGCTCGCGACACCGACCGGGACAACTTCATGAACCCGGAAGAGGCGAAGGCCTATGGCATCATCGACCAGGTCGTGGACAAGAAGGAGCTGGAGGACTAGCTCGTGGCGAAGCGAGGGACCGACAACAGCAACCTCTGCTGCTCGTTCTGCGGGAAGTCGCAGAAGGAGGTCCGGAAGCTGATCGCGGGGCCCACGGTCTACATCTGCGATGAGTGCATCGAGCTGTGCAACGACATCATCGCGGAGGAGTACGACCAGGGGGACTACTACACCTCCAAGGACTCCATCCCGAAGCCCCAGGAGATCAAGGCGCACCTGGACGACTACGTCATCGGGCAGGACTACGCGAAGCGCGTCCTGAGCGTCGCGGTCTACAACCACTACAAGCGCATCGAGGCCCGGCAGGGGCACGACGACGTCGAGCTCCAGAAGTCGAACATCCTCATGCTCGGGCCCACGGGCACCGGCAAGACGCTGCTGGCTCAGACCCTCGCGAAGATCCTGAACGTCCCCTTCACGATCGCGGACGCCACCTCGCTCACCGAAGCGGGGTACGTGGGCGAGGACGTCGAGAACATCATCCTGTCGCTCTTCCAGGCGGCGGACTACAACGTCGAGCGGTGCCAGAAGGGCATCATCTACATCGACGAGATCGACAAGATCAGCCGCAAGACCGAGAACCCCTCCATCACGCGCGACGTGAGCGGAGAGGGCGTGCAGCAGGCGCTGCTCAAGGTCATCGAGGGCACGATCGCGAACGTCCCGCCCAAGGGCGGCCGCAAGCACCCCCAGCAGGACTTCCTGCAGATCGACACCACGAACATCCTGTTCATCTGCGGCGGCGCGTTCGTCGGGCTGGACAAGATCATCGAGCGTCGCGTCGGCAAGAAGACGATGGGCTTCGGCAAGGCGGTCAAGCCGAAGGCGCGCAAGACGGAGGTGCCGGTCCTGAAGCCGGGCGAGTCCCCGATCCGCTACGCGGAAGCGGAGGACCTCCTGAAGTTCGGGCTCATCCCCGAGTTCATCGGCCGCGTGCCCGTCGTCGCCACGCTCGAAGAGCTGGACGAAGGGGCCCTGGTCAAGATCCTTCAGGAGCCCCGCAACGCGCTCGTGAAGCAGTACCGCAAGCTCTTCGAGTTCGAGAACGTGAAGCTCAAGTTCACGGACGACGCGCTCCGCGCGGTGGCTCGAGAAGCCATGGACCGCAAGTCCGGCGCCCGAGGCCTGCGCGCCATCCTCGAGAAGCTGATGTTGGACGTGATGTACGAGGTGCCGAGCGTCTCGAACGTCAAGGAATGCATCATCAGCGAGGAGGCCGTCCTCCAGAAGAAGATGCCGATCCTCGTCTACGAGGACGAAGCGGAAATCGCCTGACGTCGCTGCAAGCTAGACTCTCCCCATGATTTGGAAGAAGTCGGACGGCCCGCGCCTCGCGAGCGGCGCGAAGGTGCTGCCGCTCCTGCCCCTGCGCGACATCGTCGTGTTCCCGTACATGGTGATCCCGCTCTTCGTGGGCCGGGAGAAGTCCATCGCGGCCCTGCAACGGGCCATGAACGAGGACAAGGAGATCTTCCTCGCCGCGCAGCGCTCGGCGAAGACGAACGAGCCCGGTCCGGACGACATCTTCGAGGTGGGCACGGTCTCGGCGATCATGCAGCTGCTGCGGCTGCCCGACGGCACGGTGAAGGTGCTCGTCGAGGGCAAGCGGCGCGCCGCGGTCAAGAGGTACGTCACCAACGACGAGTGCTTCCTCGTGGAGCTCGACGACACCGCCGAGACCTCGCCGCAGGTCGCGGGCCTCGAGGCGATGCTGCGCAGCATCAAGTCCGCCTTCGAGAGCTACGTGAAGCTCGACAAGCGCATCCCCCCGGAGATGCTGCTGACCATCTCGGGCGTGGACAACCCGGCGAAGCTCGCCGACATCCTCGCCGCCCAGCTGAACCTGAAGCTCGCCGACAAGCAGAACATGCTGGAGACGTGGGACGCCAAGACCCGCCTCGACCAGCTGCTCAAGCACATCCAGAGCGAGATCGAGATCCTCCAGGTCCAGAAACGCATCCGCTCGCGCGTCAAGAAGCAGATGGAGAAGACGCAGCGCGAGTACTACTTGAACGAGCAGATGCAGGCGATCCAGCGCGAGCTGGGTGAGAAGGACGAGTTCAAGAACGAGCTCGCCGAGCTGGAAGCGAAGATCGCCGAGAAGAAGCTGCCCGACGCCGCCCGGGAGAAGGCCCACAAGGAGCTGCGCAAGCTCCAGATGATGTCCCCGATGTCCGCCGAGGCGACCGTCGTGCGGTCGTACATCGACTGGATCATCGCGCTGCCGTGGCTCGAGTACAGCGACGAGAAGCTCAACATCGAAGAGGCCGCGCACATCCTCGACGAGGACCACTACGGCCTGCACAAGGTCAAGGAGCGCATCCTCGAGTACCTCGCCGTGCAGGCGCTGGTGGAGAAGATGCGCGGGCCGATCCTGTGCCTCGTCGGGCCCCCCGGCGTGGGCAAGACGTCCCTGGCGCGCAGCATCGCGCGGGCGACGTCGCGCAACTTCGTGCGGCTCTCCCTCGGCGGCGTGCGCGACGAAGCCGAGATCCGCGGCCACCGTCGGACCTACATCGGCGCCCTCCCCGGTCGCCTCATCCAGCGGCTCCGCAAGTGCAAGTCGAGCAACCCGGTGTTCCTGCTGGACGAGGTCGACAAGATGGCCTCGGACTTCCGGGGCGACCCGGCGGCCGCGCTGCTCGAGGTGCTGGACCCGGAGCAGAACTCCGAGTTCAACGACCACTACCTGGACCTCGACTACGACCTCAGCCGCGTCTTCTTCATCACCACGGCCAACACGCTGCAGGGCATCCCGCTGCCGCTCCAGGACCGGATGGAGATCATCCGCCTCGCCGGGTACACGGAGATGGAGAAGCTCGCCATCTCGCGCCGGTACCTGATCCCGCGCCAGCTCGAGGCGCACGGGATCACCGAGGCCCACTGCAACATCCGCAACACCGCGGTGCGCGAGATCGTGCGTAGGTACACCCGGGAGTCGGGCGTGCGGACCCTCGAGCGCGAGCTCGGATCGGTGTGCCGCAAGGTCGCCAAGAAGGTGGTCGCGGACCGAGAGCAGGAGCGCGAGACCCACGAGGACATCACCCCGCAGCGCGTGCACAAGCTGCTGGGTGTCCCGAAGTTCCGCTTCGGCGTGGCCGAGGGCGACGACGAGATCGGCTTCGTGAACGGCCTCGCGTGGACGCAGGTGGGCGGGTCGATGATCCCCATCGAGGCGGCCGTCGTCCCCGGCACCGGCAAGCTGATCTTGACCGGCCAGCTCGGCGACGTGATGCAGGAGTCGGCCCAGGCGGCGCTCACCTACATCCGCAGTCGCTCGGGCGTCTTCGGCCTGCAGCCGAACTTCAGCAAGGAGATCGACATCCACGTGCACGTCCCCGAGAGCGGCCCCGTCGAGGGACCGTCCGCCGGCGTGACGATGTGTACGGCGATCACGTCGGCGCTCCTCCGGATCCCCGTGCGTCGAGACGTGGCGATGACGGGCGAGGTGACCCTCCGCGGGCGCGTCCGCCCCATCGGCGGGCTCAAGGAGAAGGCGTTGGCGGCGCACCGCGGCGGCATCCGTCACGTGCTGATCCCCCGCGAGAACGCCAAGGACATCCCCGAGATCCCCGCGAAGATCCGCGAAGAGATCCGCATCACGCCGTGCGATCACATGGACCAGGTCCTGCAGTCGGCGCTCGTCCTCGACGACCCCGCGGGACTCTTCCGCGGTCCCGACACGCTCGACCGGCCCGACCGCCAGCTGCAAGCGCCCGCTCCCTAGTTCCAGCTCCTGGGCTGGAAGGCTTCGAAGAAATGGTGGGCGGGACAGGACTTGAACCTGCGACCCCTGCCTTGTAAGGGCAACGCTCTACCAACTGAGCTACCCGCCCACGGCGAGCGTTCTACTCGCTATCGTCGCGAGGTGCGACGGCTCCTCCTCATCCTCTCCCTGCCCCTCCTCGCCTGCGACGCGACCGTCGAGGTCGAGCTCGCCCCCCTGGAGCCGATCCACGACCACGTGGACGTCTTCACCGGCACGGACAGCCTCGGCTTCGGCGTGGGCTCCGCGTTCCCCGGCCCCGCGCTGCCCTTCGGCATGGCCCGCCCCGGCCCGGACACCCGCGGCGAGTCCTCCACGCTGTGGTCCCTCCACTGCTCGGGCTACCGTTGGACGGACCCGTGGATCGCCGGCTTCTCGGCCATGCGCCTGCACGGCACGGGCGTCCCCGACTACGGGATCGTGGCGCTCCAGCCGGTGGTCGGCTGGGACGAGCCGAAGCGCACGCAGCCCGAGTACAAGCTCGCCAAGGACTTCGACTCCGAGGTGGCGGCCCCGGGGTGGTACTCGGTCGCCCTGGCCACCGACGCCGGCGCCGTGACGGTCGACCTGACCGCGTCCCTGCGCGCCGCCCACCATCGCTACACCTTCCCCGCCGACGCGGGGCCCGACGCGGGCGTGCTCCTCGACATCTCCCACGTCCTCCCCGAGATGACCTTCCACGAAGGAGAGCTCTCGGACGCCGCCGGCGACGGCACGGTGTGGGAGGGCCGACTGCACTTCAGCGGCTCCTACTCGGGCCGCCACGGGGGCGAGGAGGTCTGGTTCTCCATCCGGTTCGACCGCGCTCCGACCTCCAGCGAGACGTGGACGCCGGCCGACCCGGACGTGGACCCCGAGGAGCCGGTGCTCGGCGCCTTCCTGCGGTTCGACACCGCGACCCCGGTGCACGCCCAGGTCGCGCTCTCGTACGTCGACCTCGACGGGGCCCGCGCCGCCTTGGACGCCGAGCTGGGGGACTGGGACTTCGAGTCGCACCGGGCCGCCGCGGTCTCCGCGTGGGAGGACGCCCTGGCGGACTTCATGGTGGCGGGCGGCGACGAGGCGTCCCGGGCGAACTTCGCCACGTCCGCCTACCACGCGCTGCTCATGCCCACGCTCTTCACGGACGTGGACGGGCGCTACCGTGGCTTCGACGGCGAGATCCATACGGCCGAGGGCTGGACGTACTACACCGACTTCTCGCTGTGGGACACCTACCGCACGCTGCACCCGCTCCTGAACTTCGTGGACCCGGAGCGGCAGGTCGACTTCGTGCGCTCGCTCCTCACGATGGGCGAGCAGGGCGACATCGGCCGGGTGCCGCAGTGGCCCCTCGGCACCGGGTACACCAACGGCATGGTCGGAGACCCGGCACACATCGCCATCGCGGACGCCGTCATCCGGGGGCTGGGAGCCGAAGAGCTGGACGCCCAGGCCGTCCTGGATCAGCTGCTCGAGTCGGCGACGCTGCGCGGCCGCTGGGGCCAGTGGGAGCCGAGGGGGTGGCTCGCCGCCGACGAAGGCGGCGACTCGGTGGCGGTGACGCTCGAGCTCGCGTGGGCGGACGCGGCGTTGGCGGAGCTGGCCGAGTTCGTGGGGGACCCGCGCGCCGAGGCCCTGCGCGCGAGGTCCACCGGCTATCGGGAGCTCTTCGACCCCGAGACTGCGTTCATGCGACCCCGCAACGCCGACGGCACCTGGGTCGAGCCCTTCGACCCCCTCCGCAACGGGCCTGCCTACGTCGAGGGCAACGCCTGGCACTACTCCTGGATGGCCCCCCACGACGCCGACGGGCTCATCGCGCTGTTCGGGGGGCCCGAGCCCTTCGTGGAGAAGCTCGAGCGGTTCTTCCTGGGGGCCCTGGACGACCCGGAGTTCAGCTTCCCCAGCAGCTACTACTGGCACGGCAACGAGCCCAGCATCCACGCCTCGTACCTGTTCGCCCTGGCGGGCCGCCCCGACCTCACGCGGCAGTGGAGCCGATGGATCGAGGAGACGCGCTACTTCACGGGGCCCGACGGCCTCCCCGGGAACGACGACGCGGGCACCCTCGCGGCCTGGTACGTCCTCTCCGCGGCCGGGATCTATCCCATCGCCGGGACCCCCGACTACGTGCTGGGGTCGCCCCGCTTCGAGGCGGTGAGGCTTGGATCGCTCACGGTCCGCGACCCGACGGGCGTGCGGGAGGACCCGACGATCCCGGCCGAGGTCGTCCTCGACGACACGGCGCTCGGGAGCGCCTTCCAGTGGAGCGATCTCGGGGCCGAATCGACGCTCTTCTTCCACGACCCGCGGTGACACACGCGGAGGCCTGAGCGCGACCCGAACGACGTCCTCAGGGTCTCCTCTTCGCGGCGGCAGCCGCGCGGGCCCGGTCGCCGCACTCTCGGTCGCCCGTCTGGTCGCACGCCCACGCGAGGTGGTCGAGGGTCTGGACGTCGACCTGGTCCCCCAGGCGCTCGACGGCGTCCTCCGCGACCTCCCGCGCCCAGTCGGCTCGGAACGCCGCGCGCAGGATCTCGAGCCTCAGGGCGGCGACGGCGGGGCTCCAGGGGGCGTCTTCCAGAGCCGCGAAGGCAGCCCGGCCGTCGCCGGAGCGAGCGGCGAGGAGAGCAGAGAGCCACGGGAGATCGGCGTGCCGGGGGCGTGCCGCAGCGGCGACCTCCAGGTAGCCCGCGGCGCGCTCGAGCAGAGGCGCGGCACCGCACTCCAGCGCGAGGAGCACCCCGAGTCGGGCCATGCCGTCGTGATCGGGGTCCTCGAGGAGGGCCCGGTCGACGGCCGCGAGGCGCTCGACGAGGTCCGAGCGGGTCCTGCAGGCGTCGACCTGGGCGAAGGGGCCGCCGCAGGGCAGCAGCGCGGAAGGCTCCCGCGGGGCGCGGACGAACACGGTGTAGTGCGGCGACCAGGTGTGCAGCGACCACTCGGGGTCGGAGTCCAGATCGCGGCAGACACCGTCGCGACCGCGTACCACTGCGACCTCGAAAGCGTGCGCGGCGTCGAGCTCGGACCACGCGGGGCCCCCACGGTTCGCGGCCCGCCAATCGGCGAACCACGCCTCGTCGAAGTGGGTCGGCGTTCGACCGTCGATGAAGACCCGGTACCGCCCCAGCCCGCGGAAGCCGAGATAGCCGCCGACGTCGAAGTGATTGAAGACGACGCCCCGGGGGTCGAGGCGGTCCAGGGCGTCGCCGACCGCCCGCGGCTCGGCGTCGGCCACGAGGCCCGGGCGGCCGACACGCGCAGCCCAGGAGGTGGCGGCCACGGCGAGGGCGGCACCCAACAACACCGCGGGCCCGCCTCGTCGGACGCCCCCGATCGGCAGGGCGGCCGTGGACGCCAAGGGCACTGCGAGGATCACCGACACCGCGAGGAACCGGTTGGCGGTCATCACCAGGAGGACGCCGAGGACCGCGAGCGGCACGGCGGGCACGGCCGCGCGCCCCGCTCGAAGCAGCCCGAATGCGCCCACGAGGAGCAGGACCTCGAGGAACGCGGCCCGCGGCCCCCAAGCGCCGTCCCCCAGGGGCCGGAACGGCCAGAAGTCGCTCGGCTTCGGGGGGGCCATGTCCACGATGTGGTGGGCGGCGTCGGTGCCGGCGTGGGACAGGACCTGCACGACGAGCTCGAGCCCGAAGGGGCCGAGGAGCGGCGCGAGCAGGGCGGCCGCGACGAGCAGGACGACCGCCGGGTCCTCACGTCGCGGGCCCCGGCTCTCCGGCCTCCCCGGCCCCCAGAGGAGGTGGGGGGTGGCCAGGACCACCGCGGGCGCGATGGCGATGGAGCTGTGACTCTGGGACCAGATCGCCAGCCCTGCGATCGCGGTCGCCGCCCACCCGAGCGCCTCCCGACGTCCCGTCGCGGTCGCCGATCGCACGACCGCGAGCAGCACCATCGGCAGCAGGACGAGGAACCAGGCCTGGGGCCGGGGCGTGATGCGCAGCTGGCTCCCGCCCGCGGCGAGCAGGGCGAGGACGAGCGCCGTCCACGCGTGCGCGGAGGGGAGGGCGACGCCCTCAGCCGAGGGTCGCAGGCAGGCGCGCGCCAGGCCCCAGACCGCCAACAACGACGCTGCCCCGCACAGCGCGACGAGCGCGAACACGCCGTGGAGGCCCGCGGCGTCCCAGAGGGTCGAGAGGGTCGCGTCGAAGAGCCACTCGGGGGCGACGTACTCGCGCGCCGGGTCGGGCCCCGTGGGGTCGGGAAAGCGTCGGGCAGCGTTCTCGATCGCCGCGCGCCCCATGCTCAGGTGCCACCAGAGGTCCGGGGTGTCCAACGGCCGCAGTCGCAGCGCTCCGAAAACGGCCGCGGCCGCGAGCGCGAGGGGGACGGTGGGATCGATGGACGTTCGAGCCATGGACCGGCGATCGTACCGAAGCGACTTTCGACGGCGCGGGTACCCCGGGGATCCTTCTTCTCGCGCTTGACACCCCCACCCGAGGTGCCCTACAAATCTCCTCCCGTACGGCAGCGGTAGCAGCCGAGCGCTTTGAAAAGCAGACCACGCTGGGGTGGTAGTTAAGTTGGTTATAACGCCGGCCTGTCACGCCGGAGGCCGCGGGTTCGAGTCCCGTCCATCCCGCCATCTCGAGAAGCCCGTGAGTTCACGCTCACGGGCTTCTTGCGTTCTCATTCGCAGTAGGGGCTCGGGGGGGTGACTCCGCCGACGGTCGCGGTGGCGCCGTCGGTGACCGCGAAGCCGGAAGGCCCGTCGTCGAACGCCTCGCCCGAGACGCTCGAGGTCATGGGGACGAACAGGATCGTGTTCGCGTCCGAGTCGTAGAGCAGAGGCGGCACGAAGCTGCTGCTGTAGCGGACGTTGTCCGACAAGCGAAGCCCCGCGATCTGCCCGTCCCAGTAGTTGCCCGAGGCGACCCCGATCGCCCCGCCGATGTAGAGACCGAGGTCTCCGAAGTAGGGGGTGTAGTACGGGGACGTGTCGCGCAGGAAGCCGTCGATGTACGAATACACCTGCCCCGCCGAGGAGTCCCACACCCTGGCGACGTGGTGCCAGGCGCCGCCTTGGAACCAGCCCGCGAAAGGCAACCCGGAGTGCAGCCACGCGACGCTCAGGGGGTTCGAGTCGTACGAGGTGACCACGTACCCTCCGTTCGCCGGGATCCCGCGGATGTACAGCTCGAGAGTCATGTCCGGATGGGGGCTGCCCGTGAGCGCATTCGGGCCCTGCGTCCAGTCGAGCACCAGCCCCGCCGGCGACCCCAGGAAGTCGATCGATCCGCACCCCCGCACCTCGATGGAGTCGGAGTCCGTGCCCGACGTCGCGGGGACCGGGTCGTCGTCGCTCGCCGAGACCGTGCACGTCCAGACCTCGTCGTCCGCGGTGTTCGCCCCCGCGATGCGGTCGCCGGAGTGCACGCCCGTGGTGGAGACCGGTCCGGTCCATTGGGTCCCGCTCACGGCCCAGGTGAAGTTGTAGGTCAGCTGATCGCCCGTGTCCAAGTCCACCGAAGGGACGAGGATGATGCAGTCGAGATCGTCCACTCCTGCCTCGGGGACGGCCGGGAAGAGCTGGACGGTCGGGGTCGAGGGGGTCGAGTTCTGCACCGTCACGGGGCCCGCGGTCATGGTGTTCCCCTGCGTGATGCCGTCCCAGGCCGCCGAGGAGACCGCGAGCAGGTCTCCCTTGAGGAAGAGGGCGGGGCTCAGCGAGGGAGCCACCGCCACCAGCGTGGACGTGCCGTTGCGCGTGCGGGTCCAGTTGCTGATGAGGGAGACGGCGTCTCCGTCCGGGTCCGTCGCCGTGAACGGTGTCGTCGCCGGCGCGTCCCGAGTCACGGGCGTGTCGATCGAGAGCGACGTGAGCACCGGGGCCCGGTTCGAGATGGTCACGCTGTTGGAAGCCGGCGGGCCCTGGTCGATGCCGTCGAACGGGATCACGTTGCAGGCGACGGTCTCTCCGGAGCTGAAGCCGCCCGTCTGCGTCGCCGCCGTCCCGATCACGGCTCCGCCTGCCGTCCACTCGAACGTGGACTGGTCCGTGTCGCCCGCGTCCGGGTCGACGAACCCCGAGTAGCTGCACGTGAGCGTGGTGGTCACGAAGGCCGAGCTCGGCGACACCGTCACGTTGCCCACCGTGGGCGGGGCGTTGACGATGGTGACGGACGCGCTCGTCACCGGCGGTCCGGTCTCCACGCCGTCGTCGGGGGTGCCGACCACGTGCACCACGTCGCCGCGGTCGAAGTCGGCGCCGGTGAGCGTGTCGATGGTCGCGCCCGCGATCGGTCCGGCCTGGTCGTGCCACTGCCACTGCATCGTCACGGTCTGGCCGTCGGGATCGCTCGTCACGGCCGACGCGACGATGGCGTCGTACTCGTCGGCGGTCCCGGCGGGGGTCGTGCTCAACGAGACCACGACGGGCGGGGTGTTGAGCGTCGCGGTCGCCGAGACGACGGTGTTGCCGGCGTCGCTGCCGTCCCAGGCGGTCACCTCGCACGAGAAGACCGACCCCGGCGGGAAGCCCGACGAGTCGAGCGTGGCCGCGGTCGCCCCGCCCTGGAGCTGGCCGTCGACGAACCACTGGTGGGTGTATCCCTCGGGGTCGCCGTCGTCGTCGGAGAAGCCGACCCCGACGACGGAGTAGACCGTGCCCGGGACACCGAAGGGGGGATCCACGTACGCGCTCTGGACGGTGGGCGGCGTGTTGATGATCGACGCCGTGGCGAGGGCCGGGGGGCTGGTGCCGATGCCGTCGGTCGCGGTCACCGAGACCTCCCAGGTCTCGCCCTTCGTCGTCGCCGACGACGGCAGGGTGGCGAGCCCGCTGTAGGACGGCTGCAGGACCCCTCCGACGCTCCACTCGTAGTCGTAGACGGGGATGTCGCCGTCGACGTCCGTGGACGCCGTGTCGATGGAGACGACCAGCGGCTGGGCGGTGAGGGCGGGGTCCGGCGCGACGCTGACCACGGGCGCGGTGGGGGTGCCGTTGACGACGATCGGGAGCGTCGCCGAGGCGGGCCAGCCGCTCGAGTCGACGATCGAGGCGGTCACCACGTGCACGCCCGGGCTCAGCCCGAGGAAGTCCAGCTCCGTGTCGCCGCTCGCGAGGGGGATCGAGTTGCCGAGCAGTCCGTCCAGGTCGGACTCCCAGACCACGGTCAGGGTCGTCTCATCGTCCTCGGCGTCGTAGGCGATGGCCTCGAAGTGCACCGTGTCGGTGTCGTTCCAGACCGAGTGCCGATCGGGGGCGTAGATGCCGATCGACGGCGGGCGGCTGCGGTCGAGCTGCACCGACGTCGTGCACTCGGCGCCCGCGTCGTCGAGCACCGTCAACGTCAAGGTGTGGACTCCGGTGGAGAGCTCGTCGGTGGAGTGGCTCACCGATCCGTCGCCCGCGGGCGTGAGCTCCGCGACGAGGTCGTCGATGCTGGAGTCCAGAGTGACCGTGAGCTCGTCCAACGGCGTCTGGTCGTCCCCGACCGTCCCCTCGAACACGAAGGTCGCGACGTCGGTGATCACGTCGCCGTCTTCGGGGGTGGTGATCGCGCAGGTGGGCGCGACGTTCGCGGGCCGCACCTCGAGGTCGAGCCGGGCGGTGCCCTCGAGCCCGATCGAGTCCGTCGCCGACGCGACGAGGGTGTGGCTGCCGGCGGCCAGATCGAGCGTCGTGGACCAGTCGCCGTTCCCGTCGAGCACGGGCGTCGCGATCTCGGCTCCGTCCCCGTCCACCAGCGCGACGGCGAGGTCCGCGGGGTCCTTCTCGGCGTCCTCGACGCGAATCGCCACCGGCACGGGCGCGCTCGCGTAGAGGATGGCGTCCGCCTCGGGGGCCGTGAACACGACCACGGGCGCGGAGTTCGCCCGGGCGACGACGGAGACGGAGGCGGTGCCGGTGGCCCCGCCGCTGTCCGTCACCGAGAGCACGACGTCGTGGGCCCCCACGGAGAGGGCGCCCCAGGGCGCGGTGGTGACTCCGTCTACGAGCGGGCCGGACGCCAACTCGGTGTCCCCGGACGTCCAGGTGGCGACGAGCTCTCCGGACGGGGTCGTGTCGTCGGTCGCCGTGCCCGAGAACTCGAGCGCCGCCCCGACGAACGCCGAGAAGCCGTCCTCGGGCGCCCCGATCACCACATCCGGCGGCTGGTTCTCGGCCTCCTCCGTCGGACACCCGACCAGGCTCGCCACGCACACCAGGAATCCGATTCGTCGCGCTGTCATGTCCCCTCGCTAACTGAAGAACCCCTTCTTCTTGGCCCCCCCGGCGCTCGTCCCTCCCGCTCGGAGCGACCACGGAGGCGGGTCCTTCTTGGCGTTCTGAGTAGCCGTGGATCCGGCCCGACGCAAGGACTGAGCGGGGGCCCCGCCCCGCGGCGGAGGCACCTGCTGGGTGGTCCGCGTGGCCGCCGTGGACGCCCCGGACTTCGGCGGCGGCGGCGCCTCCACCTCGTGCCCCCGCTTGCGGAGCTCCCGCTCGAGCGAGTCCTTCTCGATCGCCTTGAGGTAGGCCTCCTCGGGGTGGACCTTGTGCTCGTCCACGAGCTTGAGCAGCGCGGTGTTGAGCTCGACCATCCCGAGCTTGCCCCCCGTCTGCATCGCGAGCGGGATCTGGTGGGTCTTGCCGTCGCGGATGTTGGCGGCGACGGCGGTGTTGTTGATCAGGACCTCCATGGCCGCCACGCGCCCGCCGCCGATCTTCTTGAGGAGGGTCTGCGAGACCACGCCGCGGAGCGTCCCCGCCAACATCACGCGGATCTGCTCCTGCTGGTCCGGGGGGAACTGGTCGACGATGCGGTCGACGGTCTGGTGCGCCGTGGTCGTGTGCAGGGTGCCGAAGACGAGGTGCCCGGTCTCCGCCATCTCGAGGGCGATCGCCACCGTCTCCAGGTCGCGGAGCTCGCCGACCAGGATGATGTCCGGATCCTCGCGCAGGGCCGCCCGGAGCGCCTTCTTGAAGGACTCGGTGTGGTTCCCGATCTCGCGCTGGTTGATGAGGCACTTCTTGTTCGGGTGCACGAACTCGACCGGGTCCTCGATCGTGATGATGTGCTCGTCCCGGGTGCGGTTGATGTAGTCGATCATCGCGCAGAGCGTCGTCGACTTGCCGCTGCCCGTGGGGCCGGTCACCAGCACCATCCCCTTGTTCAGGCGACAGAGCTTGAGGATGGCGGGGGAGAGGCCCAGCTTCTCGGCCGTGAGGATCTCGCTGGGGATCACTCGGAACACGGCGCCGGGGCCTCGCAGGTCGCGGAAGTAGTTCGACCGGAAGCGGGCGAGGCCCTCGATCTCGTAGGCGAAGTCCGCGTCGCCGGTCTCCTGGAACTCGCGCCAGGGGTCGTCCTCGGCGATCTCCTGGAGCAGGCCCGTCATCGCGTCGGGCGTGAGCGGATCCATGGCCATCGTGACCATGCCGCCGTCCACGCGCAGGCGCGGCGGCTCGTCCGAGGTGAGGTGCATGTCCGACGCACCCCGCTTGACCATCTCGTGAAACAGCTTGTCCAAGCGCGCCATGTCAGCCCTCCTCTCGGGCCGAGGCGTCGGGGCCACAGACCAGCTCGATGATCGCGTGGAACGGCACCAGGTGGAGCCGGTCGTCCTCGGTCCTCAGCCACAGCGTCACGGACCCGGCGTCTTGATCCGCCCGCACGAGTCGGCCCTTGAGGTGCCGCGAGCCGCGCAGGTGGATGTCGACCTCCGCCCCCGTGGACACGAGGTCCCGCATCGACAGCTGGGCCGCGCCCGAGACCTCGATGCCCCACGCCAATGAGTCCTTGAGGGCCTCGTTGGTCGTGCGGAGGCGATCCATCATCATCGCCGCCAGCCGCCCCATGATCAGCAGGCCCTCCTCCGGGTTGCCGAGCATGAACTCGCGGAGCAGGCCCGCGTCCAGGACGAGCAGGTGCGCGTCCGAGGCGGCCGTCGCGCTCGCCGAGCGGAGGTCGCGGTCGATGATGGCGGCCTCGCCGAACATGGCGCCCGGCCCCAGCTCCGCGAGGGTGCGGCCCGCGTCCAGAGAGATCATGTGGTGGATGCGGATCGTGCCGTCCACGACCACGAAGACCTCCTCCCCGGCGTCGCCTTCCGTGAACAGGGAGTCGCCGGCGGCGAGGGTCAGCGACTCCGCGGAGACGGCGACCGCCTCCAGCTGCTCCCTCGACAAGAACGAGAACAGGTCCAGCCCTGCGAGCACTTCAACCGACACATTTCCTCCCTATCCACGCTCCGGAGCGCATCCCGGCAACGGCGCAAGTCGCCGACTACGAGCGAGGATAGCCCGGGGCTACAGCCCCGTGCACTCGTGGGTGATGGTGAGGAGGTCGTAGTCGGCGAGGCCGGGGCAGTCCTCGGCCTCGAGGAGGATCTGGTACGTGGTGACGGCCGTCTGCCCCACGCCCGAGGGCGCGGTGGTGGTGAGGGTGGCCACCGGGTTGGGGCCCGTGGTCGAGCTGAACGACACCGTGCCGCTGCCCGCGACCGTGAACCACGTGTAGGTCAGCGCGTCGCCGTCGGGATCGGTGGACGCGGTGGCATCCAGCGTGGTGGCCATGGCCGTGCAGGCGCCGCAGATCATGACGCCGTAGGTGTTGGCGGTGCAGGTCACGTTGTCGGTGAGGACGATGTCGGGTCCGGCGTCGGCGACGGGCGCGGTGTTGTTGGGGCGCGAGGTCACCGAGACGCTCAGGGAGCCGACGTCGCTGGTGCCCAGCTGGTCGGTCACCGTGAGGTCGAAGTCGTAGGCGCCGACCACGTCGGGCGTGAAGAAGGTCGAGGACGCGAGGGGGTTGTCGATGCTCGACTGCGTCACCGCGGACGCGGCCGGGGCGCCGGTGGACAGCCACGCGTAGTTCACGACGGGGGTGCCGATGGGGTTGAACGAGCCCGTGCCGTCCAGGACCACCGGATCGCAGGTGTAGGCGGGCAGGCTGTGCACCGCGACCGCCACCGGGAGCACGTTGTCGATCGTTCCGTCGCAGTCGTTGTCCACGCCGTCGAGCACCTCCGCGGCGCCGGGGAAGACCGCCGAGTCGGTGTCGTCGCAGTCGCCGTCGCAGATGCGGAAGGTGTCGGCGTCGGCGTCCGCCTCGGTGGCCGCGGGGGGCGTGCCGTCGCAGTCCGTGTCGAGGCCGTCGCACAGCTCGACGGCGCCGGGGTTCACGGTGGGGTTCAGATCGTCGCAGTCGCCGTCGCAGACGAAGAAGAGGTCCAGGTCGAGGTCGACCTCGCCCGGCGGGACGATCCCGTCGCAGTCGTTGTCGATCGCGTCGCACACCTCGGGGTTGCCCGGGAAGGCGGCGGGCTCGTTGTCGTCGCAGTCGTTGGCGCACACGGGGAAGCCGTCCGCGTCGGCGTCGGTCTCGTCCTCGATGTAGGTCCCGTCGCAGTCGGTGTCGTAGCCGTCGCAGATCTCGGTCGCGGCCGGGTTCACGCTCGCCACCAGGTCCTCGCAGTCCCCCGCGCAGGTGGTCCAGCCGTCGTTGTCGTTGTCGAAGCCCTCGTCGATCGCCGCGTCGCAGTTGTTGTCCACGCCGTCGCACAGCTCGGGGAGGCCGGGGTTCACGGTCGCGTCGAGGTCGTCGCAGTCCCCGTCGCACGTGCGCCACCCGTCGCCGTCCATGTCGTAGCCCTCGTCGAGCAGGCCGTCGCAGTCCTGGTCCAGGCCGTCGCACAGCTCGGGGGCGCCGGGGCCGATCGCGGGGTCGTTGTCGTCGCAGTCGCCCGAGCAGTTCATGACGTTGTCGTTGTCGTTGTCGACCTCGTCGAAGCGCAGGTTCCCGTCGCAGTTGTCGTCGAGGCCGTTGCAGAGCTCGGACTGGGCCGGGTGCACGACGGGGTTGGTGTCGTCGCAGTCGCCCTCGCAGACGCGATGGTTGTCGCCGTCGTCGTCGGCCTCCTCGGCGGGCACGACCTCGTCGCAGTCGTCGTCGATCCCGTTGCAGAGCTCCGGGGCGCCGGGACGGATCGTGTCGTCCTCGTCGTCGCAGTCCCCCTCGCAGGGGGCGGACAGGTCGCCGTCGCCGTCGAGCTCGTTGTCTGCGGGCACGCCGTCGCAGTCGTTGTCGAGGCGGTCGCAGATCTCCTCGTTGCCGGGGAACACGTGGGCGGCTTCGTCGTCGCAGTCGCCGTCGCACATGCGGACGCCGTCCTCGTCCTGGTCCCACTCCTCGGGGGGGAGGTAGTCGTCGCAGTCGTTGTCGAGCCCGTCGCACAGCTCGGCGGCGCCCGGGAACACGGTGCGGTCCTCGTCGTCGCAGTCCACGTCCGCCCGGAAGCCGTCGCCGTCCGCGTCGGGCGCGGGGGCAGGCGTCGGATCGTCGGGGGTGTCGTCCCCGCGGTCTCCAGGACACGCCGCCAGCATCACGACGGCGGCACACACGCTGATCACTCGAAACATCGACATCTCGACCTCCCGCTACCCGATTCCCGCAGTATCCGACGTTTCCGGGCGTCGGTCCCGGGACCCCCGCTGCACGGACCACCAACCGGCGACCGGGCGACGGGGGAGAAACCCACGATAACGTGGGGTCGTGAGCGTGTTGCGGGCCACTTCGAATGAGCTGATCAAGCGCCTCGGCCGCGACGAGGTCGTGCAGCGGGTGGTGCGGATCCCGCCCCGGGCCACGCTCTTCCCCTCGGCGGACGTGCTCTTCGACGTGTGGCACGACGGGCGACCCTGGGGCGCGAAGATCCGATCGGAGCCGTGCCTCTGCGGACGTCCCCCACGACCACACCGGCACCGATACCTCGAAGGCGGGGAGCTTCACGCGGGGCTGCGCTGGGCGGTGGGGGCCGAGCTCCGATTCCGCCGCCGCGGCGACCGCATCGTCGTCACGGGAGACCTCGAGGGATGACCCGCCGCCTCCTCCTCGTGCTGCTCCTGTGGATCCCGTTCGGGGCCTACCTCGCCGGGTTCTGGCCGGGCGTGATGACGTTCGACTCGCTCTCCCAGTGGGCCCAGGCCGTGGGGCGGCTGCCCTGGACGGACGTGCACCCCGCGCTCTCCACCGCAGGCTTCTGGATCGCCGCGCAGCTCGGGTCCCCGGCCGTCCTCGCGGCGGCCCAGTCCGTCTTCCTGGCCTGGGCGATCGTGTCCTTCCTCGTGGCGATCGCCGGCCTCGGGGCGCGACCCGCCGCGGTGATCGTGGCGGGCGCGGCGGTGTTCCTGGCCCCGTCGGTGGGCCTCTTCTCCGTCACCCTGTGGAAGGACGTCCCCTTCACCGCCGCCGTGCTGCTCCTCGGCGCGAACGTGCTGCGGATGATGTCGGTGCGGCTTCGACTCACGGGCGACGACACCCCGGGCGCCCAGGCGATCGCCCTCCGGGCCCTGTTCGCGCGCGCCGCGGCGTGGGGTGTCCTCGCGACCCTGCTGCGTCAGAACGGCGTGGTGGTGGCGGCCCTCGTGATGGTCGCCGTGGCCGTCGCGTTCCCCAGGCTTCGCCGCCGCGCGGTCGCCGCCGCCGCGCTCTTCCCCCTCGGATTCCTCCTCGTCCGCTACGCGATCCTCCCCGGGCTCGGCGTGACCCCGGCGAAGCAGTCGGTCGTGCAGGCGACGCTGGCTCACGAGGTCGCCGCCTACGTGCGGCACCAGCCCGCGGCGCTGAGCGCAGAGGACTGGGCGATCGTCGAGTCGATCGGGCCGCGCGAGGCGTGGGCGGTGGGCTACGACTGCCGCTCGGTGCACCCGCTGCTCGACGGCGGCGGGCTGCGCATGGGCGCCGTGGACCAGTTCCCGGAGGTCCTCCCTCGACTCTGGCGCACCCTGATCTCACGGGCCCCGGGGACGGCCGTCCGGCACCGCATCTGCGCCTCGGAGCTCGCCTGGCACCCCTTCGGCGTGGCGAACACGTGGTTCTTCACGGGGGGCCGGGCCATCGAGCGGAACATCTTCGGGTTGAAGTCCGCGCCGCTGCACGACGGGCTCGACGAGCTGCTGAACGAGGCGGTCTCGCTGACGGAGCTGGCGGGCCTGCGCCCCTTCTTCTGGCGGGCCCCGATCTGGATCGGGCTCGCGCTGATCGTGCTGACGCGCGAGGCGATCCGCAGGCGTCGACCGCTGTGGCTCGTCCCGGCCGCGCCGCTCGTGGCCCAGCAGGTGGCGATCGTGCTCGCCAACCCCGGACAGGACGCCCGATACATGGCCGCCGCGGGCATCGCCGCCGTGCTCCTGCTGCCCCTCGCCACGCGGGAAGGGATGGAGGCCTCGGTGAGGTCCACCTACGTGAACCCCGAGGAGCCGAAGCCTCGACGACCTTGGCGACCCGGCGAGACGCAAGCGCCCCAAGCGCGCGCAGCGGAACGGAGTGAAGCGGAGGTCCGAGGTCCCCGCGGGGCCCCCGGCGAGAAGCTGCCGACCGAAGGGAGGCGGCTTATCGAGAGGGGTGCTTGGAGGCCTGGAACGCCGCCAGCTGAGCCGGAGTGGCCGGCTTCTGGTGATTCGCCTTGAACTGCGCGTAGGGCATTCCGTAGACGATCTCGCGCGCCTGCTCGTAGTCGAGCTCGAGCCCCCGCTCCTCGGCGGCGGCGCGGTACCACTTGCTCAGGCAGTTGCGGCAGAAGCCCGCGAGGATCATGAGGTCGATGTTCTGGACGTCGGTCCGCTCCTGGAAGTGGGCGACCAGCCGACGGTAGGCGGCGGCCTCCAGCTCGGTGCGGGTGGCGGGGTCGAAGTCGGGGGGGTGCGTCGAGGGGAAGTCGGACATGGCCGGTATCCTCGTTCGCATGACCGAGTCCGTCCAGGAACGCTTCGCACCTCACAACACCTGCTTCGGCTGCGGCCCGGCCAACGCCCGGGGCCTGCGCATCCGCTCGTTCCCCAACGACGACGGCGAGCTGGTGTGCGACTGGACGCCGGACGGCCACCACGAGGCGTTCCCCGGGATGCTCAACGGCGGGATCATCGGCGCGCTGCTCGACTGCCACTGCAACTGGGCGGCGTGCCGCTCCCTGATGGTCCGGGACGGCCTCGACTCCCCTCCCTGCACCGTCACCGCGCGCTACGAGATCAAGCTGCGTCGACCCACTCCGTCGGACGCCCCGGTGCGCTTGCGGGCCTGGATCGAGCGCAGCGAGGGGCCGAAGGTGTACGTCGCCGCCGAGCTGACGAGCGGCGGCGACGTGTGCGCGACCTGCACGGGGCTGTTCGTCGCGGTCCAGGAGGGGCACCCCGCCTACCACCGCTGGTAGGCTCCGAGTCCCGAAACGCGGGGAGGAGACGATGCGCGTCGACATCCGAATCGATCGCCTGCGGGCGCTGCACGCGGGCGAGGCCCAGGCCGAGCCGTATCTCTGGCCGATGTTCTTCAAGGTCGACTCGGGGCTGTTCTCCGAGGCGCTGGGAGGCACCGGCGGCGCGAGCTCGTTCGTCTCCCCGGGCGGCGCCCACGGCAACCTGCCCGCCATGCAGTCCGGCCAGACGGTCTCGGTGGACGTGGGCTGGTCCACGACGCTGCACGACGGCGACGGCACGCTGCGGTCGCGTCACTCGGTCGTGGGGCTCGCGGCCGTCCTCTTCGAGGAGGACCTGATGCCCGGGAACTCTGCGGTGAAGAAGGCGTACGCCGAGTGGACCGCCACGATGCAGAACCGCGTCCGGGCGGCCGTGAAGAAGCGCATCGCCGCGGCCCCGGACCTGCCCGGGCCCTACTCGTTCAGCTACCGCACCGGGCGCGACCGCCACGAGTCCTACGAGTTCGACCCCATCGAGCTCGAGGCCGAGCTGACCAAGAAGATGCCCCACGTCCACCAGGGGCTCCTGATCGACCGCGACGACTTCATCGGCGCGATCGTCTGGTGCGTGTCGGCGGCGGAGCTCGTGTCCGAGCCGCGCATCGAGTTCAAGAAGCTCTGGACGCCCACGACCGGCTCCGAAGAAGGCTCCTGGGAGCTGTACGTCTCGGCCTCCCAGGCCTAGAGACCGAAGGGCCCCGCCGTTCCCTCCCGAGTCTCGCTCGCGGACCTCACCACCCTCGGCGTCGGCGGACCGGCGCGGGTCGTGGACGTGGACGACGCCCCCGGCGTCCTCGCGGTGCTCGACCGGGAGGAGGACGTGTTCGTGCTCGGCGGGGGATCGAACCTGCTGGTGGCGGATCGCGGCTTCGACGGGGTCGTGCTCCGGCTCGGCGACGACGAGGTCGTCTTCCACGATCAGGGGTGCGGGGACATCGTCGTGGAGGCCGCGGCGGGCGCGAGCTGGGACGACCTGGTGGAGGACGCGGTGGCCCGCGACTTCGCCGGGATCGAGTGCCTGAGCGGCATCCCCGGGCTCGTGGGGGCGGCGCCGATCCAGAACATCGGGGCCTACGGGCAGGAGGTCGCCGAGGTGATCACGGCGGTCACCGTCGTCGATCGCGGGGACGGCTCGATCGAGAAGATCGGGGCCGCGGACTGCGGCTTCGGGTACCGCCACAGCCGCTTCAAGGCGGAGCCCGGGCGCTGGATCGTGACGGGCGTGCAGCTCCACCTCCGCCGGGGCGGGAGTCCGACCATTCGCTACCCTGGGCTGCAGAAGGAGCTCGACGCCCGGGTCCCGTCCGGGCGCCCGGCGACGCTCCAGGACGTGCGGGACGCGGTGCTCGACGTGCGGGCGAGCAAGTCGATGGTGCTCTCCCGCACGGACCCGAACCGCCGCAGCGCGGGCTCGTTCTTCACCAACCCGATCGTCGCCCCCGGGGTCGCCGACGCCATCGACGTCGAGGGCGTGCCCCGGTTCCCCACCGACGACGGCCGCGTGAAGCTCTCGGCGGCGTGGCTCATCGAGCGCGCCGGGTTCCCGCGCGGCTACGGCGAGGGGCCCGCCGGGCTCTCCACCAACCACTGCCTCGCGCTCGTGAACCGCGGCGGAGCGACGGCCGCAGACCTGATCTCGCTGGCCGGTACCGTGCGGCGCGGGGTCCGCGATACGTTCGGGGTCACGCTCGTCCCCGAGCCCGTGTTCCTGGGCTTCGACCGAACCGCAGGCGAGCTCCTGGACGCACCATGAAGCGCAGCGAGAAGGCCGCGAAGATCGTCGAGATCCTCGAGCAGCTCTACCCCGAAGTCCCCATCCCGCTGGACCACGAGTCCCCGTTCCAGCTGCTGGTGGCCGTCGCGCTGTCCGCCCAGACGACGGACAAGAAGGTCAACGAGGTCACGCCGAGGCTGTTCGAGGTCGCGGGCACGCCGCAGACGATGGCCACGCTGGAGCTCGACGAGGTCCGCGACCTGATCGCCCAGATCGGGCTCACGAACATGAAGGCCAAGGCGCTGTACGGGATGAGCCGGATCATCACGAACGAGCACGACGGCGAGGTGCCGCAGTCGTTCGAGGCGCTCGAGGCGCTGCCGGGGGTGGGCCACAAGACGGCCTCGGTGGTCATGGCGCAGGCCTTCGGCGTGCCCGCCTTCCCCGTCGACACGCACATCCATCGCCTGGCGGCGCGCTGGGGCCTCAGCAACGGCAAGAACGTCGTGCAGACGGAGAGGGACCTGAAGGCGGTCTTCGCGAAGGAGCTGTGGAACAAGCTCCACCTGCAGATCATCTACTTCGGCCGCGAGTACTGCCCCGCCCAGCACCACGCGCTCGCCGACTGCCTCATCTGCGGGTGGGCGGCGAGCAAGAAGCGGATCGCCGAAGAGGCGCGCGAGGTGGCGAAGCGCAAGACGGCGCGCAAGAAGCGCGCGAAGCGGTAACTACTCGACGCGCGTCCAGCCGTCGTACTTGGCGGCGGGCTCGGGCCCGGCGAACACCTGGATCGCGACGAGCTTCTCGGGGCCGTTGGTGTAGTGCACCTCGGCGTTCGCGGGCATGTAGACCGTCGAGCCCGGCTTCAGGGCGTGCTCCACGCCGTCGATCGAGATGGTGCCGCTGCCCTCGAGCACGTGGATGTACTCCTCGGTGGCGTCCCGATGCACGGGGACCTTGCCGCCCGCGTCGAGCTCCAGCTTGCCCACGAAGGCGTTGTCGCCCCGGGCCAGGAACGTGATCTTCGCCTTCTTCGACTCGGGGCTCCGGGCCTCTGCGTCCTCGAGGTGCACGACCGTGGCGGGCGCGGCGGCGTAGGCGTACAGGGCGGCGCCCGCGACGACCGCGGCGAGCAGGGCGGGGAGGCGCTTCATGTCAGCTCCGGCGGCGACGCACGGCGATCAGGCCGAACAGGCCCACCAGCCAGGGGCCGACCTGCGCGGGCACGAAGTTCTCCTGGCACCCGCACGCGTCGTCGCCCGCACCGTCGCCCTCGACGTCCACGGTGAAGGCCCCCGGCAGCGAGTTCGACCCGTGCTGGGTGGTGATGGTGATCTCGTAGGGCACGGCGTCCGCGGGCAGCGTGCGCGGGACCGTCGCGTCGATGCGCTCCGGCGACACCAGGTTGACGTTCCCCATGGCGAAGCCGCCCACGAAGGCCGAGGCCGTCTCGTCGAAGCCGGTGCCCTGGATGGCGACCACCGTGTCCACGCCCTCGAAGGCGCGGTTGGGGGTCACGCTCAGGACGATGGGGCCTTCGGTGGCGTCGTCGTCGTCCCCCGCGTCGTCGTCGTCGCTGCCCACGTCGTCGTCGTCGCCCGCGTCGTCGTCGTCACCGCCCGGGGGGTCGAGCCAGTCGATCGGGGCGTCGCTCACGCGGATGGCCCAGTCCCCGGACACCCCACCCGCCGCCGAGGCGATCCAGGCGAGGCTGTCGCGGGGCTTGCTGCACTCGTCTTCGGGGTCGGTCTGGAGGCCCAGGAGCGCGTTCACCCAGTTGGGGGCCGACTGGCTGACGTCGACGTTGCCGTCGTGCATGGGACCGTGGCCGGCGCCGGGCCGGAGGTCGGTCTGACTCTCCTTGCCGTAGTTGTAACAAAAGGCCACGGAGAACTGCTCCCCCTGGGCGATCTGCGGGGGAGTGATCTGCGACTGCGCGACCCCGACCTCCATCAGCTCGGTGCCGTTGGACTGCAGGGGCAGGAAGATGCCGATCGACTCCACCCCGTTGCCGTCCACGTACGGGGCCCCGGGATCGAACGCCGTGGGGCCCTGGAGGATGTAGAAGTCGAAGTAGATGTCCACGGGCTGGGTGCTGCCGTAGAGCAGGTAGATGTAGTTCGCCGAGAAGTCGTCGGGCGCCGTGAACGTGGACCCGAAGCACTCGTACTCGCAGAAGCAGGGGCACGCGATCTGCTCCGAGGGGTTGGTGTCGAGCACCGACCAGTCCATGGAGTCGTTCTGGGCGATGACCACCGCGGAGGCGGGCGAGGAGCCGGTGACCAGCGCGAAGAGGAGGACGACGGCGGGGAGGATCGAGCGCAGATCGGGTCGCATGGGCAGCAGTCTAGACCCACCGGTACGATGTGACGGTGTCTCTGGAGTTGATCGCCGCTGCGTCGCTCTTGGCCTCCGGCACCGTCGTGGACGTGTCCGTCGAGCGGTCGGGGGTCGAGGCCGGGGACCTGGGCACCACCACCGTCACCCTCGAGGACGACGGCCGGGTCACGCGGTTCCTCCTCCCCGGCGACAACCAGCAGTCCGTGATGGTGTTCGGCGTCCCCCGCGTGGACGTGGGCAGCGAGTGGCTCGTGGAGCTGGTCGACGGGCGCCGCGGCTGGGTGCCGAAGGGCCTCGGGCGCGGGATGCAGCGCCTGGACGATCCGCCGCGCTGGGCCGTGAACCCCGTGGAGTTTCGGGACGACGAGCTGCCGCTGACCTTCCGCCTCGTTCGGCCGGGGAGCGTCGACCTCGGCCTCGAGGTGACCGAAGCAGCCCTGGACGCGTCCATCGCGCAGTGGAACGACGTGGGGTGCAGCGACTTCGTGTTCGCGCGCGGCGCCACCTACGACCGCGACGAGATCGAGACCGGCGACAGCTTCGTGCGGTGGGAGGAGGAGGCCTGGGACCAGGACCCGCTGATCGCCGGGGTGACGGGCGTCTTCTTCGACGACGTGGACGGCGAGGTCGTCCCCGTGGGCGCGACCATGATCTTCAACGCCGTGGACTGGACCTGGGTGGCCGGACCGGGCAACGCCTACCTGCCGCGCCCGGAGGTCAACATCGACTCGGTGGTGGTGCACGAGATGGGGCACGCCGCGGGGCTGGCGCACGAGACCGAGCTCGTGGCGTCCACGATGTTCTTCGCCTACCTCGGCGGCGACTGGCAGGCCTCCATCTCCGGGGACGACCGCCGCGGGCTCTGCGAGACCTACGGCACGGGCGCCGACGAGTGCACGACGAACGAGGACTGCGCGCGGTTCGGCGAGACCCGGTTCTGCGCGGACATCGACGGGATCCGCGTGTGCGACGAGCCCCGCGACCCGGTGGGCGCGGACTGCTCGGTCGAGTACATCAACTGCGGCGACTTCTGCGTCCTGGACCGCCCCGACGAAGGCGCCGGGTACTGCTCGATCCGGTGCGAGCCCGGAGACTGTCCGGACGGGTTCGTGTGCGGACTCACCGACGACGTGTACGTGCCCCAGGAGGCGAACGTCGCCCTCTGCGTGCCCTTCGACTCCCCGGACGACGACGACGACGACGACGACGACGACGACGGATCCGCATGTTCGGGTTGTGAGGGCGGCGCCGCGGTCCTACCCATCGCGCTGGCGGGCTGGGGACCCCGCCGGAGGAGGCGCCCGAGCACATGAACAGCGATCTCGAGCCACGCGTCGAGTTCTCGGAGCTGTGGGGACGCCTCACGGACGAAGAGACGCTCGACTCGATCTCGCTCGAGCCGTCGCTCACGCTGCGCCCGGACTGCGAGGTCGCGCCCACGGACCTCGACCTGCCGCCGCTCCTCGGGGACGCCACGCACGTCGAGCTCCTGGACCTCATCGGCAAGGGCGGCATGGGTCAGGTCCACCTCGGTCAGCAGAGCGCCGCCCGGCGCGACGTGGCCGTGAAGGTCCTCCGGCCGGACACAAAGTCGCCCCAGGCCGCCCGCGCCCTGCTCCGCGAGGCGCTGATCCACGCCCGGCTCGAGCACCCGAACATCGTGCCCGTGCACATGGTCTGCGCGGACGGCGACGGCCACCCCGTCATCGTCATGAAGAAGGTCGAGGGCACGGCCTGGATCGAGCTGCTGCGCGACGCGAACCACCCCGCGCACCCCGAAGCCGACCGACTCGCGGGCCACCTCGGCATCCTCATGCAGGTCTGCCGCGCCGCCCACTACGCCCACAGCCGCGGGATCGTCCACCGCGACATCAAGCCCCACAACGTGATGATCGGCGAGCACGGAGAGGTCTACGTGCTCGACTGGGGGCTCGCGCTGCCGATCTCGGACGAGGCCTCGGCGGGGCTGCCTGCGCTTCAGAACGCGACCACTGTGTCCGGCACGCCGTCGTACATGGCGCCGGAGATGCTGGAGCCCGCGCCGTGGCGGGTGGACGCGCGCACCGACGTGTACCTGCTCGGGGCCGTCCTGCATCAGATCCTCACCGGCAAGCCCCGGCACCGAGGGGAGACCGTGCAGGAGATGCTCCGCTCGGTGTACGACTCCCAGAAGGTCGAGTTCGAGCCCGCGGTCCCGGCGGAGCTGGCGGCCATCTGCAACCGCGCCACGCACGCCGCCAAGTCGAAGCGGTACAAGTCCGCGGACGAGCTGCGTCGCGCGATCTCGGAGTTCATGACCCACCGTGAGTCCGCGCGCCTCGAGGCCGCGGCGTTCGAGCGGCTCTTCGCCCTGGAGCAGGCGGTGGCGCGGCCCCGCGCGGAGCACGACGAAGGCGCGATGTATCGCTTCGCCGAGGAGGCCCGCTTCGGGTTCCGCGCCGCGCTCGACGCCTGGCCGGAGAATGCCGACGCCCGGGTCGGCCTCGACGCGACGCTCGCGACGATGATCGGCTGGTCGCTCACCGCCGGGAACCTGCAGAGCGCGCAGCTGCTCTACGGCGAGCTCCAGGAGAAGGATCCGAAGCTCGAGCGTCGGATCAAGAAGCACCTCCAGCGCCGCGACGACCGGAACGAGGAGCTGCAGACCCTCCGCCAGGAGGCCCTCGACTTCGACCCGTCGCGCGCCCGGAAGGCCCGAGGGCGCCTCGGCATCGGCCTCGCCCTGCTCTGGCTGGTGGTGCCCGCGATGGTCCACGCGCTCACCGCGACCGGGCGGCTGGAGTACACGTACGAGCTGTCGCACCTGTCCCAAGGCGGGGCCTGGGCCGTGACCGTGGCGCTCGTGGTCGGGTTCCGCAAGACGCTCTTCCTCGGCAAGGTCAACCGCCGCCTGATGTTCGCGCTGCTGGCGATGATCCCGGCCATGGGGCTGGCGGTGCTCGTGACGAAGTCGATCGGGCTCACGCCCATGGAGTCGGTGGCCACCAGGACGGTCGCCCTCGCCGGGGCCTGCGCCGTGATGGGGATCGCCATCGACCCCCGCCTCTGGGGGGCCGCGGCCGCGTACGCCATGGCGGCCCTGCTGAGCGCGCTGCGTCCCGATCTGGCCCTGCTGCTCCAGGCCCTGGGGAACCTCGCGGCGCTCGCGTCGGTGGGCGTCGCCTGGACCGTCGGCCGGGACGCACCGGAGGACCGCCCCGAGCTCCTCAAGGAGACGGCGGATCTGGCGCCCGTGGCCGATCCGTACGACTGGCCGCCCACGCCCGTGACGACGCGCGCCGTGCGTCGCCGCTGACGGTCCCCCTCAGCGCATCAGCCGGTAGCCGTTGTAGCCGAGGGACATCGACAGGTAGTTCCGCGCCTTGCTGTGCAGGCCGCCCTGAAGCTGCGCGAGCACCACG
>Ga0209992_10000068_pt1 | contig 150156 bp, 118 predicted proteins | sample 2SBtaG_2_FD_182564 | JGI IMG/M metagenome (GOLD analysis project Ga0209992, IMG submission 182564) | Deep subsurface microbial communities from Kolumbo volcano to uncover new lineages of life (NeLLi) - 2SBTROV12_ACTIVE470 metaG (SPAdes)... | ecosystem: Environmental > Aquatic > Marine >... | reverse complement strand
GAAGACACAAGCAATTCAAGCTCACTTAAGTCTTCTTTACTGTTCTCGTCGGAAAAATTAACATGAACAAGTACAGCCTGTTCACCGGCTTCATAACGGTCAAACAAGCGCGTTACCTTTTAAATTATTCACCTTTAGTATTTTCAGAATCTCCTGCGCTTGGCATTGTGATAGCGCGTGCTGGAACAACAGTAGAAATCGCGTGCTTATACACCATTTGGCTTACTGTGTTCTTCAGTAGAATAACGAACTGGTCGAATGACTCAACCTGCCCCTGAAGTTTAATACCGTTTACCAGATAAATTGATACTGGTATACGTTCCTTACGCAAAGCGTTTAAGAATGGGTCTTGTAAAGATTGCCCTTTAGCCATTTGATATCCTTAGTTTTTATTATTCGTGATAATAATTACACTACCACTGCACGTCTAATATATACCACACTCAAACATTTAAAGTGTGACTTTCGCTGTAATTTTAGTCAAATTATCGTTAGCAAATGTGTCTAACCACGTAACCTGCTCCCAGCCCCTTAGCCAAGTCAGCTGGCGCTTTGCGAGTTGTCTTGTGGCGATAATGCCTCTTTCCCGCATTTCTGCGTAACTCAAATGGCCGTCTAAATATTGCCACATTTGCCTATACCCTACAGAACGAATAGAAGGTAAATCTTCATGAAGATCACTGCGTTCGTAGAGTTTTACTACTTCTTTCTCGAACCCTTGCTCCAGCATTATATCGAAGCGGGTAGCAATACGGTTGTGCAACACGGCTCGGTCTTCGGGCGCGATGGCAAATTGGGCAATGTTGTAAGGGCACTTTTCGCCCTTTTGCTGCTGCCAATAGGTCAACGTTTTGCCGGTGCTTCTATACACTTCAAGCGCTCGAGTAATACGCTGTGGATCGTTAGGGTGAATTCTCTCACCGCTAACCGGGTCTACACTACGCAGTTCGTCGTGTAATTTAGACCAGCCCAAGCGTTGTGCCTGCTGTGTTATTTCATCTCGTATCTTTTCATCTGACTTAGGTAGTGGCGAAATACCATTTATCAAGGCATTGAAGTACATCATTGTACCTCCAGCCAAAATTGGTACCTTGCCACGGGCTAATATATCGCCAATTAAACGATTAGTATCGTTAACAAATTGCGACACTGAATAACTTTCCGCAGGGTCGATAATGTCAATAAGATGATGTACCACTCCTGCGCGCTCTTCGATTGAGGGTTTCGCAGTACCAACATCCATCCCTTTATACACAAGGGCAGAGTCGACGCTGATCACTTCGCTTTCAACCTGAGCAGCTATCTCTAGCGCTAAGCCCGTTTTGCCTGATGCCGTGGGGCCCATAATAGCAATCACAGGCAATGCAGAATTTATGCCATCGGACACCTTATTCTCCCCACACATCAAGCACCAAATTCAAGGGGCGCACTTTAGCAAATTGCTCAATAATTTCCCATTGTTTAACTGCACTTTGCTGATCCAACCAGTACCACAGCGCATTTGTTACTTCATCGTCTATCAAAGCTTCAGGTAAAGACAATAATTTTAGCGCGCTTTCAAGACTATTAATGGTGTCATCGAACTTCACATTTAGAAGAGATTCAAACCATTTAATCCACGGAAGATGTCGAGTTCCTGCCGGAACCTGCTGTAACCGATATTTTCCCGCAACCTTATTTATTTCAAAATGCGCTTCATTTAGCATCGAAACTAGTTTTTCTTCCACATTATCGAGAGAAACAGCCACTGGCATTAACAAAGGTTGACTGTGCTGTGCTTTTAAAAATAGTTCGCTTAGCCAGTTATTTACAACTTTCGTCGCACTAATAAGGTAAATTTTTTCTTCTTTTGGGTAAATTCTACACAGTGAGGAGAGATTTACACACTCAAGTATTGATGACTCATTCCCGTCGCCGGTCAAATTGTCGCTATTTGGCGTCATCAAAGCATTATAGCTAGACTGATATGCAGCGCTTGGGCCTCTACTTTGTCGCTGAGTTATTCCCCCTGCTCTTACGCCTGAACTCCCAACCCCGCTACTTGCGGTTTTGCCTGACGGTGAATACGATGATGGGTACGCGCTTTGCTCATTAAACGCACGAGTACTACTTTCAGCTTGCGTTTGAAGCGGTCTGATGTAGTCGTGTTCAACTTCATGGGACATAAAGTCACTTTCTAAGTGACGCTTATTATCCATACCTGGCAGGGACGCTTCATCTGTCATTGCATGAAGCGCATCACTGACGGTTTTACAGATGAAGTCGTGTACTAACCGCCCTTGCTGGAATCTAACTTCGTGTTTTGCGGGATGAACGTTCACATCGACATCTTTAGGATCAACGGTTAAGTAGACCACAAAACTTGGCTGCTCTATCACGCCCCAAACGCTTTCGTATGCTTGACGTATAGCGTGCATGATCAGTTTATCCCGCATACCGCGCCCATTAACAAAACTAAACTGGCAGTCATTGCTGCTGCGCAACATCGCTTCATTACCTAACCACGCATCAATTTGGAGACCTTCGTAAGCAGCATGAATGTGCACCGCGTTTTGAATGAACTTTTGCCCAACCACAGCACCAATTCGCGTGGTTAGACTCCCTTCTTTATCAGCGATAAACCGTTTCGCCACTTTGTCGTTATGTTTCAACACAAAAGATACGCTAGGGTAACTTAACGCGATACGTTTAATTACCTCTTCGATGTGCTGAAATTCGGTTTTTTCAGTGCGCAAAAACTTGCGTCTAGCAGGTGTATTATAAAAAAGGTCCGCCACATCAATCGTTGTTCCCACGGGGTGTGCGGCGGGCTGTATATTTACTGCCATCTCACGGCCTTCGCAATACGCTTGCCACGCTTCTGTTTGTGCTTGCGTACGCGATGTAAGCGTTAGACGGCTTACCGAACTAATACTAGCAAGGGCTTCTCCACGAAAACCCAAAGATAAAATTTGCTCCAAATCATCTAGCGTCGTAATTTTGCTGGTTGCGTGGCGGCTTAACGCCAGCTGTAGTTCATTTTTCTCGATGCCAGAGCCGTTATCTTTAATACGAATTCGCTTGTGGCCACCTTTCTCAATGTCTATTTCTATCTTTGTTGCGCCAGCGTCTAGGCTGTTTTCCAACAGCTCTTTAACCACAGATGCGGGGCGCTCTACTACTTCACCTGCGGCTATTTGGTTGGCTAATTGTGGAGATAAAAGCTGTATAGGCAAAGGGCTACCCTATTGATATTGGCTGAATAGATATATGATGACTTAAAATGTAATTGCGTAAGTAAAAGGGGGCTTTCCCCTCAACCACGCCCGCGCCAGGCTATGTTCGAGGGATATTTAACACCTGCCCAACACGCACAACATCACTTGAAAGATCGTTTGCAGCTTTTATGCTACTTACCTTTACGTTGTAGCGCTGCGCCAATAAAGAAAGCGACTCTCCGCTTCTTACTTTATGCCGCCTGTTGTTCGATCGTTCTTGAGCCCATAGTGTACCATCAGGGGGGACTTGCTTGAAGTAACGCTTGGTGGCTTTGAACATTGCATTAGCCAAACGCTCGCGATGTTTTGACCAATTTAGGTTCTTTTCTTCTTGAGGATTAGAAATAAAACCAACTTCCACCAGTATTGATGGGATATCTGGTGCCGTTAACACAGCGAAGCTAGCAGCTTGGGGCTTTCTTTTGTGAAGGCTCGTCACTTGTTTTAGCTCTTCTACTACCTTATTACCTAAGTCGTGGCTAGTCGCCATACTGTGATCCATTGATAGGCCGAGTATGGTTTCAGTGAGATAACGTTCACTCGACTTATCATTTATGACTTCTGCAGCCCCGCCGAGTAACTCAGAATGGCGTTCGGATTTTTCTAGCCATCGCCCTAATTCGGTATCAGCACGGCGCATTGAAAGCACCCATACCGAACCACCGCGCGGTTGAGGTTGGCTAAACGCATCCGCGTGAATAGAAATAAGCAGGTCCGCTTTTTTCTCTCGCGCTATTTCAGGGCGTCGATTAGGAGAAATATAGTGATCACCGCTTCTCGTCATGATGGCGCGCATTCCACGCTCTTTGTTTATCATGCTTTCAAGCTTTTTCGCTATGCTAAGGGTGATATGTTTCTCGTATGTACCCGCAGGCCCTACTGAGCCCGGATCGTGACCGCCATGGCCAGCATCTATAGCAACAATGATATCCCTATCCCGAGCGCTGCTTGAGTCATCCATAACGACGGTGCTTGTTGACGCCACACGTGTAGGTGCTTTCGATGAGCCCTTATCGGGTAAATCAACCACAAGCCTGTGACCGAGTGCTCCCTGAGGCGCGACAGCGAATATAGAAGGTTTTGTATTGCGGTTTAGCTCTACCACTACCCTTGCAGAGGAAGGTTTTTTCGGCGTTGAATAGCGAAGCTTTTTAATAAGATCGCCGCTATTCGCTACACCTGATAGTTTGGTTGAATTGCTGGTGTTTTTTAAATCAATAACCAGTCGTAGCGGGTTTTTAAGCGTGAAATAGCTAAACTCAGGCTCGGCTTTCATATCGAAAACAACGCGAGTATTGTCAGGCGACGGCCATATTCTTACTCCGTCGATGTTATTTTGCGCGCCGTGTGCGAATTGCACCACGAAACACAATAATAATACCGAAACTATACTGCGCACCATAATTAGCCTTTGTATTCTTGTATTGTCGCCCTCGTAAACCCCGGAGCGACTGTTATTTTTAGTTATCTTTTGCGCTATACGCGCTTGCACTGCTGGAGTATCTTTGCACCGTGTACACTTTTAGCGTCCAGACTGAACTGCCTTCCAGATGGAGTAATATTTATACTAATCACTAAGTCAGGCGTTGCCAAGTATTCCCCGCCTTTTTCAGACCATTCGATAAGCGCAATGGCACCAGAACCAAAATAGTCTCTAATACCCATAAACTCGAGCTCTTCAGGGTCGGCTAAGCGATATAGGTCAAAGTGATAAATATTGACGTCATCCAACTCATAAGGTTCAACCAATGTATACGTTGGACTTTTAACGCTGCCTGAATGACCTAAAGATTGAATAAAATAGCGGCTAAACGTGGTTTTACCTGCACCTAAATCGCCATTTAGGTAAATAACGGCGTCAGCCGGGAGTTGACTTGAAACGGCTTGCGCTAAGTCTTTGGCAAGCTGCGCGGTATCGTCTAATTCATTAGCAAAAAAAGAGGTGTGCGGGTAAGACATCAACAATATTCCACAGTAATTGTAAGCCGAAAAACACAGTAGATGCCTGCCCGTTTAAGACAAAACCACGCTAACTAGTGGTTTATTAATGCACGTACTGCGTCAAACAAATCGCTCGCTATCATACCACGTTGACCATAGAGTTGGGCAATATCATCTCCCGCTTTCGCGTGCAGCACTACGCCGTATTTTGCAGCAATATCTGTTTCTACACCTTGAGCGAGCAATGCCCCTAAAATGCCACTTAACACATCTCCACTTCCCGCGGTAGCCATCCCCGGATTACCATGACGGCAAACCCAGGTTTTCTTTTCGTTATCGATAAGCGTACCCGCCCCTTTTAGCACGCAGACGGCGTGGTAACGCTGTGAACACTGCCTTGCATAGTTAAACCGGTCGCTTTCTACGTCATCGATAGAAACACCCAGTAAGCGTGCGGCTTCACCTGAATGAGGGGTAAGGATACTGTCTGACAATGTATAAGCCGTCGACTGCTTACACAGTAAATTTAACGCGTCGGCATCAATAACAACTGGTTTATTTTTGCTTTGACAGTGCTTCATTGTGGTTTCAAAAACGGTTTCAGCCCATTCATCTTGACCTAAACCTGGCCCGATAACCACACAGGTTGCCCACGCGAGCGCATCTTCCAAATTATAGTCAGTCACCATCAACTCGGGGCGTCCTGCACTAACCTGAACGACCGACGATTCATGGGTATACACGCGAACCATACCCGCACCACTTCGCAACGCAGCTTCACTGGCTAGGCGGATAGCGCCTGCTGTACCGCGGTTACCACCAATGCACAATAGTCTTCCGTAGGTTCCCTTGTGGCTGTTTATATCGCGCGGCCCCATGCCTTTAAAGTGCTCAATGTTAAGCATAGTTGCACTCGCCTTCGCCAGGGCCTGAAACGCTTTGCCAATACCCAAGTCGGCATAAACCAGCTTGCCGCAAGACTGTTTACCTGCACCTGTGACAAGCCCTGGCTTGATACCTACAAAGGTCACCGTAACATCAGCCTGTACACACCGGCCCAAGCTCTGCCCGGTATTAGCATCTAAGCCAGAAGGCACATCCACACTCACTACGGGGGTTGCTGATGCGTTCACCGCATCAATAACATCGGCAAATTCATTGCGGATATAACTATTGATACCCGTGCCAAGAAGGGCGTCTATCACTACATCCGCTTTTTCTAATAAAGCAGGTTCGAAACCATCAATACTGCCTCCCGAGTCAAGCCAGCGCTGCTGCGCCGTACCGGCATCCCCTTCAAGCGTACGCTGTGGCTCTACCGCACAAAGATGAACTTGCTTACCCGCAAGTTTGGCGTTAATTGCTGCAATATAGCCGTCTCCGGCGTTATTTCCTTGGCCTACCAATACTAAATAGGTATCCGAATTTGGCATCAGCTCTAAGCATTGCTTAAATACTACGTCCCCTGCACGTTGCATCAAAGTAAACATATCGCAGCCAGAGTCTGCAGCAGCTTGCGCTTCATTTTCTCTAACCTGATCGGCCCGAAATAGTTTGTATGATAAACTTGACGTTAATTGAGTATCTAGCATAAGCAAATGTCCGAAATTAATTCTATCGACCTTCGTGAATTAACCAACAATATCAAGGCTTGGGGTACAGCGCTAGGCTTTCAGCAGGTTGGCATCAGTGATATTGATCTACATCAGCATGAAGCCCACCTTCAAGCCTGGTTAGACAAGGGGTATCACGGTGACATGGCCTATATGGAAAGCCATGGAATGAAGCGTGCTCGGCCCGCTGAGTTAGTGCCTGGCACGTTAAGAGTTATCAGTGTTCGCATGAACTACCTTCCTCCTGATGCGTCGTTCGCTCAACATTTAAAAGCGCCCCACATTGGCTATATTAGCCGCTATGCACTAGGCCGCGATTATCACAAGGTGTTAAGAAAACGATTAAAACAGCTAGGTGAGAAAATTACCGCTTCACTTGCAGATACTCAGTACCGCCCTTTTGTAGATTCCGCCCCCGTACTAGAGCATGCTATCGCTGAAAAAGCCGGTATAGGGTGGACCGGCAAACATAGTCTTACGCTCAATAAAGAAGCGGGCTCGTGGTTCTTTCTAGGAGAGCTTTTTATCAATGTGCCGCTCCCTGTGGACTCGCCAATTGAAGAAGGCTGCGGTAGCTGCACAGCCTGTTTAACTATTTGCCCCACTAACGCTATTGTCGAGCCTTATAAGGTAGACGGACGTAAATGTATTTCGTACCTTACTATCGAGTCTGATAAAGACATACCAGAAGAACTCAGACCCTTGATGGGCAACCGCATATACGGCTGTGATGATTGTCAGCTAGTATGCCCTTGGAATCGGTTTGCTAACATTACCGAAGAGGAAGACTTCCACCCTAGAACAGTGCTTCATGGCCAAAGCTTAAATACATTATTTAGTTGGTCAGAGGAAACCTTTTTACAAAACACCGAAGGCTCACCGATAAGGCGTATAGGCTTTCAAAAATGGCAGCGTAATATTGCTGTTGCACTCGGTAACGCGCCTTACAACGAAGAAAGTATTCAGCTGTTAAAAGAAAGACATGGCACGGTGAGTGAGTTGGTAGACAGACACATCGATTGGGCATTGCAGCAACAACAAAAAAAACAGGCGGCCTATGAAGCGCAAAACCGACAGCAGCAGCGACTCATTAGAGTGATTGAGAAAGGTTTGCCGAGAGACGCATAATTGACGTAATACGCATCAAAGCTCTACGAGGAAGGCAGCCGCTTTAACCGGCAGAAGCGACCTTTTGCTTTAGCTCTGCCTGCATACTTTCTCTGTACTTCAAGTTAGCGTTAGGCTGATGCTGAGCGGCAAAAGAAACGTTAAGCTTCAAACCGCGCTGGGCTAATTGAGTAGACACAATAGGCGAACCGAATTGCCACCATGGCTCTTGCTCAAGAGCTTTGATAACTAAAAAGAGTTCCGTTTCAGAACCATCGTACTCACCGACAACTTCGCAAAGGCCGCCACGGCACGTTACCGAGTTTAAAACAAAAAGCTCATTGTTTGGGGGGAGGGCAAAAAACGTAGCAAGCGAGCCTTCAGTTTCTGCGTAGAAAGCAGCGGGCGCTTTTGAGGAGGAATCACTTTTTCCTGCTTGCATCGCCTCTCTAGCTTGGCTTTGTGCAAGTTGGCTGTCTTTACTTTTGTCCGCTGCTGTGTTGCCGGTTGTTGTGTTTCCTGTAGCCAGTTTAGCGGCTGGCTTAATGACTTTCAGCTCGCTCGTTTCCGTGGCGCGAGAGCGCGCTAACACTGTGGTTAGTCGCGCTTTATCTGCATTGGATTCGCTAAGTTGATGTTGATAGCCAGAGAATTTATACCCTGCTATTAACGCAAACGCTATTAGCAATATCACAAGCCACGTTTTCATTAAGCTTCCTTTATTACGGTTTGCTTATTTGTGATATTGCTTACTTAATTCGTGAACTGCATTTACGAATACGCCGGCATTCTCAGGCGGAACATCTAAGTGGATGCCGTGTCCTAAGTTAAATACATGACCACTGCCTTCGCCGTACCCCTCTAGAATTGAAGCCACTTCTTGCTCTATTCTTTGAGGCTGTGCATATAACATAGACGGGTCCATATTGCCTTGTAGCGCCACCTTATCACCAATACGTGCACGGGCTTCTTTGATATCGATAGTCCAATCTAAGCCAACTGCATCACAGCCTGTTGCTGCGATAGACTCTAGCCACATGCCACCGTTTTTAGTAAACAGTGTTACTGGCACTTTGCGGCCTTCATTTTCACGAGTTAGACCACTTACAATACGCTCCATATATTGAAGCGAGAATTCTTTGTAATCGCGAGGTGATAAAACGCCACCCCATGTATCAAAGACCATGACCGATTGCGCACCTGCCGCAATTTGTGCGTTAAGGTACTCGGTAACTGAATCGGCGAGCTTAGCTAATAGCGCATGAAGCGTGGCAGGCTCAGCAAAGGCCATCTTTTTAATTTTAGTGAATGCTTTACTAGAGCCACCTTCAATCATGTAGGTTGCGAGCGTCCATGGACTTCCCGAGAACCCGATTAGTGGCACCTCACCTTTCAGCTCGCGACGAATAGTTCTAACCGCGTTCATTACATACTGTAATTCGCCTTCTGGATCTGGAAGACCAATTTTGTCTACATCAGCTTTGCAGGTGATAGGATTCTTAAAGCGCGGGCCTTCACCCGTTTCGAAGTAAAGACCTAGTCCCATGGCATCGGGAATAGTCAAAATATCAGAAAAAAGAATGGCTGCATCAAGGGGAAAACGACGCAAAGGTTGAAGCGTAACTTCACACGCAAGTTCAGCATTTTTACAAAGCGACATGAAATCACCCGCCACCGCGCGAGTTGCTTTGTATTCAGGAAGATAACGCCCAGCTTGTCGCATCATCCATACAGGTGTGACATCTACCGGCTGTTTAAGTAACGCACGTAAATAGCGATCGTTCTTTAACGCGGGTTTATCAACACTGGGGACATTTTGCGACATATAACTCACCTGAATAACTGAAGATAATAGAGCGCCGAAGTATACCAGCATTATCTAAGAGGTGCGCTAAAACCTGTATTAAAAAATCGACGTTTAATCGACAATTCAGCGCAATGCGCCACTATCGTTAGTTCAAGTGTCGATAATTAAAGACGAACATATCTTGAAAAAGACGCTTGCACTTAAAGTAAGTGTTTGCTAATAATAGACACGTTAAAGAAAAGAAGCCCTACATGGGACCGTGCTAAACTTATTGAAACCCTGCCTCGGCAGGGTTTTTTATTTGTCTGTGATCAGCGACACGGTTTCTGCTATTAACTGCCCGGCAATGGATATCTTCGGGGGAATAGTAGGAAGATCGTTGATATCAAACCACTGTGCATCGTCTATCTCGTTTTCCTGACAACGAATCTCCCCTCTTTCATATTCAGCAATAAAGCCTACCATCAAAGAGTGTGGGAACGGCCACGGCTGACTGCTGTAGTAACGCAGGTTTTTAATCTCTACGCCTACTTCTTCAAACACTTCCCGATGTACCGCTTGCTCAAGACTCTCTCCACTTTCAACGAAGCCAGCTAAGGTTGAGTACATATTAGACTCGCGGTGGCGAACGCCTTTGGCCAAAAGAATTTTCTCATTATTGTGAATAGAAACAATAATACACGGCGATACTCTCGGATAGCTGCGATGCTGGCAGCGGTGACAGTGCATGGCCATTTCCCAATCAACTCGTTCTGTTTTTGCGCCGCATTGACCGCAAAATTGATGGGTACGCAGAAAGTGAATGTACTGCCAAGCTCTACCAATTACCGAAAAAGCATTTTCGTAATCTGCAAAAAGAAGCTGTCGCAACGACACGCGCTCCCAGCCAGGCTCTTCAATATGCTCGGCCCCTAAATCAACGACAAAAACAGGCATATCACGCTGCGCGGTCTCATTAAGCGGCGGCAACTGACGAATATCATCTATATAAGAAGCAAGAAAAGGAATTTCACTTAAATAGGCGACAGGAATAGACTCAGATGATTCTTGGATCACGATTTTACCGCGACTAAATACCACCCACATAGCTTGCTGTGAGGTTAATTTCATTTCATCTAACTTTATCATCATTGCACAATACTCCTGTCTTCTTGTGAACCATAGTACACTATATACGCACAGTCTTTGTCTGCAACGCCGTGTTTTAACAACGAACTTTTTCGCGCAAAATTTGTGTCACTAGTGCACAGTGTTATACTGAAGCTTATTGTCGCTAAACAGGTAGCACATCGAAATGTTGCAACAGTTAGAAAGCGTTAAATCCAAATGGGGTGGAAAAAGCCAAGTAGTTGACCGCTGGTTGATGGACAGACAGGCATTATTGGTCTCGTTCTGTGAACTAGCTGGCATCAACAAGCAGAGCGAATCTTTACCCGATGCCGATGAGATTGCTAATTTTTGCAGCGCACTACTCGATTATCTGTCTGCAGGGCACTTTGAAGTTTTCGATATTCTCGTAGAAGACGACAACGAAGGCCTTGATTTAAAAGATAAGCTTTACCCCAAATTGACAAAAACCACCGACGCAGCACTCGCATTTAATGATACGTTTGCGCAAGCAGTAACACCTGAGCAGGCCGCTGGGTTTGACGCTGCATTAGCTCAGCTCGGTGAAACATTAGAAGAGCGCTTTGCCTTGGAAGATGAGTTAATTGCTCATGTACACACAAATAAACGTGATCCAGAAGTAACGCTTTAATATAACAATGAAAGTCGAGTTTACGGTTATTATCAATGAACAAAACCACACTTATTCATAAGGCACGAGCGTACTGCGAACAACGCGGCGCCAGATTTACTCCGCTTCGAGAGAAAGTATACGAAATTCTTGTTTCAAAGCACGGCCCCATGGGTGCTTATGAACTTCTCGACTCTTTAAAAGAAACAGAATCTAGTGCCAAACCAGCGACAGTCTATCGCGCCCTCGACTTCCTACTCGACTTTGGGTTTATTCATCGGCTGGAGTCTACTAACGCTTTTGTAGCCTGCTACCATTTTGGTTGTAACCACCCCGTTCAGTTCTTAATTTGTGATAGCTGCGGCGATGTAGCTGAGATACAGTCTGAAGGATTACAAGACACACTAGAGAGTCAAGCTCAGCAGCATGGCTTCAAAGTATCGAAACAAACTATTGAGGCCCATGGATTGTGCGCCGATTGTCAACAAACGGAAGATCACGCTGCCCAGGAGAGTGTAAATGAATGCTGATTTTGTGAACCCGTTTATTGGTGGGCTGTTAAATGTGCTTGAAACCATGGCACAAACCAAGCTAACGCCGGGAAAACCGAAACGTAAGCAGAGCGATATTGCCAAAGGCGATGTCTCTGGCTTGATTGGCATGGTAGGTCCTGACGTACGGGGCTCAATGTCTATTACTTTTGATGAGTCGCTAGCCCTTACCATTATGGAAAGAATGGTAGGAGAACGCCCTGAGAAACTCGACGCAGAAGTGGGCGATATGGTGGGCGAGGTCACCAACATGATTTGCGGTAACGCAAAACGGGACCTTGCTGAACGCGGTTATGAGTTCGGCATGGCCACGCCTATTGTCGTGTCGGGAAAGCAACACACGATAAGCCACCAAGTAGACGGTGCAAAAATTATTCTGCCTTTCATGTGCGATGAAGGGCTCGCGCATTTGGAAATCTGTTTTGATAAATAATTTCTGGCAGTCTGAAAAAATTACACTCGACAGCTATCCCAGAGGTTTCCACTTAATTACGCAAAAAGTGGAAGCCGCGCTACCTAGTATTCGTCGTGTGGAAGTTGGGCTTTTACATTTATTTCTTCAGCACACCAGTGCGAGCTTAACCATTAATGAAAATGCCGACCCAACTGTTCGACAAGATATGGAGGCTTTCTTCAACCATAGTGTAAAGGAAGAGCTTTCTTTTTTCAGGCATACTTATGAAGGTAAAGATGATATGCCAGCTCACCTAAAATCGAGTATACTAGGGTGTCAGCTTACTATTCCTGTCCAACAAGGCGCACTTGCGCTTGGCACATGGCAGGGTATCATGCTCGGTGAACACCGAGATCATGGTGGAAGACGAACAATTATTGCCACATTACAAGGGATCGCAGCCTAACCCATATTATAAATGGCATAGTTTGTGCTTACATTTTACGTTAAGCACGTTAAAAAAATTATCAAAAATCGATAATCACTCAACGTTAAACAGGATGTGACTATGAAACAACACTTTAAAATGGCAGCGCTATCTCTTGCTGTGCTTTCTTCAACAAGTGCATTTGCACAAGATTCTTCTGAACCAGAGTACAAAAACTGGTTTGGTCTATCTGGCATGTACTACAACACTGACGTCTCTCGTCCACTTTCTTTAACTGAAGACGGTGTTTATGATGACGGTCGCGGCGTAGCTTTTGAATACGGTTTCCGTTTCACTCAGAGCTGGGCAGCACGTGTTGAATTTACAGCACTTGATCTTGACTACGCAGGCGGCGGCGACGAAAGCGGTGAAATGGTTGGCGTAGATGCCCTATATTTCATGCCTGACGACGCATGGTTCGTATTTGGTGGTGTTAAACGCCAAGCAGTAGGCGAGTCAACAACACTAGGTAACATTGGTATCGGTAAACACTGGGACATACATGAAGATGTTAAGCTAGTAACTGAAATCGCGGCTTACCACGACTTTGGTGAAGACTACAACGACTACAGCATCAAGTTAGGTATTGCAGTACCATTCGGTAAATCAACGCCTTCAGCGCCTAAAGACAGCGACAACGACGGTGTTGTAGACGGTAAAGACCAGTGCCCAATGACACCAGCAGGTGTTCGTGTTGATGCAACTGGCTGTAGCGTAGACAACGACAACGATGGCGTACTAAACAGTGTTGACCAATGTCCTAACACACCTGCAGGCACTAAAGTAGATGCTACTGGCTGTGCAATTAAAGATGCAGACAACGATGGCGTTGTAGATAGCAAAGACATGTGCCCAGATACTGCTGCTGGTGTTAAAGTAGACGCTAAAGGCTGTACAGTATTTGACGAAGAGACAGTAGAAATTACACTACGCGTTCTTTTCGACAACGAAAGTGCTGTTGTTAAAATGCCTAAAGATCCAGAAATTTCAGAATTTGCTGAGTTCATGAAGCAGTATCCTTCAACCACTGCGGTAATTGAAGGTCACACTTCTGCACCAGGTTCTGAAGCATACAACATGGACCTTTCTGACCGTCGTGCTGCTAACTTCAAAGAAGTAATGGTAGACATGTATGGTATCGATTCTTCTCGCTTAGATACAATCGGTTACGGCGAAACTCGTCTTCTTGACGAAGGTAACAACGCCGAAGCTCATCGTGTAAACCGTCGCATTTCAGTGACAGTTAAAGACACGGTTAAAGTACCTGAAGAGAAATAATTCATTTGATATGAATTGAGAAAGGCGCCGAACGGCGCCTTTTTTGTGTCTGTAGTTTTTGACTAGCGGTATCAGTACCGCGACGGACAAACCTTACTTATTACATGTGATTTGCTAGCTAACATAGAGACTAACCGCTAGAGAGAAAAGGTTAGTAGTCGTCGGCTATCGCGGGACCCGCGTAGTTATCAAAGCGTGAAAACTGGCCTTGGAAGGTTAAGCGACAAGTACCGATAGGGCCGTTACGCTGTTTACCGATAATAATTTCCGCAATGCCTTTATATTCACTGTTTTCGTGATATACCTCATCACGGTAGATAAACATAATAAGGTCGGCATCCTGCTCAATTGAACCGGATTCACGAAGGTCAGAGTTAACTGGGCGTTTATCGGCACGTTGCTCTAGCGTACGGTTAAGCTGAGAAAGTGCCACAACCGGCACTTCTAGCTCTTTAGCCAGTGCTTTCAGTGAGCGTGAAATCTCCGCAATTTCTAGCGTACGGTTATCGCTAAGAGAAGGCACACGCATTAACTGAAGGTAATCCACCATGATAAGACTAATACCACCGCGCTCTCGTGCGAGTTTACGGGCTCGGCTTCGCACATCCATAGGCGTTAGGCCGGAAGAATCATCGACAAATAAACTATCTTTGTCTTTTAGCATCGCCATGGTATTAGAAATGCGGGCCCAGTCTTCGTCATCCAACTGAGCGGTACGAATTTTGGTTTGATCGACGCGGCTTAATGACGCCAACATACGCATCATGATTTGTTCCGAGGGCATCTCCAGACTGAAAACAAGTACCGGCTTTTCTTCTGCCATCATCGCGTTTTCAATCAAGTTCATGGCGAACGTTGTTTTACCCATCGATGGACGGGCCGCTACAATGATTAGGTCCGATGGCTGCATACCACTGGTCATTTTATCCAAGTCAGTAAAGCCCGTTGTTACACCGGTAACCTCTTTATTGGTTTTAACTAACTCTTCAAGACGATCAATTGTCTTTCCTAGCACAGACTCGACGTCTCGAGGACCTTCGTTTTCACCGGTTCGACGCTCGGCAATTTCAAATACTTTACTTTCAGCAAGGTCGAGTATATCGGCACTATCCCTGCCTTCTGGGTTATACCCTACTTCAGCAATTTCATGGGCTACACCAATAAGCTCGCGAGTAATAGCGCGTTCGCTAATAATTTGCGCATAAGAGACTACGTTTGCAGAGCTTGGGGTATTTTTCGCGAGTTCGCCTAGATAAGCAAAGCCACCAGCATCTTCAAGCTCGTCATGCTTTTCAAGCTCTTCAGACACGGTAATAAGGTCTATAGGCTGGCTACTGTTAAGTAAGCGAGTGATAGCCCGGAAGATAATTTGGTGTGAACGATTGTAAAAATCGTTATCGGTAACGAGCTCGGCAACCTTATCCCAGCTTTCTGGGTCGATGAGCATACTGCCTAAAACGGACTGCTCAGCCTCTATACTATGAGGTGGAACCTTCAATTTTTCGACATTATTGTCGTTTTTAGACGCAGACGCCACAAGCGAAACCTATACCAATGCACAAAAGTCAGTTGGATATTATGCGCTTTTAACGCTGATCTCTCAACAAAGGAAGCGGGTCTTTTCTCTTAAAAGCCTAAAAAGGGGACAGCGCTTAAAGGGTTTTCTCTAGCTTTAAAAATGTGCCGTCTACTAACGTATACGCTTGGCTATTTTCCTGGAATAAAATAGTGGCCCCCATGTTTGCCGTTTCTTCTGCACAAGATAAGCTTACCTCGGTCACGCTATCGTCGCTAAAGCCTAATGAAGATGGGGAGACCTTAAACGCTGTGTGAAATTCTTCGCCGCTTATTTCTTTTGACGAATAGACAGGTGAGGCACAAAGCGCCTGATCCAGCTTAGCGGAATCGGATGCGTACGTTACCGAGCGCCCTAAAAATTGCTCCGACTCAGATGACGAGTGCGCAGAAACACCTACGTTATAAGCTTTGGTAACCACCCAAGTGCCTTCGTAGTACGCAGGTTCTTGAACAGCGCAGCCTAATGTGAACGCGCATATCCCAAACGCGCCAATGATTAAGCTATGAAAGCGCCAAAACCTTTTGACGTGTCCAACAATACTCAAGTTTATCTCCATATTAAAAACATTATAAAAATCAGCTAGTTTAACGTAACAGCTCTCTAAAAGGTTCACTTAACGTCGCGTGAATATCGCGCTTTCTCGTTTCCTTATCGTTCTGATTAAACGTCCAAACATCGCCAATTGGCGCCGACATAAAAAAGCTGCGTCTTCGCGCAGCTTTTCTACTATCACTACTTCTTATGATTAAGAAATATGGACTAAGTTGCTTTTTTCAAGCTAAAGTTTCAATCAGACTATCTATAGCTTATTCACTTTTGGTCTATTTCTATACGGCCATGTACGGTAGAAATGTCGACGTTTGCATCACCACCGTTATGAATAAAGCGCAGCCAGCTTCCAGGTCCGTACTTAGGCTTTTGCGCTTTTTCATCGCTGATATTATTCACAATATTACCGCCTGCGTGAGTTTCAATATCAAACTGTACTGATACTCCCTTTTGGAAAACGAACTCCATTGCCCCACCAACCGAATTCGCTTTAATACTGCCATTTGCATTCAGCCCCAATTTCGCAAAGGTACGCCCATTAACCGTATTTATTTGAAGACTATCAACATCTTGTAAAGAGAGGTCAATTCGTCCATTCACCGTTTCTACTGACAGGTCCGGGCTACTCGATGCGATATCAAGCTTACCATTCACAGATGTAAAACTTACCGGCGTGCTTCCTTCGTGCGTAGCTTCAATATCACCATTAACCGTTCCTGCTTCTAGCCGACCTCTAACGTTCTTTAACACAATATCGCCATTCACAGACTCAACCTCAACGCGTTCACCAATGTTTTCAAGGGTAACGTGGCCGTTTACGACCTCTACGTCTACCGCTTTGGTTATCCCTTTGGCATTTATATCTGCATTCACTGCAGTGTAGTGAAGGTCGCTCGCCGCCGGCACGTAAATAATGAGGTCATCTCCATCTCGACCTTTCTGGTACCAACTCTTTGAGTGGCGCTCTACCTCTACGTGAATAACGACCACATCGCCGCGTTTTTCAAAAATAAACTCTTCCGTTTGATCGCCAAGTTCTCCCGTCACCCGTACTTGGGGTTTATCCCACACGCGGATATCAGCCTTCCCGTCTATATGCTCAATATCGACTTTAGGCGATGACGATGTATCGATAGTTTTATCAACCTTTTCGCCTGCAAACGCTGCTGTGGCAAGACTTAGCAGTGTAGTAGCCAGTACAAGCTTAGCTCCAATAGACGCGCTGAACGTGTGCGTAAATGTTTCCGATAATGTATTTTTCATATTTATATTCATCTTAAAGCCCTTATTAAATTTGCTGCCACTTTGGCGCGTGCACTCGCTCAATTAAGGCAATTTGCTGTTGATATACATGATGCAGCATTTTGATCAATGCTGAGTTATCTGGATCGTCTTTCAACGCCGCTTTAATAACATCTGCGGCATCGTCTAATTCTTTTAACTGCTCCTGCCAGTCCTGGGTAAGTGCAGGCGTACTTTGATAGCTTGCTAGCAGACTGTTTACTTGTTGCTGCTGTTGCATGCTCATTGCGTCAATCAGCGCATAGCCATCGCTTCGACTTTCATTAGCGTTAAACGCAAAGGGGGCAGCGAACCATAATACCGTGACTACGCAAACGCTTGCGGCTATCGCCGTCCACTGTCTTGAAGTCACTGTCGAAGATGAACTCTCTTCATTTGAAGCCTCTCTCTGCTGAGACGCTATGCCAAGTTCGATACCTCGCCACAGGTCCCGCTCGGGTTGCTGCTCTTTGGATAACCCAGAAATATGCTGAGCAAGCTTTTGATCAAAATCACTCATCATCGACTCCCATAAAGCCTTTCAATAATTGCTTGGCACGGAAAAACTGCGCCTTGCTCGACCCCACTGCCATATTCAACATATTTGCAATATCTTCGTGGCGGTAACCTTCAAGGGCGTGCAGTACGAACACCATTCTTGCCCTTTCGGGAAGGCGAATAACCAATGCTTCTAAATCTATGTCAGTACTGCTGCTTTGTGCTGTCATCTCACTGATACCGCTACTCTCTAAATTGAACATGCGTTGCACCCAGCCCTTTTGCTTGCGCATGTAAGAAATAGTGATGTTCGCGGTTACGCTGTGCAGCCACGTAGAAAACTGACTTTGCCCATCAAAGTTATTCAGTTTTCTCCAAAGCTGAATGAAGACCTCTTGCGCGGCATCTTCTGCCATCCCTTTTTCACCGGTAAGCCGATAACACAATGCGTATACGCGCCCAATATGCTCATCGTAAAGTGCTCTAAACGCGTGTTTATCGCCACTTTTCGCTTTTAATATCAGCTCATTTTCGCTTTTGTTACCGAACACCACATTGGCGTGTACAACACGTTGTTGTGTGTGTTCCATTATTTTCTCTTTGTTATTCGTGGTGCCGATTAGCACTTGTTAGTGTTATAAGGTTAGTCGTACCCTATAGTAGAAAGGTTTAAATAGACAAAAATATTTTTGGGGAGAGACCATGTTGCCTACCTTTAGTGTTGACGCCTTATTTGCCGGAAAGCCAAAGCCACTGGGCCCTCGCGGAGCCCCAAGCAGCATTGTCAAAAGCCCGGTTAACTCGCTTACGGTTCACATAGATCGAACCGATGAAGACCAACAAGCTAATACACGCCTTCACGGAGGACCTGAAAAGGTACTGCATCAATTCAACCCGACCAATTATCTTACATTAAGAAAACATTTCCCTGAGGGCGACTTCTCATTAGGAAGTATTGGCGAAAATATAAGTGTAGAGGGCATGGACGATGCCACCGTTTATATCGGCGATATCTGGAAATTTGGCGACGTTGAGTTACAAGTCAGTGCGCCTCGGGCACCTTGCAGTAAGATTTCTCAGCGTTTTAACATTCCGAATTTAGACAGGTTTGTGGGCGAGCGCGGTATTACTGGTTGGTACTACCGTGTTATTAAAACAGGGGCTATTAACGTGGGTGGCGAGGTAGCGTTGCTTCACCGTGAAGACGACACCGTTAACATTCACACTTTAATGCAGTGTGCTCACACCAAAGCCGACAAAGCACTCGCTGGAAAGCTGGCTCAACTCACTGTTCTGGATGATGAATGGCGTGAGAAGTGCGCGAAAATCGCGCTTAAGGCGCGTTAGTCGAGTGCTTTGGACTATAGGTATATAAGGAGTACCTTTCATTATCTTCGTTATCAATGCGATAGTGCGAATCTGTGTCCAGTAATGGTGTCACTTCATTTTCCAAACGGTGAAGAATCGGATCTAATTTTACTGGCATGTTTACATACACCCAAAGCCTACAGCGTTTGTCGCTACAAGAAACGTAATACCCCACATCTTCTTCAATATAAGATGTAAAAATTTGATTGAGTGTATTTTGCACCACTGTGCGCTGAAAGGGTTCAGAAACCCGGTACTCCAAATTCATAGTGCAATTATCTAAGCAAGTGGTGAAAGGGGCTGGCGCGCGAGTGGGATTCTGGCTAGATAAGTGAATAAAAACCCCTGCGTAAGTGCAGAGCGCTATCGAAAACAAAATTAAAGCGGCACTTCCAAACTTTAACAAATTCATCCCCTGAATATAAAAGCATTCCTTATTAGATTAAAGAATAACCACTCCTTTAAAGCTACGCAAGATAATCTTATCAGCTGTCAAAAAGATACCTGCTCGCCTTCATTTAGAATAACCCACGGTATTGATGTATTTAGCTGTAGCTTCATTTTCATCAATCTAAATAGCGCAGAATGCGAGGTTTTATCTCCCATCATCCAACTTGCATTCCCAAAGCCCCAAGGCACGACGGCTTTACAGCCAAGGTCTTGGGAAGCAACAATAGCGTCCTCTGGCGTGGTGTGAACCTTGCGATACCATTTAGGTGAGGTTTCGCTGAAATAAGACGCTATGGGTAACAGGCAAACATCTATGTCACCAAAGCGGGCTTTAATATCTTTGAAATGTGGTGAATATCCCGTATCCCCCGCAAAGAACAAAGTATTCCCTTCATGCTCAAATACCCAACCACCCCACAATGTTGCATTGTCGTCCTCGTATAAGTAGGGCACCCAAATTCGGTTACTGAAGTGATGAGCGGGCACAAAATGTATAGCGGTTTTGCCAATTTTTTTACTCGTATACCACGCCATCTCTTTAATCGTATAGCCTCTATTAGGGAAGTGCTCTGCGAAACCTAACGGAACAAGATATTCAGGCTTTGTGCCTAATTCGGCAATATCGGCTTTATTAAAATGATCATAATGAATATGGGAATAGACTACCGCATCGGTTTGAGCGAGTTTGTCTTCACCTACCTTAGCGGGTTCGTTGCGGCTGAACCCCTCCGCCAATCGAAAAGCCCAATTAACGGGCCAATCAAACTGCCCAAACACAGGGTCGATAAGTATTTGCTCACCACTTGCGGTGTTAAGCAGAAAACTTGCGTGCCCTAACCAGGTAACGTTAAAGCCGGTGTGCAAGTTCACTGTCGGGTTGTTGCCAACGAACTGACAATTTTGCATGTCGCTTTCACATTCAATATCGGCAGACGCTGGGTAGCAATCATTAGTGCACGTAACGGGGTATGCTTTAAAACCGTCGTAAATATTGGTGAATCTGTTATCAAAACCCGCCTCATTGGTGTACTTGATTACAGCATTTTTACCTTCTATCTGAGTAACATGATTAGAACTGGCGCAACCTGTCACGACACTTCCTGCTACTACTAGCGACGCCGACAACGTCGTTAACTTCTTTAAACTCATTACCATTTTTAACATTGCGTCCTTTTAGCTCCAACCTAGCAGGCAAAGCGCTTGGTTGGCCGCTGCGTCTATGTTTTATTAACTCAATTATGCAGAGATCAAGAAGACCGCAGTTTAGCGCTAGCACTAAGATAGCTGTTAACCACTATTGTAAAGCGAGAAACCATCAGCACCACAGTAAATTTGTAACAAGATAAAAAGTTGGAGAGCAAAATCGAGCAGTTGCAAATGATAATTGTTATTATTAATATAAGGTGAAATTATCTCCTTTAAGCCGTTATGTGTGAAACCCGAATACTCATTATTGAAGATGACGCGACGTTAAGTGAGCAAATTACGCAGCTACTGCAGGCACGAGGATGTGACACTCGCCATGAAAGCGATGGTCACGCAGGGTTACACGCTGCGCTTGAGGAAAACTTTGACCTTGTATTACTCGACATACGCCTTCCGTCGTTGAATGGTCTCTCATTACTGCATCAACTCAGGCAAATCAAACAAACACCTGTGATGATGATCACAGCATCTGGTGCTGAGCAAGAGCGAATTGAAGGCTACCGCAAAGGCGCAGATGACTACTTACCTAAGCCCTTCAATTTTACTGAAATGATGCTTCGCATCGACGCAATACTACGGCGTAGCAAAGCGATGAATAGTTCGGGTACGCAAAAGTCAGAAATGTTAGTTGATGTTCTTTATCTAAATCGCATTCAACAAGTGACGAAATACCACGCTACATTACTCGAATTTACCCCCATACAATTTAAACTTCTTTGGATGCTTGTAGAAAACAAGGGCGAAACCTTAAGCAAAGCATTTCTTTACCACAGTGTGCTCAATAAACCCTTTTCACGATATGACCGAAGCCTGGATATGCACCTTTCTAGAGTACGCAAAAAGCTCGTTGAGACTGGCATGCCCCCCGGACGCCTTGCCACAGTCCACGGTCAAGGATACCGCTTTTCGTGAAAAATAAACTGCTATGGCGACTGTGCGCATTTATTGCCGTTGGGACTGTTCTGCTATTTTGGGCCATCGCTTGGCTTACTAATCACACCGAAACTAGCATGAGCTTTCTAGATAAGGCCCATCAAGAAACCCTTTACGCCTATGGGAAGGAAGCCGAAAAAATCTATCTGGAAAAGGGAGAAGAAGGGTTAGCCGTTTTCTTAAAAGAGATAAGAGCGAAAGAGAACACCTGGCTTGCTGTGCTTAACTCTGAAATGACAACATTCGCAGATACCAAGATGTTAGATGAGTTTGCTGATAGGTTTCAAATTGGGCGGAGCCCTGAATGGAAAATACATTTGTATTTCTCTGAAAACCCCGTAATGGAAGTGCCTTTTGTAGACAACAACACGCACTTTTTGATTCAGCTTCCACAGCGGATGCGCCCAGGCTCTTTATTGCTCGCCACACGCTTAACGCTTCAAATTGCATTGCCCTTGGTTATATTAAGTCTGTTGAGTTTTATGCTATATCGACATGTTATGACACCACTTAAGCAGTTAGAAAGGGCAACAAAAGACTTTGCTAACGGTAACTTAGAAGCACGTGCAATGGCTACGATGCCCGAGCGAAATGATGAACTTACTACACTTGCTCAAACCTTCGACAAAATGGCGCAAAGAACGAGCAGTCTCATTTATAACCAAAGAAGTTTGCTTGCAGACCTTTCTCACGAGCTTCGCACGCCTCTTGCTCGCATTGATATGGCGATAGACTTTGTAGAACAAGACATTAACCGTGAGCAAGCCCTTTCCCGCCTGCGCTATGAAGCAAGCACAATGAGAGAGCTTGTTGAAGATACCCTAACCTTTGCCTGGCTAAATACAGAATCTCCACAATTGAACAGCGATGATTTTGACCTTGTAGAACTTATCAACGTTATTTGTGAAGATGCCCGCTTTGAATACCCTGATAGAACCTTGTATGTCGACACGCCTGAATGCGCGAGTATTGGAAAGAGCAGTCAGCTTGCTTTGGGGCAAGCGTTAGAGAACATTGTTCGCAACGCTCTGCGCCATACCCCACAGAAAAGCAAAGTTAGCTTAACGTTAGTTAGCGATAACCAGAACTACATTATTACTGTAACTGACGAAGGAGTGGGCGTGCCTGATTCAATGTTAGACGCCATATTTGAGCCTTTTTTCAGGGTTGATAAAGCGCGTGCAAACAAAACCTACGTACATTCTTCAAAACGTTCTGGGTTCGGACTAGGCCTTGCGCTGGCGAAGCGTCAGGTAGCAGCCGTCGGTGGCGAAATTTCAGCGAAAAACCGCATTAACAGCAACGACATTCCTGCTACAGCAAGAACTCATGCAAAAGGTACTAGCGAAAAGAAACAGGCTGGGCTAGTAGTTACCATAACCCTGCCTAAGCTTTCTAATGCTGCGTTCGCAAATTAATAAGCCGTCGAACACCTAGCAAAATGCCAGTATAAACCAAAATACAGCAAAGCAAGCTAACCAGTCCTGCTATAGTCTGGCCTACAAAGCCAAAGTATTCTCCGGTATGTAGAAATCGAGAAGTGCCCCAAGCCTGGCTTCCTCTAGGCCAATCTGTTTTGTGTAGAACTTTAGCGATTTCACCAGTACCTGTGTCGAAATACAGAGAATATGCTAGCTCTTGGCGGTGCCCGATACTCTTATCAATATAAAATCGTGCAACGCCCTCACTTTTACCAATTTCCATCCACATGGAGTACCAATCCTGATAGCCATGCTCATTGGCGTGTTGCTGCGCATTGGCGAAGAGCGTATCGTAGCTGACAACGTCGGCGTCTAGCGTTTCGGGCATTGCCATCTTTTCGCGAGCAGGTACTTGTTCACCATACATGCCATACAGTGCTTTGTTAGCCCATTCAAAATAAAACAGCGTAGCCGTCGTTCCAATTACAAGTAAAAAAGGCAGTGACCACATACCAAAAACAAAATGCCAATGACGGCGTCGATGTTGTTTGTTTGTGTATTTTTGCCGCAACCACATTTGCTGCTTTAAGGACTTTTTCGATAAGTGTTTCGGCAACCAAATGATGACACCCGATAACAGCAGAAAAATAAAAATAAGATTGCTATAAGCCGTTATGGTTTTGCCAATTAATTTGTAATCGCCTTCCATTAATAGGTATCGATGGAGGTCAGTGATGACATGAAATACTTCTTCAACCACCCCTTCTCCCTCTCTTAATATGTCTCCGGTATAGGGGTGAATAAGATAACTATGTTCGCCCGCCCACGCTGGAATGGCCGCTCCTTCTCTATTTACCCATCGAACGAAGATATGCGCTTCGTTAGGATGCTTTTTGCGAAGTATTGAGACCACCTGGTCGGTCGAGATAACTGACTTTTCAATATCAATGGTTTGTGCATAAGCTATCTCACTTAGCTCTTTAAACTGGCGCTCGTAAGTTAGCAATACCCCAGTAAAAGCCATAATGAAAACGACAATGCAGGCCATTAAGCCAGCAAATAGGTGGGCCCAAAAGACCCACCTTTTAAACGTGGAAAAGTTCATCTAAAGGCGTTGCTTAGAAATCGTAAGTCACAGACAAACGAATATCTCGTCCAGCTTCTTGCGGACCAATAACGCTTGGGAATACTTCGCTGTAGTCACCCACACTTGAATGGTCGATATACGCTTCATCAAACAAGTTCGTCACCGCCAGATTTAAGCGAAGGTCGTTTGTGACTTCCCATTCGCCATAAATATCCACTAGGGTATAGTCTGCTTTGTTAAGTGAATAAAGCGAATCGGTCCAACCGTTTTCCAAGGCCTGATGTAGTGTATCTATGTTGATGTCGTCAACCATAGTGATATTAAAGCCAACGCTGATGTCTGCAGTAACGGTGTAATCTGCACCAAGTACCCAGGTATCACCGCGACTATTACCTAAGCCAACAAACTCGTATCCGTTAATATCGATACTGTTATAAGGTACGCTGTACAGACCTTCACGAGGCATCAATTCAACGTCTACGCTTGAAAACCCAAAGTACACGTCAACAGAATCCCAGCGATACGCAAGGTTAAACTCTACGCCAGATGATTCTAGGTCGCCGATATTATTAAATACCGAGTTACCTTGATAACCGCTAAATAGCACATCATCAATGGTAGATTCATAAGCGCTAAGGCGCGCATTTAGATTATTAGCACTGTATTCGATTGACGCTTCGATATTGGTGACTGTTTCAGGCACAACGTCGCTACCAACAACAGGAATGTCTTCACCATCGTATAAGTACTCATCTAGCGTGAAACCATCACCAATTTGCTTGCCACGAGCCGCTTCTGCGTAGCCTAGACCAAGAGTCCAAGCTTCGGTAAGCTGATACTCAAGACCTACGTTAAAACTGAGCTCATTGTCATCTAGTCCAGATGGCTCGTCGGTAACGGGTGTGCCGTAATAGTCATCAATAAGAATTTCTTGCTGGAAGTCAAAATTGTCATAACGAACGCCATAACTTAACAACAACTCTGGCGTAATGTTGCTATGAGCCTGTGCATAGATACCTAAGACGCTACCTTCTTCTGCATTTTGAACAGGGCCTGTTCCAGGGCCGCTCTCAACTTCATCTTTGCGATAATCGATACCATAGGTAAATACATGATTGGTAACGTCGCTCGTATTTCTAATATCAAACCCATAGGTGTCAATCTCAGATAGCCAGTCGAAGCGACCGCCACGGAATGACGATGAAGTTTGATATGCTGTAGCTTCTAAAAATACTAACTCACTGTGGTCAAAACGGTAGTTCGCTACATAGGTATCACGCTCTGCTTCACTAGGGTAAAGCGGAGCACCTTCAAGTACTACCCAGTTTGGTCTTGCCGAGAATTCACCCTCTTCATCGCGCTGCTCCGCGCTTATCGAAAGATATTGATTATCCGCAATGTAGCCACTCGCTTTGAGGAACATGAGATCTTGATCTGCGGCAGTACCTAGTACTTCATTGCCATCGCCGTCTTCAAAGTTGTCTCTGTCTACCGTACTGTAGTAACCCAGTAAGCCCCAAGAATCACTTAATTTTCCATATAAGCTTCCACTGTATCGGGTACCATCATTAGAGAAGTAACTCGCCTTTACGCGACCGCCAAATTGTTCGTCGTCTTTTAATAAATCCTGTGCATCTTTGGTCTTAAAGCGAATTGAACCGCCTATTGCACCTGGGCCGCTTGTCGCTTCGCCGGCACCAGCCTGCACATCAATTTGCTTTAAAAGATCAGGGTCTAAAGTAACGCGACCAATGTGGTGAAATAGCGTTGAGGTTTGCTGTGCGCCATCTACGGTTACATTCAAGTAAGCGTCTTCTAGCCCACGGATAAAGATTTTTTGTGCTACACCCACTGAACCGCCAACACTGACCGACGGCGACTCTCTGAAAATATCCGCTAAGTCATTTGCCTGAAACTGGTCAATATCTTCAGCAGTAATGCTTAAGTTAGTTGCTGCGCCTACCACAGCAACTCGCTCTATAGACTTGGCTTCTTCGTTTTGGTTTTCTAAGGATTGCGCGAATACTACTGGGCTGGATAGCGTGCACACGGCACCAGCTAAGACTAACTTTTTCAAGGGTGACTCCATTTGACAATCAATAATTACAAATAAGAAACATTCTCATTAAGTTTTGCCTAAATGGATAGCACTTTTACAATTGTTACACTTCCTCAATTTTTCGCCGTCAAAGACTTCCGCTCATCGTTGTAACGCACTTTCTGGCCCGCACGTAAACGTTCTGCACCTCTTACAACAACCGAACGCTTCGGGTTCACATCACCAAACACTTCAATTCTATCGCCCATGCCCACTCCGGTTGTCACCTTAACTTGCTCAGCTTCGTTGTTTTCGTTCAGCTGATAGATAAAGGTGCCTGATTTTCTTAATACCAGAGCGTCGCGGGGTATGGTGACACCGTCATGAGTATCACTGCTAGGTAAAGCCACGCGTACCGCACTACCTATAGGAAAATCTCCAGGGTTAATAGCAACTCTTAACTCCATCATGCGCGAAGCATTGTTGCCTACAGGCACTATGGCACGAATAGATTCTTCTACTTGGTTCACGTTATTGTGGACGGTTACGCCCATGCCTTTAGCAATATAGGGTAATACGTTAAGAGGGGCGCGCACCTGAACTTCGACATTATTAGGATTTACCACGCGAAGCAGGGTTTGCCCTACCCCTGTGTACTCACCTGGCGACTGCAGCCTTTCAACCACCAAGGCCGTAAAGGGAGCACGAATACTGCTTTGTGCAATTTGATACTCGGTAAATTCTAAATCCAATTTGGCTTGCGCTAATTCCTGCTTGGCATTTTCTAAGTCAGCTTCTACTTCCTCTAACTCACCTCTCGATGTGTTCTGACTAGCTTGAAGGTTTTTGTACCTTGTAAGACGTTTAGTGAACAGTTCAACCTGCGACTGCCATCTAGCAATATTCGAGGTATTTTGATTGCGGGTAATGCTTAAGCGAGTATCGTCTACTTTAACTAAAGGCTCCCCAGCTTTTACCACATCACCAACATCCGCCATCCAAGTAATGCGACCGTCTACTTCAGAGGCTAGGTTTGAATCGATTACGCTTAGTACTGTTCCAGGAACCCAAGTGAGCTGCGAAATCGCTTGTTCTCTGGCTTCATCTATTTGAACCAGCACCGGCGGGGGTTGATTGTTATCCTGTGCTTGCGCGCTCAACGACACACTGCTTGTAAGTAAGGTAAACAAACTAAGGGCGAGAGTAGAAGTCATGGCTTTCATTGTTGTCTTTTCCTTACACATGGTCGTTGTGTTTATTTTGTTTTACGGTGGAGGATGAAGTCGGCGAAGCGCCAGTACTCTGCAGGCGCTCAGCCATGGGTTTGAGTATATTTGCAGGTGACTTTGATGCCGTCATACGCAATAAGGTGGGCAGTAATAGCAAGGTAAAAATGGTACTTACCATCATTCCTCCCACAATAACAGCAGCTAAGCCTCGATAAATCACGCTGCCTGCACCAGGTAGTAACAGCAGGGGCAGCATGCCAAAGATTGAAGTCAGCGTGCTCATAAAGATAGGCCGTAAACGTAGCTTGATGGCTTGTTCTACCGCGTCATCACGGGTCAGCCCTTCTTGCTCCCCGAGACGAGTCTGATGCACAAGTAAAATGGCATTGTTTACTACAAGCCCGAGCAAAATTATGAAGCCAATCATGGTTAGCAGGTCCATGGGCTGGAAGGTAAACATATTCATGATACGAATAGCTATGACGCCGCCCACCGTAGCAAGCGGTATGGAAAGCACCACAAGCACGCTGTCTTTTAGCGACTTAAACAAACCCGCCATCAAAAGTAGCAGTAGCACCATGGCAAAAAGAAAGTTGTCAGCCATCGAGGCAATAGCGCCTTTTAAGCTATCCGCGCTGCCGCCGTAATTGATAGCGCCATCGGTTGGCATCATGGCCATAATCGCAGGCTCGACCTCAGAGGTAATCACTTTCATGGCTTCTTCTAAACTCATGCCCTCTGGCGGATTAACGTTTAGCGTCAGGGTCCTTCGACCATCTATACGCTGAATACGGCTTGGTCCTACTGCTCTTTCAATACCTACAAGTTCACCTAATTGAACTACCTCGCCGGATGGCGTCATGACTGGTGTGCTGTTCAAGTCTTCTGGTGTATACCAAGGTGCTGAGCGGAAGATAATATTCATGCGTTTGGTGCCATCGAAGTACTCCCCCACATACATACCATCACCCATGGCACGTACTAGGTTCCCCATACTGCCCCGATTTAACCCGACTTCCATCATTCGGCTGTCATTAGGGTAAAAGCGAAGCTCTGGTTCGGCTTGCTCTAGAGGAGGATTCGAACGCGCATTAGCGTTAGGGAAAACTGCTCTCAATTTGTCCAAACCGGCTTGCGCAGCAATGCCGAGCATTGCCTGATCGGTACCTTGAAGATGAATGTCGATTGACCGACCGTTTCCAAAGCCGCCGAACAAATTACCTTGTTGTGAAAAGGTTTGTGTATCCGGCAAATCCTTTAAAATTTCATCGCGAACAATGGCTTCTAACTCTTTGACCTTAGACTGATCTTTAGCGCGCACGCCCAGGTTTCCGCCATTCGGCCACGTAATAATGTAGTAGTTCTTAAGCGCAGGCTGCTTTTCTCCGTCCATATAAGGCTGCAATCGCTCTTTGATAATTGGCATTACTTCTTCGCTAATAAAGTTTTCACTGGCACCAGCAGGCAAACTTAAGAAGGCGTCAACGGCATCGCGTTTCACGGGGGGTAAATAATCCATAGAAGGCATAAGCAAAACACTGCCTGTAATAGGCACGCCCATAAGCGTAATCACTAATATAAGGCGGCGAAGTGGCGTGCTTGATAGCAACATAATAGCGCGGGTTATCTTAGCCCATACCTGCTGTAGGCTATCAGCTGGCATGTTGCCATTAAGGTATCTAGCGGCAACAACAGGCAATACCGTTACCGCAACCACTAGCGACATACATACGGCAATAGCGATAGTAAGTGCAAGATCTGCAAACAATTGCCCTTCAACATCTTCCAAAAACATAACGGGAATAAAAATGGCAACAGTAGTCGCTGTAGACGCCATAAGGGCACCGAAGACTTCTTTCGTTCCCTGATGGGCGCAATCCTCCCTATACGTTTTTGCATTGGCGTTGTTAACTTCTGCGTTCTTGCGGGTTCGCACTATATTTTCCAGTACGACAATAGCGGCATCTAGCACCATGCCTACAGCAAACGCGAGGCCTGCCAGTGAAATGATATTGAGCGAGCGCCCGGTAAGCTGAAGCACCACAAAAGTACTAAGTAGTGAGATAGGAATGGCCAATGCCACTATGAGTGTTGCCCGCAGCTGGCGCATAAAGAGCCAAAGTACGGCAATGGCAAGCAGAACGCCTATAAACAAATTACTGGTTACAAGCTGTACCGCTCTATAGATAAATATTGAGGCATCGAAGCTTTGCGCCATCACTAGCTGTTCAGGGGCCAAGTCCCGTTCGTTTATTTGCGCGACTTTCGCTTTAACGGCTTCTAAGGTAGCTAAAACATTAGCGTTATTTTGTCTGTCTACCCGAATCGATATAGCTGGGTTGCCATTTTGCACACTGTAGTTAGCACCGTCAGCGCGAGTGATTTTAATCTCGGCGATATCGTTTAGAGTGATGGGGCTGCCATCTCGCCATTCAAGGATCATTTCACCCATTTGCGTAGGCTCGTAACGACCTTCAAAACGCAGGGTATAGCGCCTTCTACCCACATCAACAAAGCCACCTGAAATATCATTCGCACGACCCAACTCGTTGGCGACTGCCGTTAAATCTATGCCTAACTGCGCCGCTCTAAACGAGTCAAAAACAATTTGAAACTCTTCCACGCCGCCAACCCCGCTTTCCATACGTGCTCTGGCCACACCTGGAATCGATTCAAGCTGAGGTTTAATGACATCGGTAAAAAAAGTCACATAGGTATTAATTTCGTTCGGATTGCCCGGTAAGCGCTGAAGAAAAAAGTAGGTTAGAGCCGGCGCGTCTCCCCCGCTTCCAGCAAGCATAATATTGGGCGATAAGGCATCGCGAGGTAGTGGTGGCACGCGGTTCATTCGGCTAATCACTTCAATGAGCGTTTTCTGCATATCTGTATCTAAACCAAACTCTAGATTAATCCACGCGTTGCCTTGGTTTGCCCATGCATTCATCGACTCAAGGCCAGGGATCCCCTGCAACACTTCCTCTTGAGGTTCAATGATCTCCGACTCAATCTCTTGGGGCGACGCAGCGCGCCAAGAGGTCTGGATGTTAATATTAGGTCGTTCAATGTCAGGAAACAGCTGTACCGGTAAATTAAACAGACTGTACAGGCCTAGAAATACCAGTAGCGTTATTCCGATACCTACCCCAGTCGCGTTTTTTATTGCTTGCTTAGTGATGTCCATAAGATGGCACTTATGCTTTTTTTTGTTTGATTTACTATAGGTCGCAGCAATGACAGAAAAAGTTTAAAGCTATGACAATAAGATTTTTATCGACTGTTAACATTTTATTTAAACACCGTTTAAAAAACGTTATTTATCGCAGATGAGTGAACCTCAAAAATAGGCTATTTGTCGGCACTGGACATATTTGGTTACACCAAGGTGTGGTTGCGTGTCGCAGCTTGAAATAAAGTTGAATGAACGTTAACCCTGAAAGGTGTGATTTAAAAAGCGCGTGCTAATCGAGAAGTGAGCGTCGATAAATGAGAGAAAGTGAATGGCGTTGCAGCGACGTAAATTTTTGAATAACGGATAAAAATTTAGGCCAAAAAAAAGCCGCTCATAGAGCGGCTCTTTTCAAATACGTCAGCGATTACGCTTCAGCAATGATGATCACTTTAATTGAAGTGATAACGTCAGAGTGAAGTTGTAAGTCGATGTCATACTCACCAGTCTCACGTAGAGTACCAGTAGGTAGTTTAACTTCTGCTTTTTCAACTTCAACGCCTGCTGCAGTGATTGCATCAGCGATGTCGCGAGTACCAACAGAGCCAAATAGTTTACCTTCGTCACCAGCAGGAGCTGCGATTGTAACTTCAGCAAGCTCAGCAACTTTTTCTGCGCGTGCGTTTGCAGCAGCTAGTTGCTCAGCGATCTTCGCTTCAAGTTCAGCACGACGTGCTTCGAACTTTTCAACGTTATCTTTAGTTGCAGGAACCGCTTTACCCTGTGGGAAAAGGAAGTTACGAGCGTAACCAGACTTAACAGTCACTTGGTCGCCCAGGCCGCCAAGGTTGGCGATTTTATCTAGTAGGATGATATTCATCTTAGCTAACCCTTATATTCGCCAAATTACTTGTGTGAATCAGTGTACGGAAGCAACGCAAGAAAACGTGCGCGCTTGATCGCAGAAGACAGCTGACGCTGATATTTTGCGCTTGTACCAGTAATACGGCTAGGGACAATTTTACCGCTCTCAGTGATGTAGTTCTTAAGAGTAGCGATATCTTTGTAATCAATCTCAGTCACACCTTCTGCAGTGAAACGGCAGAACTTACGACGTCTGAAAAAACGAGCCATGGGTGATCTCCTTAAGCGTTGTCTTCAGTGGTTTCAGTTTTCTTTTCTGCGCGTTCTTGGCGAGGTGCAGAATCGTCACGACGCTCACGACGAGGCTCTTCTTTCATCATTGGAGAAGGCTCAGTCACAGCAGTCTTAGTGCGCATTACCATGTTACGTAGGATCACGTCGTTGAAACGGAAAGCATTTTCCAGTTCGTCAACAGCTTCTGCAGTCGCTTCAGCATTGATTAGTACGTAGTGGGCTTTGTGCAGCTTTTCAATTGGGTAAGCCAGTTGACGACGGCCCCAATCTTCTAAACGATGAACTTGACCACCGTCTTGCTTAAGAATTGTAGTATAACGCTCGATCATACCAGGTACTTGTTCACTCTGATCAGGGTGAACCATAAATACGATTTCGTAATGACGCATTATAGCTCCTTACGGTTGTAGCCTCGACAGTACAGCCGACTGTATGGAGACAAGGAACGAGTTAGGTTGGCTGTAAGGGCGCGCATTATACGCGCACTGGCACAATTGCACAAGTGTTAATCAACCAGTGCGTTTTTAGGCTTAGCTTTCGAAAATATTTGAAGAAACGGTTTGCAAGGGGAAACGCAGCGTGAATTCCGTACCATTGTAGTCAGAATTAACCCCCAACGTACCCTTGTGGGCTTTTGCTATCTCTGACGCTATAAATAAACCTAATCCTAAACCTTCATTCTGCCTATTGCTTTCTTTACGCCAAAACGGTTGAAATAAACGAGCCTTAGAATCATCAGAAATGGGCGCCCCGCTGTTTTGTACACTAAGAATGAAATCGTTGCTATTGGTTAGAACCTTCACGTAAACAGGGTATGACATATCGCCATGAATTAACGCGTTTTTTAATAGGTTAGATAGTAATTGGCAAATCCGTTTGTCATCACAAATTAACGGGCGCGTTATATCAACATGAATACGTATTGAGCTTTTGGGGTAAGCGGCGGCCAACTCTTCTACGGTATAATTTATCTGCTGACTAAGGTTGTTAGATACTGCTAATTTGACCGGTAAGCCCTGCCCTACCCTGGTGTGCGTAAAATCCATCGTATCTTCTATCAAGCGCGACATTCTCTGCACGCTATTTTTCATGCGAGATACCGCTTTAAAAACCGGTACTTGTACCGTACTTGCAATCTCACTGTCTTTGATTATGTCATCTAGAAAGCTTATACCAATTTGAATAGAAGACAGAGGTGTTCGGATATCGTGGCCTAGAATGGCGATATACTGTTCTTGCAAACGGGCCATATTTTTTGCGTCACTAAGTTGCGTATGCGTTTGCTCAATATGATCGTTCATCAATATTTGATTGGATATCAGTTTCGCAAAAGCACTGACTTGGCCGTGAACCGCCTCGGTTCGCAGCTCACGTGGCTCAGGGTCTAGCCCACATAATGTGCCAAAGAATTCACCTTTCGCATCGTAAAGAGGGTAGGAGAAATAGCTTTCAAACCCGTACATAATAGGAATAGGGTTTTCACGATATTCATTATCTGCAGACGCATGATTGATGACAATTTCTTTTCTGTTTGCCCGAACCGTTCGACAAAATGTGGTTTCTATTTCTAATTCATCGCCAGGCGACAGCCCAAACTCAGCATTGTCTAATACTGAGCACATAGTCCACGCCTCTTCAGTTACTCTGGCTACACAGATAAACCGTAAACGAAGCGTACTGGCTAAGATTTCCATAATATGCGGTATTGCTTCAATTGCGTTTATAGCTTGAATATCGCGCTGAATTGCTTCGTTCATTGCCATTACCTTTAAAGAAGTCCTTTTTATGGAATACGGTCAAGATTCAAGCCCGTCCCTATATACTTAATTTCCTCAGCTTACATAAGCATTCAGAAGCGTAACGTGTAAATGTGACACGCCCACACAACCTAGACTAAAGTATAATACGCTACCTTCGGACTAAATTTAACCTAAACATTCCCCTTAATACTGTTTATTTATACAGTTAAATGCTGTACAGTTTTTATGTCTTTAACTAATGGGGGGACCTACCATGGCCATTACCACACAATATGTTGTTACGCACAAAGGGGTAGAGAAATTGGTAACTACCGATAAAAAAGAGGCTGATCAGTACGACAAAATGCTCGATGCAGCAGACAACTTAGCTGATTACATTCAGGCTAAAGGTATCAAATTAGACGATAGCACTGTGGAAGAGCTCACTATTATGCTGTCGAAGAACAAAGATAAAATTAGCAAAATCTTTAAAGGCGCAACGGCAGAAAGCGTGTTAGAAGATGAGAGCGCCGAAGTGGTAAAGCTTCAAGCTAATGGCTAACATTCCTTAAGCTAACTTGCCTAACACGTCGTTATAATGAGCAAATAACAAGGGCAAGCGCCGCTTTGCCCAAATGCTATTTGATACAATTGTGATTTGATAGCATTACTTTAAAGCGGTAACTTGCTTTTAGTACAAGTGAGCGCATCGTTTGCTTTTGCAATATATAACAACAAAGACCTAGGTTGGGCTTAGCGTGAATATAATAAATAATAAGAGCGCTCTTACTCAGTGTAAAAGCGCCATTGAAGTTAGTCATGTAAACTTTGCGTATTCGAAAGAAAGCACTCCGATACTCAATATTGAAAAATGGCAAGTATCACGCGGTGAGCATGTGTTTCTTTCCGGCCCGTCTGGTAGCGGAAAAAGTACGTTACTGAATTTACTTTGTGGCACCCTTACTCCAACGGCAGGCAACATTGCCTTGCTAGGACAGCCGTTCTCGTCTTTATCTAATCGACAAAGAGACAAGTTTAGAGCCCGTAATATTGGTGTGGTATTTCAGCAGTTCAATCTCATCCCCTACCTCTCGGTTGCACAAAACATTAGCGCAGCCGCGTATTTCTCAGGTAAAGGCAATAGTAGCCAAAAGGTTCTGGCTAATACCTGTGAGTTACTTGATAGGTTACAGCTACCTTCCCATGTTTTACATGCCAAAGCTGATGCACTAAGTATTGGACAGCAGCAGCGTGTGGCAATAGCCCGTGCGCTTATCAATAGTCCTCAACTATTAATTGTAGACGAGCCAACATCAGCGCTTGATGCAGATGCCCGTGACAGTTTTATGGCATTACTGAAAGAGGTCGCTAATGACAGCACCATGATATTTGTAAGTCATGATAACGCGATGCAACGCTATTTTGACCGCCATTGTCGTATTTCTGAACTAAGCCCCCCTTCAACGACACAACCACCGCACGCAGTAAAGCATACAAGCAAACCTAAGCAGGAGAGCCTGTAATGCTAAGCACTATTGCCATCGAAAGCTTAAAACGCAGAAAAACAACGGCGTTACTCACCCTTTTAAGCATAACCATTAGCATTAGCTTACTGCTGTGTGTAGATATTGTTCGCAGCCAAGTAAAAACAAGTTTTACACGCACCGTTTCTGGCGTTGACCTAATTGTTGGCGCCCCAAGTGGCCAGTTGAATTTATTGCTGTCTTCAGTGTTCAATATCGGTACGCCTACTAAAGGTATTGATTACAAAAGTGTGGCGTCGCTAAAATCGAATAAACAGGTTTCGTGGGTAATTCCCCTCTCATTAGGCGACACTCATCGAGGGTTCAGAGTTATAGGGACGACAAACCGCTTTTTTGAACACTTTAAATACGGTGACAAGCAGGCTTTAGCCCTGACAGGAGGGCGTATATTTGAGCAGCCTTTATCTACCGTTGTAGGCGCTGATGTTGCGGATTCACTAGGCTACACGGTTGGCGATAAGATAGTTGTTTCTCACGGCCTTGGAAGTGTCTCTTTTAATAACCATGACGATCACCCTTTTATTATTTCAGGTATCCTCGAGAAAACGGGAACGCCAGTAGATAAAGCGGTGTATGTCACATTACAAGGGTTAGAGAAAGCCCATTCAGGCCCTAAGTCTGCGCATACATCACTGTTACGTAAAAAAACGGCTTTTCTTAACGGTCACAGCACAAATGAACATGAACATGAAGAGCCTACTCAAGACAATTATGATAGTGACGCATTTACACCTGAATCTGTGTCTGTCGTCATGCTAGGACTGAAAAACCGCGTAACCGCACTACAACTGCAATATCAAATTAACCAGAGTAAAAAAGAGCCGCTAATGGCAATTTTACCTGGTATGGCACTGGCTGAATTGTGGCAGATAATGGGAAATGTAGAGGCCTTGCTATTAGGTTTGTCAGGATTAATAGTGATTTGCGCCCTTATTGGCTTGGCGACCATGTTGTTAGCAACGATGCGAGAGCGCTATCAGGAGATTGCCGTATTGCGTACAATTGGCGCTGGCCCGTTTACTTTACTTTTACTGATTCAGCTAGAAGCAATGCTACTCACTATCGTTAGCGCAGCATTAAGCATCGCACTGGTTGCCGTATTAATGAGCATGTTCAAACCTTGGCTAAGCAGTACGTACGGGTTGTTTTTATCAAGCCCGCTATTTAGTCAAAGCAGTGTCATCATAGTATTGCTCATATTAGGCTGTACCTACTTGGTGTCGTTGTTCCCAGCCATCGCAGCTTACAAGCGGGGCCTGCACGCTGGGCTTAACAGTAATTAGTCACAACATTAGAAAGGGAGAAGTTACTCTCCCTCTTTCTCGTTTGTACTAAAACGAACAATTAGCTCGTGAACTTGATTTACAGTAGCACGCAAGTCGTGACTCGCCGCTAATGAGGCCTCTGACGAACGCTGGGTTTCCGAGGCGCCATCGGCAACTTCAACTAGCTGCTGATTGATATGTTCTGCTACCGTGCTTTGCTCTTCAACCGCCGACGACATTTCAACCGTAGCATCAGCTATCCCTTTTACCGCGCTGTTTATCTCAAATAGCGCCCCACGGGTCTCTTCAACTATAGCGCTGCCGTGTTCGGCCGATGTTAACCCTTCATTCGAAACGCGTACGGCTCGCTCAGAGCGTTCAGCTAATTCATTAATAATATTGTGAATTTTGTCGGTAGATTCCCGGGTTTTTGAGGCTAGCGTTCTGACTTCATCGGCAACCACAGCAAAGCCTCTGCCTTGCTCACCGGCTCTTGCGGCTTCAATAGCAGCATTCAGCGCTAGTAAATTGGTTTGTTCTGCAATTGTAGAGATGATATTGGCTGCCTCACCAATATCACTGGTGGACTGAGCAAGTTCAGTTACCGTTGTTGAAATTGACTCTACGGCTTCACGCAGCGCAACAATTGCCTGCATTGCCTGCTCGGCTTTTTCATTCCCCGTTGCCACGTTTTCCGCCGCAGACCGAGCACTTATAGCATTACTTTCCACCCGCTCTGCCACTTCTTGAATGGCTTGACTCATTTGTGTAACTGCCGATGCAATTTGCTGTGTTGCTTGGTTTTGCTGAACCACCGCTGCGCTTGTGCTTTCTGCTTGTTGGTGGGTGGTATTAGCGATATTTTCTAGACTTGCTGATGCATCTTTAATTCTCGTTAATGCCGTTCTATTGCGTGCCAGTTCGCAGGCAAGCGCAAGCTTGGCTTGCGCAATATGCGTGGCGTCGTCATAGTAGGTTTGGGCCACGGTATCGTTTGCGTAACTTTTAGGGCTCAAAGAAAGCAGCGCATTCCAGTCTTTTTTACCTTTCGCTTGTTGAACAGTGACTAAAACTAACGTACCGACAAACGCAATGCCCGCCGCAGCTAAGCCATGAGTTAACCCAAGTGTGACAACTAAAAGCGCACTTATTACCAACGAGGGCGCCATATGCATAAGCATTTGCGTAAAACGCGATGTGGCAGATACCGCAGACTTTCCTTGTTGCAACCTCGCGTAAACGCCCGATGCTCGCCTGGTCTCTGCATTCGAAGCAGGAACCCTAACAGACTCATAGCCCACTATCGTCGCTCCTTCGTAAACAGGCGTTACGAAAGCAGAAACCCAGTAATGGTCGCCATTTTTTCTTCTATTTTTAACCAAGCCTAACCAGCTTTGGCCAGACTCTAATGTACGCCACATTTCCTTAAACACTGGCGATGGCATATCTGGATGTCTTATTATATTGTGATTTTTGCCGATTAGTTCATCTCTACTGAACCCACTTGCTTCAACAAACTCGTCGTTACAATGCTGTATAACTCCGCGCTTGTCGGTAGAGGAAATAAGTCGATGGTGAGTAGGAAACTTGTATTCTTTTTGAGTAACCGGCTGGTTGTTTCTCATGCAGTGCTTTCTCCGTTATGCAAAGCGTTCGTCCGTCAAAGCGTGGGATCATCACTTTCCCCTAAGACTAGAACATAAACATCTGCTGTCTAGTGAAACGGGAAAAATTAGAGAAATTTTATATTTTATCAGAGAGTTAGAAAAGCGATTTATACTTTAGGCTACAGGAAGTATCACCGATACTTTTGTTCCCTTCCCTTCTTCACTGGCAATATTAATTTTTCCGTTGTGCTGTTCAACAATTGTCATTGAGATAGACATGCCTAAGCCAGTGCCTTCACCCGGCGGCTTAGTGGTAAAAAAAGGCGTAAAAATTTTGCTCAGCGTTTCTTTAGACATCCCCTCGCCTTCGTCATCTATAATAAGAATGACGTTCTGCTCGTCCTTTTCTACCTTCAACGTTATGCCTTTGCCTTGTGGTGTAGCATATATGGCGTTAGTTAAGAAATTCATGAGAACTTGCTGGATCTGCCCTGAGTTGCCGTTAAAGAAAACGTCTTCTTTTGGCACTTCGAACACCACATTATTACGATAACGATGTAAGTTGTTAGTAAGTTTAATAACCGTGTTCATCGCTTCAATAGCGCTTATCTGGGTATGTTTACCAGAACCGGGGTAAGAAAAGCTGCGTAAGGCTTTAACAATTTCAATGATGCGCTCTATCCCTTCATGGGATTCATCGAACATTTGGGCTATTTCTATTGCGCTGTCTTTAAGCGAAAAACGCTTTTCAAGCGCTGTAAATTGTTCTTCTATCTCCCCACCTGCACGCGTACACAAGCTACCAATTTCTTCAAGCGCACGTTGGTAATCGTTAAAAATGTCTTTCGCAACCACCGTATTACTTCGAACATAGCCAATAGGGTTGTTAATCTCGTGAGCAATACCTGCGGCGAGTTGCCCTAACATTGCCATTTTATCTGCACTAACCAATCGCTCCTCCAAGAAGTCACGATCTTTTTTAACGTTACTTAGTTCAAGCTGACGATTATCCAACTCACTTTTCTTATTTTGGTATCGAGAGGTAATATTGAGATAGTGCTTGGTGGTATCTAAAACGTAGAGTGTTTCTTCTTCAAGGCTATCATCGTTAGTAAGTAGCACCAGCCACGTATATTCACCCTGTGACATTTCATGCATAAAGTGAAGTAACCGTGCTTCTTTATGCGTATCAGGCCGCACCACTGCGCTTACGCACCAGTGGGAATAGCTTTCTCGTAAATCTAACGGCGTCTCATCTAAAATCAACTTTGCAAGGTCATGAGAGGTTATCCAACCTTGGCCATTGGCAAGAACTCGATCATCATCGCCTATCGATAACTCGCCGTCTTTTACGGTGAAAGCTTTACCACAATAAGCGCCGCTAAACTCAACCGCCGATTCAAGCGCTGAAAAAATATAACTAACGCCAGATTTTGCTTGGGTTAGCTGAGAAGCGGTGCGGTTTAAGTAAAGCAGTTCGCGCTCACGCTGCTTAGAGTCGTTCAATGCTTTTCTGAGCGCTTGATTTGCGAGGTAAGCGTCTTGAGAGTATGTTTCTAGAAAGGATTCGGCATTTTTACGCGCAATTTTTTGGCGCTTTAACTGGCGCTCTAAAGAGTTCACGCGGGCTTCAAGCGCTAAAATACGTTCGCTTTCTGTTGAACTTGGTATCTCACTCACTAAGCAGCCTTAGGTTTACGCGTCACATATAGTGTGACGCCGCTTAAATTTACAAGGCCCGAAATACTTAACGGGCGTTAATTTATCAGTCGGTCAAGCAATGTCATAACTCGTTCGCTTGCTTGTTCCATTTCTATAAGCTTAGCATCAGCTTCAGTATTGTTCCCATTTTGCTTAGCTTGCACTGCCGCAATACCGCTACTGTGCACCTTCGCGTGGGGAACATCGATTTCTCTGAATGCGGCTGTTTGACCGATCGCTGTACTTGCATTATCACTGTACCACTTGCCTAGCCGGCAGTTTACGTGGTCACTAAAGTCCGCAGCTGTTTTATTGCTATACCCACACATCACTGCGTAAACGTCTGATTTCCATACAACGTGGTCTAATTTTACCGTTTGGATAAAGGTAGCCATAGCTCCTTCACTGATTGTAGATTTCATACTATCGCAATGCTGAACCATGCTTTCATAGCTACCGTTAAGCTGGTTAATACCAGTTTCTAACTGCTCGTTATTGCCCCGCAACTCATTCACACCAGAAACAGCCTTGGACGTAGATTGAATAATTCCGTTTACAAGCTCAGAAACTTCCGTGGCGGATTTGTTCGTTTCCGTGGCTAGTGCGCGAACTTCATCGGCAACAACACTAAACCCTCGCCCAGCGTCACCTGCGCGGGCAGCCTCTATGGCAGCATTGAGGGCCAGCAAGTTGGTTTGATCTGAAATACTAGTAATTGTGGTAACAAACTTGTTGATGTTATCAGCAGTAGTGGAAAGGCCGGAAATACGCTCGCTCATGCTCCCCATCTGTACATTTAGGCCACTCATATCAGAAACAATTTTATTTAATGTCGACGCTGACTCACTGAAGAGTTCATTGATATTAACGATGGACTGGCTCTCAGCGTTGATGCGTTCGTAGGAGTGCAGAACCGTTTCTCGAATCCCTTCTAATTGGCTTAGTGCATCAATTAAACATTTCACAACCACTGACTCAGTTACCGACACTTGTTGATTAGTCGCCGTTTCAATAGCAGAATGTAAATCGCTGTTTTCAGTCTCAAGCAGCTCAACTCTCTTTAGAGCCTCTTCAAGTTTCACTTCTAGTTGACGAACTTCAGCGTCTTTTTCTTCATATTTTCTGCGAGATACAAACATGTGTAGTTACCGGTAGATTTTTAATAGAATTATTTTTACCAGACTAACAGATGTTAATACCTCTTAACCATTAGTCTGAAGTAGCGTTGTATTATAAGTATCGGAGAAAAAACAGAAAACTAGAGTATTAATTAGGTAAAACTTAAATACACTAGTTTTTAGGCATTAAATGGGGGGCGAGAGGTGGTCGGCGGGTGCTGTTTTTAGGCCCATACCACGTTGATAAATAGTCCAAAATGATAGGCTCGGCATCACCGAGCGACCATAACTTCTGGGTTTCCTGCATCCAGCGAATCGTTTCCAGCCAGCGCTCCCTACTCATGGCATTTTGCGTGATAAGAGAAGGTGAGTGACACGCACTGCAGTGCGCCAAAACCAACTTATAACCTTCTGCAGTAACTAGGCCAGACTGCGGGTCTTTTATGGGTTGATTACTATTGACTGGGTGGCTTTTAGCTTCAACACCCCTGCCCTTAGCTTGTGAATTTAGAGCGTATGTAATTGCAAGTACTACAGAGAACGCGAGAATTATACTGCTCATTAATGTGGTTCGAGGCGCTCTTCTAAACCTTCCTGTAATAAACAATCGCTTTAAACACCCACTAATTACTTGCATCACACAACCCTGACAGCAATGCGATGACACGCATTATTTAAATACCCTTTCGGATTCCATCCAGGCAACACCATAGGCTGAGATTTTCCCTGTTCGTCTTGTGCTTTAGCCCATACTTCGTAATAGCCCTGCTGAGGAAAGTTTATCTTAGTACTAAACTGCTGCCATGCATGTCTGTTTACCGGTGCATTCAACTGAGCAAGCTGCCATGTTTGCCCAAAATCAATAGAGATAAATACCTTGGCAATTTGGCCCTCTCCACTCCATGCATGACCGCGAACGTCTAGACTTTTTGCTAGAGGGTGGTCACTGCCGGACTTTGGGAATGTAATTAGCGACTTAACCGGCATAGCTTCGATAATACACATGTCTTCGTCGGCGACTTTCGCGCCAGGCGCAACAGGTTTACATGGGACCCGATAGGCTTTTCCTAGCATTTTCGCACCGTCGTGCACGCGATCTCGAATTACTATTTTCTTAAGCCACTTACCTGACGTTGATGCAGGCCAGCCACCAAATACCAGTCGCAGCGGATAGCCATTCATTAAGGGAAGTGGGTCATCATTCATTGCCCACGCGATTAACGATTCATCTTCCATCGCTTTTTCGATGGGCACGCCACGAGAAATAGCCGCCTTGCCCGGTGTCCGGCTTAAATGCTGATCGTCACCGTAATAACCAATGTAAACCGCATCTTCCTTTGCGCCCACTGCTTTTAGCACGTCTTTTAGCCTCACTCCCGTCCAGCGTGGACAGCCTACCGCTCCCGTTGTCCACTGGTTACCGGTAGCGGCCGGTGAGAACTCGGCACGCCCATTTCCACCACACTCTAGCGTTAGCTGATAGGTGTAATGCTTAAATTGAGCTTTTAGCTCTTCAAGGGTAAAGGTTTTTGACTGTGCTGCAGACTCCCCTTCAATAGTAAGCGTCCAGCTGTTTGCATCTGGTGCTTGCGGGGGAATACCGTTATTTCTCACGAAAAAGCGCGAAGCAGGTGTGACTGCGTCATCTAATAAGTGTGCTGGTGTTTCTGCGTTTAATGGTCTGTCATTGAGTATGGTTAAGCCGTCTTTACCTTTAATAGAAAAAGGCGTATCGGCTTGAGAAAATGCTGCAGGAATGAGGCCCGCTGGCATAAATTGTCCATACACCACTTCGGCACCGAGCAGCAAAGACAGTGACTTTAAACCTTTGATAAAGCCTCTGCGAGTCAATGTATCGCTGGTTCTTTGAAAAACCTGTTCGTCGGCTTTTACAGGGTCTTTGGCATAAAGTTCGTGAAGACCGTGTTTTTTCACTTAGACCACCTTATCAGTACAAACGATTTTGTATTTAAAACATGCTGCTGCAAAATGATGAACGGCTTTTACATAGCGTAAAGAAAACCGAGAATAAGCAATGCAATCCACAGGGTTTCAACCAATATCATGACTATGGGAAACATGCCGACTTCGGCAAGCTTGCCTAAGTTTGATTTCATGCCGATTGCAGTAATGGAAACAACTAAAAAGAAACGAGAAACTTGCGTGCCTGCTTCAATTACAAATTCAGGTAGAGATACAAAGCTATTGAGCAACATTAATGCAATAAAACCGATGAGAAACAGAGGCATTTTAGGTACTTCACCGCCTTCTGCTTGGGTACTGGCTTTATAGAATCTTTTTATGACAAGCATCATAATCAGTACCACTGGCATTAGCATCGCTACGCGCACCAATTTGGTAAGGGTCGCCATGTCACCCGCACTTTCTGACACCGAGTAACCAGCCCCGACTACCTGTGCCACGTCGTGAATTGTGCCGCCAAGAAAGATACCAGCTTCAGTGTCTGTCATACCTAATTGACCCGCTATTATGGGGTAGAGCACCATAGCAATAGTGGACATGGCCGTTACGCCTATAACGGTAAGCAGGGTATCTCGCTCATGGTTTTCACCTTTTGGCAGTATGGTAGAGATAGCTAGCGCAGCAGACGCACCGCAAATAGCGACAGAGCCGCCGGTAAGTGCACCAAAACGCTTTTGAAGTCCCAGCGCTTTTGCCAAGCCTACGCCCAAAACAATGGTCGTAAAAATGGCGCCAGCGAGCATGAGCGCTGTTTGCCAACCCAGCACTGCCAGGTCACCTAGCGCTATTCTTAAGCCCAGTAAAACCACACCCGCGCGAAGCAAGGTACTTGCGGTAAAATCGATACCGCAAGCGCATGGCGTATCGTTTTGGTATAAAAACGAAACCGCCATGCCTAACAGTAAAGCGAACAACATAGCAGGGGCATTGTAGTGCTCACTTAAAAACAAGGCCGCCATGCCCGTGATGGTGGCAATACCCAGCCCGGGCCAAATGTTTTTACACTTTACTGCTATGTCATTCATAGCATTAACGCTCTGAAGCAACCAATGCCACAAGCACTACGCGCTTGCGATCGCCTGAGTAAGGGCGACGGCCGTGCATCGCACGATAGTTATCGACAATAGCCACGTCACCGTCTTGCCACTCTAAATCAAACGTGAAGTCTTCAGAAAGCTCAGCAATACGCTCTAGCCCCTCTTTTACAATAGCGCTGCCATCACCAAACGTAATGGCTGAAGATGGGTTCTCGCGAACGCCTTTCCAGCCCATGTAAGCTGCAATAAGCTGGTTGTAGAACACTTCAGAACCGTCATCCAATTCGATTACCGCAGGAAGTACAGGTGTAATCGCTTTTAAGCTACCATCTTCTAACCATTCCCAGCTGTAACCTAGTTCTTTGAGCTTAGCTTCACCTTCTTCTACAGTTTCAACACTTAACGTGCTTTTCCAGCTTCGGCCCTGCCCTGAATTGATGTCATTAGCGGCAGGCATAGTGGTGGTGTACTTCAGACCTTTTTCTTTAAAGTCCCTTGCCAGTTCAGGGTTTTCCGCTTTCAATGCTTCAAACAGTTTGTCTGAACGACACAGCGGCGTAGCACCGCCCTCATCTGCTGCAGTTTTGCAAAAGAAGAAAAGCTTACTTGGAGAAATAGGTGTTTGAGCCATTTCGTGATGAAGGAAAATCTCCACATCTTTAGGTGCTTCGTTAGCAGTAAATACACGCTCGGTATAGTTAATGCGCACCGCGTTAGACAGCGACTCTTGATAAGTAAAGTTAGGATAGCCGAAGCCTGCTGAAAAAACGTCAAAGGTCTCTGCTGAATCAAGAGGAAACCCTCTAAATAGCAGCGCACCAGATTTAGCAAGTTTTGCTTCAAGTTCTGCCTGATTCGCTTTAACAAAAGCAACCGTTTCCTCTACAGTGGAACAGCTTTCATTGTTCACGACTATTTCAGGGAACACGCCGCCGTTGTAGTTGTGCTGAGTAGGTACGCTTGCATACGCTACCGCAGAGCTGTCATTGACGTTTTTCATAGTTTACTCCTAGTCGTAAATGGGATGGAAACGATTAAAGGCAGCTTCGCAGAAGTGACCCGGATCGTTAAATCGACGATTCATGTTTAATGCTGAAATAGCCTGCATTTCACTTTCACTTAATGAGAAATCGAAAAGCGCCAAGTTCTCTTTCATGCGTTCTACTTTTGACGTTTTCGGAATAATCGCGTTGCCGCGCTGAATGCCCCAACGCAATACAATTTGCGCTGGCGTTTTACCGTGGGCTTGTGCAGCAGCTTTCACTACGTCCTGCTGAAGTACTGATTCAGTCTGGTCAGCCATTTCGAGCTCTAGGTATGAAAGCGCACCTAAAGGCGAGAACGCGGTAACATTTAAACCGTAGTCTTTTGCTAAACGAATTAAACGTTCTTGGGTAAGGTACGGATGAGATTCAATTTGTAGCATAGCTGGCTTAATGCGCGCGTAGCTCATTAGGTCGTTAAGCAGGCCCGTGTTATAATTACACACACCAATTTGTTTTGCTTTACCGCTATCTGCCAGCGCTTCCATGGCCTCCCATGTTTTGTGAAGCGGCACAGGAGCAAGCTCCATCTTAGGTTCAGCTGCGTCTGTATCGTAAAACCACTCAGGCGGATACCGTGTTTCGATTGGCACGAACTTTTGCGCGATAGGGAAATGGATAAGATACAAGTCTAGGTAGTCTAGTTGTAGATCAGATAGCGTTTTTTCAAGCGCCAGCTCTACATGCTCTGGGGCGTGAAACGTATTCCAAAGCTTCGAGGTTACCCATAGCTCTTCTCTGGTACACAGGCCTTCATCAATAGCGCGCTTTATGCCTTCGCCCACTTCTTTTTCGTTGCCATAGTCTGCTGCGCAGTCTAAATGGCGATATCCAGCTTTGATTGCTTGGTATGTTGTTTCAGCACAAATGGCAGTATCTACTTTCCAAAAGCCAAAACCTACCTCAGGTATTTTATTCATTGCTTCATTCACCTTAGAATTTGTTGCATTAAGCTAATTAGTTTTACTTTAACAGTATGCTCTTGTATAACTTTAGCTTCAAACTTTAGTCTTGTATAAGACATAAGTTATTACACAGGCACTCCTATGTCAACAAAGCGTTAACAAACTAAATTAAAAGATCGAGTTTGGCTTTTAGTGGTGGGATCGAACAACGTTTATACCCCAGTTTAGGGGCGGGTATGCTAAGCGGACGTTTATCAATGTCCGCTTTTTAGGAAGGGGTCAGTAATGTGGACGATAGAGATGGCCTAGAGCCAACTAGAAATGAAGCCAGTTAGTCAAGTTCAACCTGATAATGATAGTGGTCAGTTCTGCATTTGCTCTCTCGATACTCTATTAACTTGCCATCAATGGATTCTGTGACACGAGTGACCAAAAGTAAGGGGGTTCCCTTTTCAATACCTAAGCTTTTCGCATCACTTTTTGACGCGAGAACGGCTTTAATGCTGTCACGGGTTTTAAACACGGTTTGGTTATAATCCGTTTGATAAAAGTGATAAAGCGTATGCGGAATATCTTCGCGCTGGTGGATATCAGGAAACATTTTGGAAGGCAGAAATATGGTTTCTAGCATACAGAATTCGTTTTCGAGTATGCGTCTGCGTTTAAGCTTTACCGTTTTATCTTTTGCCGTTAAAGCAAGGGCTGCTTGGACCGTTTCACTCGGCTCAACCAGCTCTTTACTGATGAGTTCTGCTTTAGGTAAATCGGCGCCTTTTCCGTCAGCTTGCAACGGGAAAAAGCGAAATAATGCATCTTGAGCGGTATGTTCAGAAACGAATGTGCCCACCCCTTGCCTGCGGGTTACAATTTTAGTGTCGGTAAGAAGTGTTAACGCTTTGCGGACGGTTCCCTGACTCACTTTGAACTCGTCTGCAAGTTTAAACTCACTGGGCAGCATCTCACCGGGTTGCCATCGACGCTCCACAATAAGTTGCTTAATGTATTCTGCTACCTGTTGATACAGAGGCTGAAAAGCGAGACTTGGACCGCTGAGTTTGTGATCGAATTGAGATGAAGACATGAACCCTAACCTAAACGCTTAATTATTGTTTTTATATCATACACAAGAGTTATAGCGCATTTTTGACTTAAATCACATACATAGTAGGAATAACATACATGCCCTTGGAAACACTACTCCCCATGTTCGCCCTTTTAGGTCTTGCGACACTTCTGCAAACATTAAGTGGGTTTGGCTTTGGGCTTATGGTGGTGTCTAGCTTTACCTTGTTTGGTATTTTACCCCTCACGGCGACAACATTTATGGTGAGTTTTTTAAGCCTTTTTAACTCTGTTAGTCTGGTAGCAAGAAACACCGAACAAATAAACAAACGTGCTTTTACCATTATCCTTCTTAGCGGTATTCCGTTCATGGGAATAGGATATGCGTTGTTGGAGTACTTATCCGTTGGAATGGCAACATGGCTTAACCTGTTGCTTGGTGTCGCTATTTTAAGCTGCTGTGGACTTTTATTGGTTAAAAGAAAACGTGGGCAGCCGTCTGGAAGTGCCTTTGGTTTTACCGTTGCGGGCGGTCTTGGCGGAATGTTAGGGGGGCTTTTCTCTACGTTCGGTCCGCCTGTGGTATTTCAGTGTTACAGACAAGCCTGGCCAATTAACGAAATTAGAATTACGCTTCTTGCCGTGTTCAGCGTAACCTCGCTATTACGCTTGGCTATAATCCCCTTTGGTACTTTACCTTCGAGCGATGTTTTCCTTTCTGCTTTACTCGCTATCCCGGTGATCCTGATTTTCACAAGAATAGGACGAATGCTTGCGGCGCGCGTGCCCGCAGCCTCTGTAAGACTGTTAGCATTGACCATGCTGGCGTTAAGCGGCGTAACACTTATTATTAAAAATATCAGTGTTTAATACCTAGACTCGTACATAATACAAGCCTACAGCGGCACGATTGCGTGCCGCTAATAAATTAAACGTTACCTTAAATTGAGTGACACAGTATCGATCTAAATCTTTATAATTTGCTAATTGCAGATTGACACCCAAGTTACATTTCATTAACTTATGTCTTATATAAGACATCAAGGGTAATGTAGAAATGAGTAACGCTTTTTGTGTAACTGAACCAGATTGGAACGATATTGAAGCTGCTGACATCACCGAGCAGCCCTTTTTGTCTGACGATAAAACACTTATCGTCCCTACGCAATACGGTGAGTTGAGCTTAAGCATCAGCCAGTTTGGCTTACGCATTCAAAGTGACGTTAACGCCACTGACGACTTTGCTATGCTTACACAGTCGCCCGATAAGAAAACGTTAGTATATTCAGGTGACAAGTCGCACAGCACGCTTGTCGCTGGCAATTATCGTTTAGAAATTTTTGCTTCTCCTCTACATTTTAAGTTGTATAAAGATGATGTGCTTGTTCAACAAAGCGCTACCGACGGCCACTTTGTGCGCCAGCATCGTTTACCGCCCTTTGCTAAAACAGACAGCGGATGGTTAGTGAGCCTGGAGCTTGGTTATGATGAGGCGGTTTACGGTCTTGGCGAGAAATGGGGCAAGCTTGATAAACGCGGTCAACTTATTCGTTCGTATAATCACGACGCCCTTGGCGTAAACGCGGAGAAGTCATACAAAAATACCCCGTATGCATGGAGCCCAGAAGGTTGGAACCTTTTTGTACATACTCCTGCACCTGTCACCCATGGCGTAGGATATGCGCTCTGGTCACAGCGAGCGTATGTGTGCTTAGTAGAAGATAATCTTCTCGACGTATTTTTGTTCCACCAAGACTCTCCAGCCCAAAGCATTAAAACCTACAGTGAATTAACCGGTTTTGCCCCTACGCCACCTACGTGGAGTTTAGGCGTCATTCTCTCTAAAGCGTATTACAAAGATGCGGATGAGCTACTTGCCGTTGCGCGTGAAGTACGCGAAAAAAATATGCCCTGTGATGTAATTACCCTTGATGGTCGTGCATGGCAAGACACGGATACTCGCTTTGCTTTTGAGTGGGACCCGAAACGCTACGAAGACCCACAACCGGTTATTGATGAGCTTAAAGCGTTAGGTTTTAAGGTCTGTGTATGGGAATACCCCATGATTTCAGTGAAAAACCCTCTTTATAAAAAAGCTGCAGAAAAAGGCTGGCTGATAAAAGATAAGCGCACTGGCGAAGCGTATCGCTATGAATGGGACTTGAGCCCATTTGGGGAAGTGCTTACGCCACTGCCAGACTCAGGTATCTTAGACTTTACCCACCCAGAAGCTTATGAGTTTTGGAAAACCTCACACAAACCTCTATTTGACCTTGGTGTAGACATGATCAAGGCCGACTTTGGCGAGCAGCTAGAAGACAACAATATGCTGTCGTACAGCGGTGATTCCGGCAATCGCCTACACAATGTTTACAGTATGCTCTATAACCGCTGCGTTTATGAGGCAGCTGCGGCTTACTGCAAAACTGGCCCATTCTTATTTAGCCGTTCTGCTTGGACGGGAAGCCAGCGCTATCCATCACAGTGGGGCGGAGACCCGCAAGCCGATTGGCACGGCCTCGCGGCAAGTATACGTGGCAGCTTATCGTGGGGTATGTCAGGCGGACCCTTCTTTGCTACAGATATCGGCGGGTTTTACAAAGATACCCGAGATGCAGAGCTCTATGTACGATGGGCGCAAGCATCAGTATTTAGCGCCCACATGCGATTACATGGTATTGGCCCCCGCGAACCCTGGTCATATGGTGATGAAGCATCAGATGCCGTGTTTGACGCATTAAAGCTGCGCTACAAGCTTATACCTTATTTAAAAGAAACCGCAGAAAAAGCATCTCTTACGGGCCTGCCGGTTCAGCGAGCTATGGCGTTAGCCTTTCCTTACCAGCCGCTTTCTCACGCTTTTGAACAACAGTTTATGTGTGGTGATGACTTGCTGGTTGTGCCTTGTGTCGTGCCTGGCGGCAAAATTAAATACTACTTACCTAAAGGCGAGTGGGTGCGCTTCGGTACCGATGACGTGGTACAGGGTGAACAATACAAAGAAGAGATATTGGCACTTAATGATGTTGCTGTATTCATTCAAAAAGGCAGTCGCATTGTCATGGGTCCTGATGTTCAGCATACCGATATGGATATGTCGAATATCTCGCACTGGCCAGCATAGCGCTTAGGAGTTGTTCATGGATATTACCCTTACCCTACTGTCATGTATGGCATTTATGGCAATCGTTGCCGCTATTTCTTACATGAAAACCAAAGGGGAAGTTAACACGCAAGATGGTTACTTCCTCGCAGGAAGAGGGCTGACCGGCACCTTTATAGCCGGGTCCATGATCCTTACTAACCTTTCTGCAGAGCAGCTTATTGGCTTAAACGGCTCTGCCTTCGGTTACAACTTAAGCGCGATGGCATGGGAGGTCACCGCAGGTATCTCCACTATTATTATGGCGCTTATATTTCTGCCTCGTTACCTTGCTGGCGCGTTCTCTACATTGCCTGAGTTTTTGCGTGACCGTTTTGACGACAACGTGCGAAGAATGACAGTTGTGCTGTTTATGGTCGGCTACACGCTCGTAACCATTCCATCGGTACTTTATTCAGGCTCCATTGCGGTTTTGCGACTGTTCGATGTACCAGGCCTATTTAACGTAAGCTATGAAGTAGGCTTAGTCATAACCATTGTGATCGTGGGTACCATAGGTGCGCTTTACGCCATTTTTGGTGGCTTAAAAGCAGTGGCCGTATCGGATACCATTAACGGTGTAGGCCTTTTAATTGTGGGCTTGCTAGTCCCTATACTTGGTTTAATTGCTTTAGGTGACGGAAGCTTTAGTGACGGGCTTTCAACTATTGCGACAACGGAAACAGAAAAGCTCAATGCCATAGGCGGCGCTAACGATCCTGTCCCCTTCGGTACTATTTTTACAGGTATGATATTAGCTAACCTGTTCTATTGGGGTACAAACCAATACGTTATTCAACGAACCCTTGGGGCCAAAAACCTGGTTGAAGGTCAAAAAGGCGTGCTGTTCTCAGGCTACTTTAAAGTGCTTGTGCCTTTTATGATGATGCTACCTGGCGTTATTGCTTACCATCTATACCAGGATGAAAACCTACAAACTATCGACCTCGCCTACCCGCATTTGGTTAAAGACGTGCTGCCACAATATTTGTCGGGTTTTTTCTTAGCTGTATTGCTTGGTGCGGTGTTTAGCTCTTTTAATTCACTGCTTAACAGTGCTGCCACTCTATTTTGCTTAGACGTTTATAAGCCCTTCAAGAAAGATAAAGTGAGTGACGAAAAGCTAATACGCGTGGCTAAGATCACCAGTATCGTAATCGCTGTGCTGTCTTTTATTACCGCGCCACTGCTTATGTTTGCACCTGAAGGCTTATGGCAAATTATTCGCATATTCACTGGGTTCTACAACATCCCTGTCATCACCATTGTGCTTGTGGGATTGTTTACTAAGAAAGTGCCTGCCCTAGCCGCAAAAGTGGCAATTATCTTCCACGTAATCGCTTACGGGCTATTAAAGTTTGTGTGGGAAGTAGATATCAATTTCATTCACATATATGCCATCTTATTCGCTATAGAGTTGGCCATTATGTTAACTATAGGTAAGCTTTATCCAATGGCGACGCCATGGCACTTTACGCCTAAGGCCGAAGTTAATATGACCCCCTGGCGCTACGCTATCCCCTGCGCCATTGTGCTGGTTGGCCTTATCGCTACCCTGTATCTGATGTTCTCTCCAGTGGGCTTTGTAGGCGGGATCAGTAACGCCTTTATACCGGCTCTAATTGGCTTGTGGACAAGTTGTTTCGCTGCCATTGCCATAAGCCTTAAGTGGTGGCAGGTAAAATACGAGCAAGGCCTAAAGCGCCTTGCTTCTCAGCCGGCGTAAAACGAACGCTTCGCTCCTGTATAGAAAAAACACAAAAAAATTAACATAACGTTTGCAAACAACTTAACAATTGTTTAACTTAATTACTCTTATATAAGACATCAGATGAAAGATATCTTTTATAAAGACTGGTAATGATTAATCGCATAATGCGGCATTTTGAATGCCGCACATTGTGTAGCTAAAAAAATAAAAACCAAACACCGTCTACTTACAACGGTTGATATATCAGAAAAGTGTTGGCCATTGTTAGTTAGAGCGAGATAAGCGAAATACCCTGGAGAACAACATGAATACAAAAAGATCGATCATCAGTAAGGCGGTAACCCTTGCTATGACATCTGGATTACTGCTTAACGCAAATGCCTATGCGCAAGATGCAGAGACTGAACAAACCGAAGCTGTAAAGGACGATAAGTCATTCGAGCAGATTGTCGTAACCTCACAGAAACGTGTACAAAGTATTAGCGACGTTCCTGTAGCAGTATCAGTATTACGCGGTGACCAGATAGAATCGGCTTTCGCAAATAATGTTGAGAATCTTCAGGCTCTCGTCCCATCGGTAAGTTTCCGCAAAGGTACCACAACCCGTAACTCTGCATTAACGGTTCGAGGTATTGGCACTATTTCATTTAGTATCGCTGCCGAGCCAAGTGTGGCAACAGTGGTAGATGGCGTTGTATTAGGCCGCTCCGGACAGGCTTTTGCCGACCTATATGACGTTGACCGTATTGAAGTCCTGCGTGGCCCGCAAGGTACGCTTTTTGGTAAAAATGCATCAGCTGGTGTAGTAAACATCACCACAAAAGACCCTTCTCAGGAGCTAACTGGTAGCCTGTCTACCGAGTTCTATCAAGATAACGAATATCGCCTCAAAGGCACGGTGAGCGGTGGTTTAACAGACGACCTTTCAGCTAGCCTGACCGTTTTCCAAGGTAAATTCGACGGTTATATCGACAACGTTTATAACAACGAGACGGTTAACGGCTACGACCGAGAAGGTGCGCGCGCCGTTGTGCTTTACGAACCCACCAACGATTTAAAAGTTAAATTTATTAGCGAATTTTACAGTGCTGATGACGACTGTTGTGCCGATTTAGAAGGCGTATCAAGCGGTCGTAATCCAGACTCAGAAGCAGCACCGAGCAGCGCAACTATTGCTGACGGTATTGATTTAGAACAGCGTCAAATTGACCACGACTTTGAGTCTCGTACCATCGACGACCACTCAGCTTTCTCTGTGCAAGTAGATAAAACTGTTGGCGATTATACTTTCACCTCGATCACAGCCCAGCGTTCGTGGGAAAACACTGAATTCCGCGAGGGTGACTTCACCTCAATTGCTGGCGACAGCGACCAGCCCGTGTTCGGCGTACCATTTCAACTACACGATGTGGGTGAACAAGAGTGGAGTCAGTTTTCTCAAGAATTCCGTGTTGCTTCTAACCTAGCAGGCCCATTTAACTTCCTGGCGGGTATGTTCTACTGGAACATGGATTCAGAGCGTAACTTTACTCGTGATGCGAGTTGTCAAAACAACGCTGGACAGCTAGATCAGGCACTATCTTTTTACGCAGAAAACAATTTATCAGGAGATGACCTAACCAACGCGCTATCAGACTTAGACGCCTATGCAGACTCACTAGGCGTGTCGTGTAACGCAAACGATATCGTTTCTGCCACTGCATTTATGAGCACCGAATTTAATAACTGGGCGGTATATGGCGATGGTACTTACGATTTAAGCGGTGATATGCGTCTTATCTTCGGCCTTCGCTATACCGATGATGAAGTGTCTTATAAGCATCGTCGCATTAGCAACGATGAATATGGACGTCGTGGTGTTGGTGTGCGCCCTGCTACCGAAAACACGGATGCCGAAGGCGTGGTAGATGAAACCAATCTATCGGGCCGTGTTGGTCTTCAATATGACCTTGACCAAAATCAAATGGTTTATGCCACCTACTCTCAAGGCTACAAAGGTCCTGGTTTCAACGTTTACTATAACTTTAATCCAGACAACGACGGTCGACCTATCGGCGCTGAAGAGTCTGACGCTTTCGAGATAGGCTATAAGTACGCAAGCCGCGACCTATTGTTAAACGTTGCCTTGTTTAGCACCGACATTGAAGGCTTCCAAGCGAATAACTTCGATTGTTCAGACGGTGCGTGTATTACCCGTCTGACCAATGCCGGTGATGTGACAACACAAGGTATTGAACTTGATATGATGTGGAACGCAACCGACAACCTAACGTTAATCGGTGGCGCTGCATATACGAAAGCAGAAATAGATAAGTTTAACTGTCCTGAAGAAGCAACCTGTACGGACCGTTCAGGCCTTGACGTTCCTTTTTCACCAGACATGAAATACTCGCTAACTGCTGAATACTTTATGGAAACAGAGCACGGATTCGATGTTTACTATAACGCATCGTATATCTATACCGACGAGCAGTACTCTGACTTACCAGGCAACACGGGTGAATTTAATCCGCACTCATTGTTACCTGACTACAGCATGCTTAACGCAAGTGTTAGTTTCTCGTTTAAAGACGATGCGTTCCGCGTATCTTTAATTGCAAAGAACCTGCTAGATGAGAGCTACGCAACAACTTACAGCGGTGATAACTTCCGTTATCAAATTCCTCGCGATGCAGACCGCTATTTTGGTGTCGCCTTTAAAGCACAGTTCTAAACCTGTTCCAAAGTAATAAAATGTGTGTGTTGAAAGGGGCGTATCTACGCCCCTCTTTTTTTCTAATGCAGCGCTACGTATGCTTTTACCCACTTTCACCACATGATTGTTAGTTTATTTCTTCATGGGCGTGGCTGTGTGAATGGGCGTGTAAATGGTCTTTATCATCTCTACACGGCTCACCGGGCAGCTCAAACTCAATCGTGGTATGAGATAAACCAAACGGGGTCAGCCGCTCATTAACTTCCTGCTTTAAAGCTCGCAACTTTTCATTGTCTATTAAGCAATTAATTACCACATGAGCAGTGAGAACATGTAGCTCGCCATCTAAAGACCAAAAGTGCACGTGATGTATTTCTTCAACGTGTTGAATTGATAATAGTTGCTTACTTATAGCATTGCGTGTCGCCAAATCAGGCACTCCCTGAAGAAATAGCGACATAGTTTGCACCACATACCTGATGACGTTAAACAGTATAAATAGGGTAAATCCAATAGATAAAATAGGGTCGAGGATGGGCCAATTTACAAAATGAAGTACAATAGCAACGATAAGAACAGCTACCCATCCCATGGCATCTTCGATGAGATGCCAGTTAAGTACCTTTTCATTCATTGAATGCCCGCCGTGAAGCTTGTAGGCAGCAAGGCCATTTACCAAAATACCGAGTACGGCTAAGCCCATCATACCCTCGGTAACAGGCATTTCTGGGTTAGCTAATCGAGGAATAGCTTCAGAAAGTATCCACACAGCACCAACGACCAAAATGACACCATTTATCATGGCCCCCATTAGGCTCAAGCGTTTGAAACCGTACGTGTACTTTTCAGTGGATGCCTTCTTACCTAGTTTACTTAAATACCACGCTAAGCCTATAGATAAGGTATCACCTAAGTCATGCACCGCATCGGCCATAATAGCTACGCTATTAGTTAACCACCCGCCAATAAATTCAATAATGGTGAAAGTAAAGTTAAGCCAAAAAGCCCAGCCTATTCGAGTAGAGTCAGCGTTCTCTAATTGATGGCTGTGCGAGTGAGGATTATCGCGAGCGCTATGGTGGTGATGCATGATGAAGATCCACAAGTTGGGCCTTAATCAGAGCATACCTGAAGACTAAAATTCTGCGAATAGAAACTTTTACACAGCTTGTTAACAAGTGCGTTAATCCTTTTGTAAATGCTGCGTGAACACACTTACCAAAAATCTATACTTCAGCATAAGAAAACAAGTAAACCATTGTATTAAAACAAAAATAAAATTTAACAGCGCATTTTTCAGCTTAAGTAGAATGTTAAATTTATGAGAACAGTGTTGATCTTTACACGCCAGTAGCTTAATGTAATGTAAGCGCTTTCAAACAGCCATTTTTATTTGGCGCAAATTGTAAGCGCTTACAAAAGCTTTTTACGTGGCCGTTGCCACACATAAAAACCCAATTTCATTAGATCAGGGCTGAAAACAATGACGAAAAAAGCATCTCAACTTTCGCGGATAGCTGCCGCGCTCTCAGTCACTACCCTATTTGGCTGTGGAGGCGGTTCAACAACCTCTACAGATATTGACGTTGTTGACGCATCGGTACCCGTTTCCGACTGGGAGCTGGTGTGGAGCGACGAGTTCGATGGGGCTAGTATCGATGACGATAACTGGACCCATGAAGTAGATTGTAACGGCGGCGGCAATAATGAAGCGCAGTGCTATACCGACAGCGAAGAAAACGCATTCGTTTCTGACGGTAGCTTAAAAATTGTTGCGCTCCCTGCCGAAGAAGGTGCGCCAAAACCTTACACATCAGCCCGTCTTAATACACGTTACAAAGCCGATTTTAAATACGGACGCATTGAAATGCGTGCAAAAATGCCTGAAGGGCAAGGAAGTTGGCCGGCGTTTTGGATGATGCCTACTGATGAAGTATATGGCGGTTGGCCGCGCTCTGGTGAAATTGACATAGTTGAAGCCGTGAACCTAAAAGCTGCTGATGCTGAAGGCAACCCAGAGAGCCATATCTACGGAACCCTTCATTATGGTCAGGAGTGGCCAAACAATGATAGTTCTGGCCAAGCTTATTCACTTCCCGACGGCGCTAACCCTGCCGATGACTTCCATACCTACGCGGTAGAGTGGCAAGAAGGGGAAATTCGCTGGTATATGGATGGGTATCTCTATGCCACCCAGCGTCGCTCTGAAGTACGTTATAACGCCAATGGTGAAGCCTCTGGCCTGTCCCATCGTGGCTGGTACGCTGAATATTACGAACAAGGCACAGGCGAGCTAACAACTCATTGGGATAATGCGCCATTTGACCAAGAGTTTTATCTGATTCTAAACTTTGCGGTAGGTGGCGATTGGCCAGCCAATGTAAATGAAACCGGTATTGATGCTGAAGCATTCGCAGAAGGTCAAACCTTCGAAGTAGATTATGTACGCGTATATGAATGTGCGTCAGACCCAGATACTGGAAAAGGCTGTGAAACTGTACGCCCTGGGTACGATTCATTAGACGATGCACTCGTGGAAGGCGCTGCGCCAGTACCTACTCCACCTTCAACCGGCATTCCTCAAAACCTAACGATTTTTGACGGTGCGCCGAACCCTAACTGGCCAGCATGGGATTGCTGTGGTGGTAGTACACCTGAACTTGTAGAAGATTCAGAGCAGGGACAAGTTTACGAGTTTACTATTAACGAAGCGCCAACGGTAATGGGCTTTATAAGCCGCAGTCAGTTTATTACTGACCCAGAAGGAGAAGCTTCTCCATTCGACGCTTCACCGATTGAAGAAACGGGCAGCGTTAAATTTGACCTCAAAGTAACGTCACTTCCTAACAATGCAACGACAAACTGGCTATTTAAAGTAGAAAGCTCAGAAGGTTCGACCTTTGCTGAGCTGCCTTTGATGGACGGCTACGTTGGCCCAGCAGACACGGCCGGCGCGACACCGGAACAAGGTGTGTGGGAGTCTTATGAATTTCCATTGAGCACGCTAGCACAAGCCGGCCTTGATACCAGCGCCATTGATGTCATTATGGTTTTCCCTGCATGGGATACAGGTAACGGTGCTGTGTATCGCATGGCGAACGTAGAAATTTCTCAGGAAGGTGGCGTTAGCTACCCTGAGTTAGTTATCTTCGAGGACGGTCAAAACCCTAACTGGCCTATGTGGGATTGCTGTGGTGGTTCTACGCCAACTGAAGAAATGGATGATGAAGCGCATGGCCTAACTGCAGAGTTCCGCATTGGTGCAGAGCCAACGGTAATGGGCTTTATTACTCGCTCTGAATCTGGCGGTGGCGATACCCCATTTGATGCCACAGCGCTAACAGACGGTGGTTTACTACAGTTTGAAATGCGGTTGTTGAGTGCGCCAACCAATCCAGATTCAACATGGCTATTTAAAGTTGAGTCAAACGGTGCATCCACCGCGGTAGAACTTCCTTTAGCCGATAGCGTTGAAGGCCAAGCTCCTGTTGAAGGTGAGTGGCAAACATACACTTTCCCTATTTCAGACTTACAGGCCCGTGGTTTAGACGTAAGCGCGATTGACGTCATCATGGTATTCCCTGCTTGGAGCACTGGTGAAGGGGCAGTCTATCGCCTAGACAACGTTAAAATTTTCCACCCTGACAACGGCGCAGAAGCACCTGCTGGCGGCCTTACTCTATTTGCAGATACAGCTGCTGATAAATGGCGCATATGGGATTGCTGTGGCGGTTCAACACCCACTGAAGAAGTAGACGATGCAGAGCACGGCACGGTAGCTGAATTCCGCATCGGCGCAACGCCTACAGTAATGGGTATTATTGCTGATGACGGTCATTCGTACGACGCATCTGCGCTACTAACAAACGGTGTAGTGCGCTTTGAGATGAAAGTAAGCTCAATGCCTAACGACGCATCGGCGCCTTGGTTATTTAAAATTGAGTCTATCAATGTGTCATCGGCGGTTGAGCTACCGATTTCAGCAAGCCTTGAAGGTGTAGACCCTGTTGAAGGCGAATGGCAAACCTATACGTTCCCGCTTCAAACCCTGTACGACGCAGGCTTAGACATCAGCGCCATCAACGTCATTATGATGTTCCCAGCATGGGATTCAGGTGAAGGCGCAGTATACCGCGTTGATAATGCAGAAATAGCCGCACAGTAACAAAGCGGATGCCGCTTTAGCACCCTAAAGCGGCACTCTCCATTTGATAAGAATTAGTAGGGCAATTATGAAAAACACATCTTTTAAGAAGACCCAGCTTGCCACATCAATGGCGTTGTTGATGGGCTCCACACTCGCACTACCTACTTACGCGCAAGACGCTGAGACAGCGACACCTGCAGAGGGCGAAGTAGAAGTTATTCAGGTTAGCGGTATTCGCGGCAGTATGATCCGCTCTATGGACTTAAAACGCAGTTCAAGCGGTGTGGTTGACGCTATATCAGCAGAAGAACTGGGTAAATTTCCTGATACTAACCTCGCTGAAGCGTTACAGCGCATTACGGGCGTAACTATCAGCCGAAACAACGGTGAAGGTAGCCAAATTACCGTGCGGGGTTTTGGCCCAGAGTTCAACTTGGTAACCCTTAACGGCCGCCAAATGCCAGGCACAGGTTTTACCCGCTCTTTCGACCTTGCCAACCTTTCGTCTGAAGGCGTAAACACGCTAGAGCTTCAGAAAACGGCCCGCGCAGAAAACCCGAGCGGCGGCTTAGGTGCAACGGTAAATATCATCACTATGAAGCCACTGGCTCAGTCAGGCCAAAATGCGACTATTTCGGTTAAGGGCATTTACGATACGTCTAACGAAGCGGGTGACGATGTAACGCCAGAGATTGCAGGCGTTTATACTAATACGTTTGCAGATGACATGTTCGGATTCGGCGTGTCATTCTCACACCAAGAGCGTGATTTCCAGCAGCAGTCAGCAAATATTCAAGGTTGGGTACTGCAAGAAAACGACGATCTGCCTCAAAACATAGACCCAAGCAATGTTGTTGATAACCGCACTAACATTACTAATGCGGCGTTCTTTCCAAAAGACATGAACTACAGCATCAACGACGTGCAGCGTGAGCGTCAAAACGGCCAAGTAACCTTCCAGTTCCGTCCAGTTGACGAATTTACCGCAACAATAGACTACACCGCCTCTCGTGCAACTACCGGCACTAACAGTGTAGGTTGGGGTATTTGGAACAACTTTGGTGCTAACATCAATGCTTACGAGCTTGATGAAAATGGTACGGCTGTTTATGCAGATATCAGCGGCGATGACGGCTCGTTCACCGCAAGCCGAAACACTACCCGCGTTGACGCTCGTTCATTGGGTGTAAACCTAGATTGGATGGTAAATGACGACTGGCACCTACGTTTAGACTATCACGACTCTTATAACAAAACTGACAACGGTTATGATGAAGGGCTAGGTAGTTCTGGACAGATTATTTTAGGTTCAAATCAGCTGGATTCAAAAGTTTATGACTACCGTGAAGGTGAAATCCCTCAGGTCTTCGTTAACTGGAACAACGGCACTAACGAAATCATGCCGGGTGAAATTGACTCTAACTTCAGTCAGTTCATCTATTCACCAGGACGCTCTGACATTGAACAGCTGCAGCTTGACGGCACTTGGTACAACTCTGCGTGGGACATCCCGCTCGTTAAAATTGATTTTGGTGTGGCTCGCACAGAACAGTCTCTATCTGGCTTTACTGCGTGGAGCGGACTCCGTGGCGGACCTGGCTTTAGCCCATCTTTCACTGAAATTTTCCCAGACAGCATGTTCGTTCGTAACGATACGTCAGGCTTCTTAGATGCCTTTGACGGTGGTGGTGCGGGCATGAACCCTGGCTATTACTACACCTTTGACTTCGATGAAGCCATTGCTCGTCAACTACAATTCATCACTGCTGACGTGGTGGGTGAGAGCAACGCGTATTCTATCGACCCGTATTTCAGCGGCGATCCTTCAGTAAGCAACGTAGAAGAAACAACAGATTCAATTTACGTACAAACAGAGTGGGACTTTGAAGTTAGCGATTACTATGTACAGGTTAATGCAGGTCTTCGCTACGAAGAAACCGAGGTACCTAGCACCGCGGAAGTTCGCGTTCCTATCCAAGTAAACTGGGTTGCAGCGGGTGAATGGATTACCGTATTCCAAGAGGGTGTTGAAGAGCAAGACTTCACCGGTAAGTACGACGTGCTTCTGCCTATGTTCGACGTAAAAGTCGATGTAACAGACGATATTGTTGCCCGTTTCTCTTGGGGCAAATCAATTACCCGTGCACCTATCGGCTTTTTACAAGGCGGACGTTCATTTAGCGGAAGTCCTAAAGTTGGCTCGAGGGTAGTATCTGAAGGCAGTACCGACCTTAAACCTTATGAGTCGACTAACTTAGACTTATCTTTCGAATGGTACTATGACGAAGCAAGCTATGCGTCAGTAGGCCTATTCAGAAAGTCAGTGAAGAACTATATCGATACCCAAGGTAGGCTTGAAACCTTTGACGGCCTTAACGATATTTACCAAGGCCCAAGATGGCAAGAAGCTGTTTCTGCACTTCAGGCAGAAGGCATTCAGGCCACCGACAGTAACATTTACGACTACTTCAGAGAAGCAGGCTACGCTGATGCAGACGGCGTTGTTGAGCCTAACTCAGACGACCCGCTTATCGAGTGGAACGTGGTTAAGCCGCGTAACCTTGATGATTCTAAAACGGTAGAAGGTATCGAACTTGCTGTTCAACACACATTTGGTGAAACGGGCTTTGGTTTTGGTGCCAACGCAACGCTGGTTGACGGTGACGTAGAGTACGACCCATACAACCTTGAACAGCAAAACCCGCTGGTAGGTATCAGTGACTCGGCCAACTTCCAAGTGTTTTATGAGAAAGAAGGCCTGTCTGTAAAAGTCACTTACGCATGGCGTTCAGACTATGTTGTTGGTATTGGTCAGGCACAAGGCTCAGCTGATAACCCAGCGACTCAGTTCGATACGTTTGGTCAGGTTGACGCCAGCATCAACTACGATGTGAATGAGCACCTAACCGTGTTCTTAGAAGGTGTAAACATCAACGACGAAACCGAGCGTGGTTACGGCCGATTTGAAGAGCAGTTTTTATTTGCTCGCCAATACGGACCTCGCTATACGCTTGGTGCTAGATATAGCTTCTAAGTTTAACAAGCACTAACGATAAGGGCCTTTTTAAGGCCCTTTTTTAATTCGATCCCGCTAAAATCATCAAACATTTTTGCCATTTTTTGGTAACCTCACTTCATAAGCTCAGGTATGAGTAGTAGAAGAAGAAAACAAGTGAAGTATAAGAAGTGTATTAGCGCGCTAGTGCTATTTTTGATGGGAATTAATTCTACTTTTGCGATTAGCGGTGATAAATATTTCCAAGCATATTCCCAAATTATAAGCAGCAAACCCGAAAGTAAAGAAGCGTTGATGTCATTCGTTTCTGACTCTGAAAGCTTATCTGCACCGTCACCTGTTGCATCCGTTTATATCGCTTTGCTGCACTCAATCATTGACCATCCAACTGGGTTTGAAAAATACCACCTTGCTCCGTCACATCATCTTAAAGAAGTAAAAAATACCCATCCCTCTTTGTACTACCGGCATAAAATTCTTTCAGCCTATAACTTGGCTATACAAGAAAAGTGGCGTTTAGCTCACGGCGAAATTGACAAAATCATCGCGTTTGCTCGTAACAAAGACAAAGAACTTTATTTTGATGCCCTTGCCACAAAATCCACCTTTCTTGCTCGTATGGGCTTAATAAGAGCATCGCTAAATGCTAGTGCGAAAATTATAAAAGAACTCCCCTCACTATCTGAAAAACAATTTTTTGGAGATGGTGCAATCGAAAACATGGAGCTTCAGATAGGGCTCAGTATGTCTTACCTAGGCGAAGATAAAAGCGCGTTAGAGCAGTGTTCACGAGCAGAAGCATTCTTTCGTAATAGGCCCATGGCTAGTCCACACAGATATTACCAAATTGCTCTTGATTGCCAGCGAAGAAGTTTTGAAAATTTAGGTCGCATAGACAAAGCATTGAATACGCTTGAACGTTATATCGATTACGCAACATCTATTGAAGATTGGGATACTTATGCCTATGGTCTTGTTTTAAAAATTGAGTATTTTTATACATTAGAAAAAGTTAACGCGGCCCATGCATTAATTGAAAAAACCGAGGACTTTATATCCACACTACCTGACTCATACGATACTAATACCTATCAAATCTTTCGATTTAAAGCGCTAGTAGAGAAACGCGAGTTAGAAACAGCTAAAGTACTGATGGATAATATTATCGACAGCCTAAGCGCCGATTACAGCTCATCAGATTTGCACTGGGCGCAGTTTAAATCTATTCAGTCTTCTTTCTTTGAGCAGTCAGGAAACAAAGAAGCGGCTATATCAGCATTGCGCGACAGCAAAGACTTTTATCAGTCCCTTTATTACCAAACGGACGATCGAGAGGAAGTGTTTAGCGACTACTATGAGAGCGCCCTTGCTGAGCGAAAATTACAACTTTTAGAGCAGCAGCACGAATTAGCAGGCGTGGAACTCGCAAACAGCAACAGAACAAATTTAATTCTGAGTGTTGGAGTGCTGACCTTAGTTATACTTTTAGCCCTTATAACTTATCTATACACTGTTCAGCGAAGACTGAAAAGAGAACAAGAAACACTTGCAACCGTAGATACACTGACAGGCGTTCGTAACAGAAGAAGTTTACTCGGCGCTGTACAGTTAGAGATTAGCCAAGCAAAAGCCTATCAAAATAATTTATCTTTAGCGTTGATTGACTTAGATAACTTTAAAGCCATCAACGACAACTACGGCCATGAATGCGGAGACGATTTACTTAAAGCGTTTTGCGAGCATGTATCTAACTCCATTAGAAAAACAGATACTTTTGGACGCTATGGCGGAGAAGAGTTCATTTTATGCCTTCCAAAAACCTCAGCTTCCGAAGCTAAAAAAGTTGTAGATTCAATCCTTGATAGCTATCGACAATTGCGTATTTCTACTGAGATCAGTGAACAAACCTTTTCCGCTGGCATCGCTGAATATCAAAAAGGTATTGAAACATCGGCACTAATCAATCAATGTGACGATGCACTATACGTAGCTAAACGATTCGGTAGGAATAGAGTTTGTATTTTCTGTCCTGATGACTAACAAAAGCCTAAGCATTGCAAGCTAGACAATGCGAACAGACGTCAGTGCCAGGGTTAGTTAACCCTAACACTTTAATAAGCAACTTGTTTTAACTATGACCACTGCTGCTTTTGACGCTACTTTAATCTCTGGACCATCGTTACTCGGTAATGGGTGTGCCGTCTTTGTTAAACTTCGCAATTGCCGCGCCTGACGTTTTCCACTGTTCACGCTCTTCATCTGTAGCTTTTGGCGAAAACCATCCAACGAAGGCGTAAAATATCCCTATCAGGGGAGCCGTCCAACAGGCGAAAGCAAGAGGGATATACAGCAAATTTTCCAAGTTGGCGCCTGAAATACCGAGACCTAGCGCCGATATCACAAAGGCACCACCGGCATTCCAAGGGATAAGCGGAGACATTAGCGTTCCCCCCTCTTCAATACCTCGCGACAGGTTAAGCGTAGAGTAGCCCATACCGCGATAAACAGGGGAATACATCCGTCCAGGTAAAGCCACCGATAGATATGGGTCGCCTGCCACTAAGTTAGTAGAAAAGGCAGTTCCAACTGCGGCAACCTGTGTACCTGCGAAGGTTTTTGCTTTGCTTTTTATTGCGTTAATGATGCTTCGTAAGCAGCCTGTTGTTTCTAACGCCCCACCGAAACCAAGGGCAATAAGCACCAATGAGATAGTCCACATCATAGACTGAACACCACCGCGATTGAGCAGACTATCTATTTCAATGATATTGGTATTAATGGAGTAGCCGTTATTTGCATAGTCGAATACGGCCTGCAGGCTTTGCCCCTGCATAAACATGGCAAATACACCTCCCACTACGACACCAGCAAATAATGCAGGAAGTGGCGGAATCTTCTTAAGTGCTAACCCCATAACAATCAGTGCTGGCAATAGTGCCCAGCCAGAAATGGTGAAATTATCTTCTAGTGCCGTGGTAATACCCGCAATTTTAGCAAACGAAACGCTTTGGGCATCTATGACGAAGAAGCCGACGCCAAGGTAAATTAAAAACGCGATTAGCATGGCAGGAATGGTTGTCGCCATCATATTTTTGATATGCGAAAATACATCTGTACCCGTAACGGCTGGGGCAAGGTTCGTTGTGTCTGACAAAGGTGAAACTTTATCGCCAAAGAAAGCCCCGGAGACCACTGCCCCTGCCGTCCAATACATGGGTATATCGAACCCTTCGCCAATCCCCATTAGCGCAAGCCCAACCGTCCCAACGCTGCCCCAGCTTGTGCCTAACGAAACAGAGACCACTGCGCAGATAACCATACCGGCGGCCAGAAAGATTTGGGGAGAGAGGGTCTTTAGCCCATAGTAGATAATGGTAGGCACAGTACCACTAGCTATCCAAATACCTATGATCATCCCAACAACAATAAGCACACTCACCGATGGCAAGGCAACATGAATAACTTTAAATATCCCCGCTCTCACTTCTTCCCACGTCAGACCAAGGTAGGTCCCAACAAAACTGGTCAAAGCAATGCCGATGGCAAGTGGTATATGGGGCTCAAAGACGCCGAAGTAGAATATTTGAGTACCCAAGATAAAAAGGGTTAATACAACGGGCGCAAGTGCGAGAAAGAGGTGTGGTGTAACCGTTTTTTCTTCTGTCATATTACTACCCTGTAAATAAACTGGAGAAGTGAATGAGCACGAGATTGATAAAAGCGTGCATAAACCAGCTTCATCCGAAACAAATTGTTTGTGACAATAAAATTTGCTACGCAGCGCAATAAAAATTAGATCGGTAGGAAATAGGTGAGCAGAGGTCTGTCGACCCCAAAAAAGCAAAAGCGTCGCCAGTATTTATGTGCTGGCGACGCTTTTTCGAAGGTTTAGGTTAAGGGGTGTAACCTCAGCTTAACCTTGGCAGCTTATACTCGCTGATTCTGCTGCACTTGGCGTAAATTGAATATCTGCTACACTCAAGCTTGCTTTACCTGCACTGCCTAGTTCAAACGGTACAACAAGACCGGTGAAGTCAATGCCCTCGTCAACAAAGCACTGCAGGTCAATGCTTACGTTCGTCCACGTATCAGCAGGCATTGCTTTTAACTGCTCGCTAATATCAATCTGCGTTGAGCAACTGCCCGCAGCATCCCCTTCGCCTTCACAGTTCATACCAACCGTTACAGGCTGCGTGATATCTGAGTGACGACTCACGTTAAAGCTTAACGCACCTTCAGTAAGTAGCTGTGCGCTTAAATCTTCGCGGAAGAAGCTCTTACTTGCAAAGCGCATAGCGGCAAATTCAGACCCATCGAAGGTAATTTTACGGGCATCTTCTTGAACTTCTTTGTCGACAGTACGGTAAGTAAGGGCACCAACTGTATGTGTACTTGCATTAACCGTTAGTGAGTCATCACCCGAATAAAGCCATAGCACCCATGGAGACTGAACCGCCCCATTTAGGATTTCCATTGGCGTATTGCTGTCAGTGCTCACTTTAATTTCGGTATTGAGCGTATCGCTCAATACATTTTCAGCGTCAAAGGTTAACCCAAAGCCATAAGGCAGAAGCGGTTCATAGGTATCATCGCCTTTATTCACAATTTGCTGTGGTTCAGACGGCCATGAGAATGAAAGCTTGCCTTTAAAGTCCTGCTTACCAAAAAGCACATCTGCGACTGCCGCGCCTTCTGAGCCCGGTAGCCATGCGGCGACAAACGCATCAGAGGCATTAAGTTCTGCATTTACCCACATAGGGCGGCCGCTGATAAATACAGATACAACTGGAATACCTTGTGACTTCAGCTTTTCAAGTAGTGCTAAGTCTCTCTTGCTGCCGTGTTGGTAAATTAGCGTTTCTCTATCGCCATGCCCTTCGGCATAAGGCTCTTCACCGAATACCACAATGGCAACATCAGGCTTTTCTTCGAATGAACCGTCTACAGAAAGGATAGCGTCTCCCCCGGCGCTTTCAGCATGCTGCTTAATACCATCGTAAATGGAGGTGCCGCCCGGGAAGTCTTCGTTAGTATTGTTGGTACCTTGCCACGTAATACTCCATCCACCGGACTGCTTGCCAATGTTGTCAGCGCCGTCACCGGCAACCAATATGCGCTTGCCCGCAGATAATGGCAGGGTTTTGTTTTTATTTTTAAGTAGCACTAGCGATTCACGTACCGCCTGGGCCGCTATTTCACGATGCTCAGCTTTACCAATTAAAGAACGATCGCCAGATAATGGACGATTTGCAGGGCTTGGCTTATCAAAAAGGCCTGCGCGCACTTTTACACGCAGAATACGACGCACTGCATCATCAATGCGCGACATCGCTATAGTGCCATCTTTCACCTGTGCAAGGGTATTGTCGTATAGTACCTTCCAGTCATTTGGCACCATGAAAATATCTAAACCTGCATTAATAGCTTGGGCGCAATCTTCGTTGTTACACCCTTTCACCTGCCCATGGCCGTTCCAGTCACCTACCACAAAACCGTCAAAGCCCATCTGGTCTTTCAGCACGTCGGTTAGTAGATATTTATGGCCGTGAAGCTTATCGCCATTCCAGCTGTTAAACGATGCCATAACCGACTGCGCACCAGCCGTTAGACCACCCACATAACCTTGCGCGTGAATATCAAACAGGTCTTGTTCGCTAGCCACGTTGTTGCCTTGATCGTCGCCGCCAACAGTACCGCCATCACCCACAAAGTGTTTTACTGTGCTGATTACACGCTGGTCGCTTAAGAAATCTTTGTCAGCAGCACCTTGAAGACCTTTAACCACTGAAGCGGCATACTCTCTTACAATCGCAGGATCTTCAGAGTAGCTCTCATAGGTTCTGCCCCAACGGTCGTCGCGTACAACGGCAACCGTGGGCGCAAATACCCAATCAATGCCCGTTGCCATCACTTCTTTCGCGGTGATATGCGCTATTTTCTCTACTAAGTCTGGGTTATTAGCCGCGCCTAAACCAATGTTATGGGGAAATAAGGTCGCACCAATAACATTGTTATGACCGTGCACGGCATCGGTACCCCACATGGTAGGAATACTTGAACCATCTAGGCTGTCGTCCACCGAGGCTTGATAGAGTTTCTCGGCAAGCGCAACCCAATCTTCAGGGGTTGCATGCTTGTCGTTATTAGGAAACGCACCACCGCCGTTAAGATAAGAACCAAACCCATATTTACGCATATCCTCAACCGTAATATTGCGAATTTCTGGCTGGATCATCTGCGCAATTTTCTGTTCCAGGGTCATGGTAGAAAGAATATCTGAAACCTTTTTTTCAACAGCAGAGTCTGACTTTACTTCGATATCTAACTTGGGCCAGATCTCACTGGCTTTATTCGTTTTCTCTAAGGCACTGTTAACTGAAGAAGCGTCTTCATCGGTTGCGCAAGCACTGACTAAAACACCTACTAATGCGCCTGTAACAACCTTCGCGATTAGACTTTTTCGCATGATTAATCCTCGTTACTTTTCAGTGGTTTGAAATTTAGATACGCGACTTCCTACAAGGCCATAGTAAGCAATGTAGAGATAGCACGAAGCGGGTAATAGGAATGACAACGTGACCCCAATCGAGTCGGCCAGCATTCCTTGTAATAGTGGAATAATGGCACCGCCGACAATGGCCAAACATAAAATGCCTGAACCTTGTGGCGTGTCTTTGCCCAGTTGATGGAGCGCTAAGCTAAATATGGTAGGGAACATAATTGAGTTAAACAGACCTACACCCAAAATACTCCACAGCGCTAAATCACCCGTGCTTGAAAGCGACAACAATATCAATGCAATAGCGATACACGCATTGAAGGCTAGCACGTAGCCTCCTGAAACTTTTTGCATAACGACAGCGCCAATAAAGCGACCTACCATAGCGCCGCCCCAGTAATAGGCGAGAAGTTGCGCTGCTTTCGCTTCTGTTAGCCCACCAACAGCAGGGCTAGCCAAGTAATTAACCAACATACTGCCAATAGCAACTTCAGCACCTACATACATGAATATACCAACAGCACCTAACACCAAGTGTTTGTGATGCCAGGCTCCTCCTTTAAACACACCGGTATTAGAGCTGGTGTGGTTTAGCTTTGGCAGTTTCAAGTACATAAAAATAAGCGCAAGTAGCAGCAAGGTGCCCGCTAAGATAAGGTAGGGCACTTGCACATCAGAAGCACTCGGTGAGCCTGCGCCGTGCTCCCCTGTCGCGCCGTACATTAGGTACGAACCAAAGAAGGGGGCGACGGTTGTACCAAAAGCATTAAACGCTTGTGTCATGGTTAACCTGGAAGACGCAGTCTTGGGGCTTCCTAGCGCGGTTACATAAGGGTTTGCCGACACCTGTAAAATAGTAATACCCGACGCCAGAACAAATAGCGCTAAGAGGAAAACGGCATACACTTGGCTAGAAGCAGCAGGAAAGAAAAGCAAACAGCCCACACACGCGATGCCAAGCCCTAGTACAATGCCTTTTTGATACCCTATTCGCGACACCACCATGCCCGCTGGAAGAGAGACAATAAAATAGGCGCTAAAAAAGCAAAACTGAATAAGCATTGCTTGGGTAAAACTTAAATTAAAAGCCCCTTTGAGATAAGGGATCAGAATGTCATTTAAGCAAGTGATGAAACCCCACATAAAGAATAGTGTAGTGAGAGAGATAAGAGCAAAGCGATAATTACCGTTAGAAACAGTGTTGTCGCCATCTTGCGTATTCGGTTGCGCTGGTATGTCCACGGGTAACCTCTGTTGCTATTTTTTTAGTTAATGTTACATTTACATTTGAAAGCGCTTACATCTCATCTTAAAATTTTTTGTAAGCGCTTACATAAAGTAAATAATTACATGAAGCGCTTTCTAATTCAATGTAAATATCATGTTATTTGACCAAATGAATATGCGGCCAATATGAAAAGTTTGTTAATGCCAGGACACCCCTAAGATGCAAGAAATTAACTTACCCTCCAACTCAATGATGTTGTCGAAAGACTTTTTGTTTGGTGTGGCTACCTCTAGCTTTCAAATAGAGGGCGACCGGAACGGCCGCTTAGACTGTATCTGGGACACGTTCTGCGCCCAAGAAAATACCATCGAGGACGGCACTAACGGCGATGAAGCATGTAAACACATTGAATTATGGAAACAAGATGTTGCGCTTATCGATAATTTAGGTGTGGACGCTTACCGACTCTCTATCTCTTGGCCTCGTGTGATGAACCAAGACGGTACCGTGAATGAAATAGGCATTCGTTTTTATATCAACTTGGTTGATGAGCTTAAGCGCCGCGGTATGAAAGTGTTCGTTACGCTTTACCACTGGGACTTGCCTCAGTATTTAGAAGACCAAGGGGGCTGGTTAAATCGAGATACAGCCTACGCATTCGCACAGTATGCTGAAGTGGTAGCAAACGCGCTGGGCGAAAAAGTGCATGCTTATGCCACGTTAAATGAACCATTTTGCTCAGCCTACCTAGGTTATGAAGTCGGTATCCACGCACCAGGAATAACAGGTGTTGGCAACGGCCGAAAAGCTGCCCACCACTTGCTTCTAGCTCACGGTTTAGCTTTAAAGGTACTGAATAAGTATTGCCCTAATAGCCAAAACGGCATCGTTCTTAATTTCAGTACCTGTCATGGCGCCACTGATTCTCAAGCAGACAAGCGTGCAGCACAGCTCGCTGACGATTATCACAACCAATGGTACTTAACGCCCATTGTCGAAGGTAAGTATCCTGAGGTAATCGATAGACTTGATGATGCAGATAAGCCTGATATTCACGAAGGTGATATGGCGATCATCTCGCAACCCATCGACTATTTGGGAATTAACTACTACACCCGTACGGTGTACGAAGGTACTGATAACGATTGGTTTGAAGTGGTTCCACCAACAACCACGGAATTAACCGCAATGGGCTGGGAAATCACGCCTAATGCGTTTACCGAATTACTCGTAGACCTTCACCAACGTTACACCTTGCCACCTATCTACATTACTGAAAATGGTGCCGCTATGGATGATGAGCTTGTTAATGGCGAGGTAAACGATGACGATCGCACTGCATACTTTCATACCCATCTTAATGCGGTGAATAGTGCTATCGAACAAGGTGTTGATATACGAGGCTACTTTGCCTGGAGCTTAATGGACAACTTCGAATGGGCGCTAGGCTACAAAAAGCGCTTTGGCATTGTTTACGTCGATTACAAAACCCAAAAACGCACGTTAAAACAAAGTGCTTTGGCTTATTCAAGACTGGTTAAGAGCCGGATAAATGGGTACATTAGCGGTATCAAATAAGGACAAGTACCAAAAACCGTATGGCAACAATTTACCAAGTATCAGAAGCAGCAGGCGTATCTCTCGCTACCGTTTCTCGTGTTATGAATGGAAACGCGAAGGTAAGCGAACGCACCCGTAAAAAGGTAGAAGACGCAATGGCATCGCTAGGCTATCAGCCTAACGCTATTGCGCAGTCTCTGGCATCGAACCGGACCAATAGCGTTGGATTGCTTGTATCGGAACTGCATGGCTCTTACTTCGGTGATTTGATGAGTACCGTTGAAAACGTACTTAAAAAAAATGGCAAACACGTCATTATTACTGCAGGGCACGTTGACGAAAAGCGAGAGCATGAGGCCATTGAGTTTTTAAAAAGCCGCCGCTGTGACGCGCTAATTTTACACGCGGAAGCCGTGTCCGATGACTACTTGAAAAAGCTTGTAGACAGTAAAATTCCTGTTGTTGTGATAAATCGCAAAGTAGATGAACTAGATGAAAACTGCTTTGTCGTCGACAATGAGCAAGGTGGTTATCTAGCGACAAAAGCGGCTATCGACGCCGGCCACAAACACATTGCTTATATCAGCGGCCCGCTGTTCAAAAAAGACGCGAGCGACCGCCTCTCTGGCCACAAGAAAGCGCTAGAAGAGGCCGGAATTCCTTTTGCCGAAACCAGCATGTTTGAGGGTGACTTCCATGAGTCTTCGGGCCAAGAAGGCATGCTCTATCTACAGGAAAACTACCCTGAGTTAACTGCGCTTGTTTGTGCAAACGATGAAATGGCATCAGGTGCAATGACAGCCGCACGGGAAGCGGGGTTTGATATTCCAGATCAGCTTTCCATTATCGGTTTCGATAATGTGCTTTTTTCACGCTACCTTTACCCTAAACTCACGACTATCAATAACCCTATTAACGCAATGGGCGAAATGGCGGCTTTCTGGGTGCTAGAACATGTTTACGACATTAAAAGCCCCATTCCGATTGAGCATCTATTCGTTCCAGAGATGATTGATAGGGACACATTAGGCAACTTATAAAATGAATAAAGCCCTGTCTCCGTCGCTGTATTACACACTTATTGTCTCTCTAGGAGGGTTTATATTCGGCTTCGATGCCAGTGTAATAGCAGGAGCTAATGGGTTTATTGATGCAGAATTTGGCTTAAGCGATTGGCAACAAGGTTTTGTGGTAAGTTCGCCTACGCTCGGTGCTCTTATCGCCATGTTATTTGCAGGCGGCGTTAGCGATGCTATTGGCAGACGCAAAGCACTTATTCTTGTTGCTTTTCTTTATTTGCTTTCATCGGTGGGTTCGGCCCTCGCGCCTAATTTTGAGCTGCTCGTGCTCTCTCGCTTTATTGGTGGCATCGCATTTTGCTCGCTTATTATCGCGCCGCTCTATATTTCTGAAATCAGTGCGCCAAAAAACCGCGGCAAAATGGTCTCGGTCAATCAGCTTAATATCGTGTTTGGTTTTGCTCTGTCATACTTCACTAACTACTATTTATTGCAGCTTAGTAACAGCGGTGCGCCTTGGGTGAATGAATGGGGCATTGATACCCATTTGTGGCGCTATATGTTGGGCCTAGAAATCGTGCCTGCCATCGTATGGTTTAGCCTGTTGTTCACTATACCTCGTAGCCCTCGTTGGTTAGTGTTAAAGGGTAAGCACGAAGAAGCAGAGCAGGTCATAAACCGCTTGTTCGACCAGGCACAGGCAAAGGCGCTGGTCGAAGACATTTCCTCGTCCCTTAAAGAAAAATCGTGGCCACTGCGCGAACGCCTCGGCTTTCTAAAAACCAAAGCCATGCGTTTTCCTTTGATGGTGGGCATCATCATTGCCATTGCCCAACAAATTACCGGCATCAATGTTATCTTTTTTTACGCCCCCACTATATTTGAGCAAAGCGGTGTAGGCACAAATGCCGCCTTTATGCAGGCTGTATTGATTGGGGTGGTAAACGTGGCGTTTACCCTTGTGGCCATGCTTACTATCGACAAATGGGGCAGAAAACCCTTGTTGATAATAGGACTAACCGGCGTGGTTATCAGCATGGCTATTTGCACTTATGGCTTTAAACAAGCGACTTACCAAATACAGCAATCGGCCATTGTTGAAATTCAACATAGCGCGCCCGCTTCAGCAAGTAAGTTAACCCCGTTAACCAGCGATACCTATTATTCAGACGTGGCGTTTAAACGCGCTCTTAAGCGTGTGCTTTCAAGCGACGAATTCGACACTTATCAACAGCCGTTACTTACCAGCAGCATTAATATGAATGCACCCTTAGTGCTGTTTGGCATTATTGCATTCGTTGCGTCTTTTGCTATGTCTTTGGGCCCCGTCATGTGGGCAATGCTCGCTGAAATTTTTCCCAACCAAACCCGTGCCCTGGCCATTTCGTTGGTGGGCATGGTGAACTCACTTACTAGCTTTTTGGTTCAAGTAATATTTCCATGGGAGCTCGCCAACTTAGGTGCCGCCGCAACGTTTGCAATATACGGCGGCTTTGCTCTACTTAGCTTAATATTAGTGGCTAAATTCTTCCCTGAAACAAAAGGAAGAAGCCTGGAAGACATTACAAAAGACTTCGAACAGTCCGCTACAAAATAGCATGACATTTGAAGCATAGCGCGACCAAACAACGTTGGAAACACAAATACATAGACGCCAAAAATCCATTGACTTTCTTTTTCGTGCGCAGGATACTCAGGTCATAAAATACTCACTAGCAGCACACTGTTTTTAACCACTATGCCTAAAAACACGACTACACATACTGCTTACTCAGCGTCAGCGCTGATTATTATTCTCGCTATTCTAAGGAATGGGCGGGTTAGCTAGTGCGTAAATAGAATTCACTAAACCCGCCGCAAGGCGGGTTTTTTATTGGCTCGTCTTGCGGTACAAAAAACGGAACGACAGCCATGAACAATCCAATATCTCACGTATTACAGCAGCTTCACGACGCAGTAAACCGCGGTGACCAAGACGCCTTAGCCCAATATTATGCAAGCGATGCGAAGGTGGTATCCACACCCATGTCGACAGCTAATCATCAACACGCCAGTCAGCGCGACTGCATTGACGCTTTACTTAAATTTCAAAAGAAGTTTATGCCCGAACATTTTGTCACAACAGGGGATGAGCGGGTTATACAAGCCGGTGATGTAGCGCTAGTCGTCGCCAAGCTTTATCTTGTTCCCAAAGCCACACCCAATGCCTTACCCTGCGAGGGCAAACGGGCCGTTTATGTTTTACAAAAAGACGAAGCCGGTGAATGGCGCTGCATCATCGATAACTTCTTCGGTACTGACTTGTTAGATTTTGCATAAATCTTTTAGCGCGGAGGATTCGGTAAGGCGACTGCTTGGAGCGTTAAGTACGTATTACCAAGCACCCCATTTTCGTGTAAAAGTAGAACATCAAGAAAGTCTGCGTGCACACAACGCCGTTGCTGAAATATCAGGCCCAGTTTATCGATAAATTAAGGGGTAATTATGGTGTTGAAACCGGTAGACAGAAGACACTATAAAAGGAAAATAACCATTGTTATCTTTAGACAAACTCTCTGATATCAGTAAAGCAGTGTGCATCAGCGCTGCAGTATCAGCTATCGCGGCGTGCTCGTCTACAGCATCAACCCCGCTTGTTGGTGAAAAAGCGCATACCCTTTCAAACGCCGTGGTTTATCAGACTAGAAGCAAAGAGTACCCTGTTCTTTCAAGCTTTGTGTATAACCAAGCTATTGCAGCGCTTCCTACGCGTTTTGAGAATGGCGACGTTGTAGTCATGGATGTTGATGAAACCGTACTAGACAACAGCACCTACCAAAAAGAACGGGAAAGTGCCGGCTTGGGGTATTCTTCAAAAAGCTGGGCTGATTGGGTAAAACGTGAAGAAGCCACATTGGTTCCTGGTGTCGCTGATTTTATCGACGAGGTTATTCAGCGAAATGGCAAGGTTGCGCTTATTACGAATCGTAACAAGCAGCTTGATAACCACACGTGGAATAACCTCTTGGCGCATGGTTTGCCGCTTACCGTCAGCAATACGTGTGTTGTCGGCCGAACTGCTGAAGACAAAGAAGCGGTGGGCCAAGAAGGCATGGTTAATGACAAAGACTTGCGAAGAATGCAGCTCACCCAAGGCAAGATCGCTTGTTCAAATACGTCGACAGACACGGCATCAACTTGGGCAGCGCCTCACACTATTATCATGCAAATTGGTGACAACATTGAAGACGTGGGCGGCGTAACCCAAGAGTCTGCCAATGTTGAGACGCTCATGCCGCGGGTGGGCACAGAAATTTTCATTCTTCCCAACCCAATGTACGGCTCTTGGTAACAACACCAGAAATAGCGAGTCAGCAAGTGCTGATTCGCTGACTTGCAATACTCGCTCTACGTGCATGACGCACTGTACGACAGAGAAAAATAAAGACACCCGTTTGTTGGCTCGCACTTATTTAGGAAAGGGAAAACTTCTGCTTGACCGGGGTAGCCGTGAGGAAACCGGTAGAGACAAAATAGTGGTATTTACCTGTTTGTAATTTCATACAACCTGATGTGAAAAAAATACACTGTCATTTGCGTTCTCGAGAACTACACTCACCTCATACTTCTCACTCCACACAATAAAACCATTAAAAACAAAAGGTTAAATTAATTTAATCTCACTTTATTTATTTGGCATAGATCACGCATATATTAGACTAACGGATAATGACAGAGCGCAGCTTGTAGCTAGGATAGCTTTAGCGACGGAGAGGCCAAACTGCGTAAGTGAAAAATACTGAAGGTGACGACATAGGAAGTGCATGGAATGGTCGCCAAGGATAAACGGAAACGTCAGTATTATAGCTTTAGGATGACTGTTGAAGGTTCGTTATTTGCTGGTCGATGATGAGGTTAGGGAAAAGAAAACCTAGATAAACTCGCAGGATGCATCGCACTTGTTTCATAGGGATTGCAAACAAGTTCAGGAGTACCTACATCGTAAGCACTGACAATGATGTCTCGTGCAGCAAGGGATTGTTGACCCTATTTGGATTTGTTGAAATACATGTGTGTTGTTTCGGCAGAACCATAGTGAGGACACTGGTAATGTCGTCGACGTTATTAGTGAGTTGTCACCCGACGACTACCCTCTCCCCTCAAAGGCCCATCCCGGCCTTTACATACCTCTGATTTTGGCCCGCCTTTGGCGGGCATTTTTTTATCTGTACTTATGATAGAATACTCGGGTTTTATAGCCTTATTTTAAGAGCCGATAGCGTGCCACTGCCACCGTCTTCCACCCTTGTTTTTAAAGTGCTTTTTTGCGCCTTACTTGCCACGTCTGTGGGGCAAAGCGTTATGCTTACCACCCTGCCATCTATGGGCCGTGAAGCAAACCTTACTGAATTTCACATCGCAACGATTATGTCGAGTTCGGCGTTTATTTTCGCCTTTGGTACCAATGTATGGAGCAAAGTGGCCAAAAGAGCAGGGTTTAAGCGTATTCTTATGGTAGGCCTTGCCGGCTATAGCTTAGGTACGTTTGCATTCGCAAGCGCTTGGATGGCAGGGTTTTCAGGGTTAATAAGCGGCACTAACTTATTTCTTGCCTTGTTGATAAGTCGCAGCATGCAATCAACTATTATGTCTGCCACGCCCCCTTCGGCGGTGGGCTATGCCATAGCAATAAGCACACCCGAAACACGTGTGAGCGCCATCAGTAAGGTTACCTCCGCAAGTAACGTAGGCCAAATAATCGGCCCCGCTTACGCTGGACTGCTGGTGAGTTTTGGCCTACTCGCCCCCTTATACAGTATCGTGCTGTTAACGCTGTTAGCACTGACGCTTGTTTATTTTAAACTACCCGACCTACCGCCCTTAGGTGCACAAAAGACATCTGCTGATCTGAAACGCGATGAAGAAGCAAAAACTATCGTTCCGTATATATTTGTGGCGGCGTGTATTTGTGTGTTTTGCGCCATGGCAATGATGCAACAGTCCCTAGGGTTCTTCTTCATTGATTACTATCATTTTACCCCTGTAGATGCAGCTCAACAGGTTGGCTTTGCTATGATGGTGAGTGCTGCTACTTCACTTACCGTGCAATTTGGATGGGTACAAAAAGGGCGAATAAGTAAAGAAACCATGATTACCCTTGCCCTACCTTTACTAGCTCTTGCTTATTTACTTCTATTTCTACAACATTCACTGACTATTTTGTACCTGGCTATGGCTCTGATGGGCTTAGGTATGGGTATGGCCTATCCGTCACTTGCCGCTGCGGCAACCACCTTTTGTGCGCCCGGACAGCAAGCTAGGATCACGGGTCTGATTACGGCAACGACCGCCATGGGCTATATCGTAGGGCCTCCATTCGCCGCATTTATCTACCAGATAAATATCGCTTACCCTTTTGCAGCGGCATCGCTTTTATTAGCGGTAACGGCCTGCATGACTTTCATAACGCTTAGGCACGTCAAACAATCTACTAATAACTAGTGCAATAGCAAGGGCTTGGCTATACCCATTTGGCGTCTGCTTTGTTTACAAATGCGAAAGGTATTTATTTTTTTACCTTTTATTTTTAATTAAGCGGAACCTTTTGTGATATAGGCTATCTTATCTTATACATGAAGTCGTTGAGTGTGCGTCTTTGTGGTGTGTAAATGTGTTTTCCAAGTTATGTTGTGGTTTTTTAAGGGGCTTCATGCCCCTTTTTCTTTGTCTCGAATTTACTCCCAAGCCTATTAGTATTTCCTTCTATCAATCGATAAACCCGAATTTAATATTCTTTTTCGTTCCATCTTTAGAAATGGTAATGAGAATCATTAACAAATAAAATAACTTTTCTAGTTTAAAGGAGAAGTGAATGGCTAAACCGCAACCACGTCAAGCTACAGTGACCAAATCTGTTCGTATAACCCCCACTATGCAGCGGATTTATTTAGGTGGTGACGACTTACGCACCTTTCCCTCTGTATCAGCGGGCGCGTATGTAAAGCTTATGTTTGATCTTAACGGGAACCCGTTACCGCGCCCTACAGAAATGAGTAAAGTTGCCATGCGTACTTACACCGTTGCCAGCTTTGACGCGACAAAACCAGAAATGGTAATTGATATGGTTGTGCATGCCGACAATGGTATTACTGGCCCAGCCTCAGCATGGGCTGTTTCAACCCAGCCTGGAGATACCATTACGTTGGCAGGCCCTGGCACTAGCAAAGGCCTAAACGACCACTATGACTGGGTTTTACTCGCCGGCGATATGACCGCACTGCCAAGTATTCGAAACCACCTTGCCGAACTTCCCTCGAACGCAAAAGGGTACGCCGTCATCCAAATTGAAGATGAAAACGATAAGGTTGCGCTAAGTAAACCTAAAGGCGTCTCTATAATATGGGAACATACCCAATCACTCCCAACGTGTCTTGCAGAGCTCGATTGGCTAGACGGCACGCCGAGCATATGGGTAGCATGCGAGTTTTCAGATATGAGGGCAATAAGAACCTGGCTCAAGGATGATAAAGAAGTGGCTCATGAGCATATCTATATTAGTAGCTATTGGAAAAAAGGGCGCAGTGAAGATCAGCATAAGATAGATAAAAAGCAGGATAGTGACGCTTTTGCCAAGACATTAAACTAGTCTCGCCCCATGTAGGGTTTGCAATGCGTTGTAAATCCTGCATAAAACCACCTAAGCTTCCGCCCTTAAATTTATTAAAAATCTTTATATTTCAGTAGCCTACACATTGGAATATGACTTGCTGCAGTTAAAGTAACTGGCCGGTTTTCTATGACCAGTTTTTTAGCCAATTGTTTAGATAAGGAGAGCACGTTATGAACAATGATCGTATTGAAGGTAATTGGAAAGAGATGAAAGGTAAGGTGCAACAGAAATGGGGCAAGCTTACCGATGACGACCTAGATGTTATTGACGGTCGCCGTGAAGAACTAGTAGGTAAAATTCAGCAAGAATACGGTAAAAGCCGTGATGAAGCTGAGAAAGAAGTGGATGCATATTTCAATTAATTGCCTCACCTACGCTTAAAGTTTTAGCAAGAGGAGCTTCGACTATTTGCTGCCCGATATATAGGGTAAGTAAAGGGAGCTAGAAATAAGCTAAAATTAGAAAGGGCCGCAACATGAATATTGCGGCCCTTTTTACTGCCTATCGTTCGCGCATATTAAGAAGGGGACAAGCCCGCTTCTTTTTAACGCTAACCTTTTGCTTACTCTTCTGTTTTCGGCTGTAGGTTATCGCGGACTTCCCTAGCGTCAAAACTCGTTGCCGAAGACGGGCGGGTGCCTTTGCCTAATTCAATACTCAAAATACTTTCGATTTCACTTTTTTGTGAACCACCCACAAATACTCCAGTTTCAAATTGCGTAGTAGGGTGATACGAGGTACGACACGTTAGTACGCCACAATCTGTAACTCTTGCGTAACGCTGACTAAAACCCGCTGTGGGCGTAGTTTGCACGGTCTCTTTATCTACGAGGGTTTCCCGATCAGTCACTACAAACCAGTCGTAGCCCTCTAATAGAGTAACTTCGGCAGCGCGCAGCATAGCGTAATCCATCGCTTTACCCTTGTCTGACCCTTTCGCTTTAAAGTGCACGCGATACTGCGTATCGCTGAGTTTACTTTCTGTATACCCAAAACCACCTTTCTGGGCCTGCCTGTAATCAGGCTGACTCGCACACCCAGCCATGACTAACACCGCAAGTACGAACATAATTTTAGTTTTCATCATTTACTCCTTTGGCCTTTTTAGATTGCCAAGTTGCTTCAATTGCGTCTTTTTCTTGCTCTCGGTTTAATGGCGCAGAGGCCATCATTTTATCTAACTCATCTTCCATTAACTTTGCGCTTGAGGCTGTTTGATATTGCCCGTCATACTCACCACGCGAGTCCAATTTGCTAGCGGTAAGCTGCCACGCACCTTGATTATCTTTACATGCAATCATTACATTCAGTTCATCTTTTGAGGCAACTTCAGCTTGTCGACAATAATTGAACTCGGTATTCAAAAAAGATAGTTGTGGTGTTACCGTGACCCCAGATTCAAACGTAGTGCCTTCACCGGCTAAGTTACTGTCTAACACCGACGATACTTTAGCCCAGTGCGACGGCTGCGTTGTGTCTGCGCTTTGCTGTGTAAAAAACACTAAGCCAGCTAACACAGCGACACTTGCCGCTATCGCAAACGGCCCTTTCCACTTGGTTTCACGCTTAGGCGCGAGACTGTTCTTCTGTGTTGCGCTGCCAATGGATGTTACGTTACTAGCAGTACTCTCATTCACGTTGTCTTCAGTGTTTTTGTCGCTTATCAATGCAACAATTTCTTTAGGCAGCGCGACAGCTGTGGCTTTTTCAGCGGCAGCCTTTACTACCATGTCAACTTCAGCAAGCGCAGCAAGACGATCTGATATGGCGATGTCATCCGCTATTGCCTCACGCACTTCACTCATTTCAACGCTATCGAGCTCTCCGTCTAAAAACGCTGACAGCTTTTCATCGGTAAAACTCACGATAACACCTCATTTTGTCCGTTTAGTAAGTTCGATATTTTCACTCTTGCTCTGGCAAGACGACTCATAATCGTGCCGGTTGGTACCTGCAGAACTTCTGACGCATCGGCATAACTCATGCCTTGAACGGCGACCAGCGAGAGAGTTTCTCTTTGCTCGCATGGAAGTTCATCCATTGCACTTGATACTTGTCGTAGCGTAATGGTTTGGGCCACTGTGTCATCCATACTGCTGTTTGAGTTTACCGTCTCTGTCTCGTAAGTTAATGCCTCGCTAGCATTCGACCTGACTTTTTTGGCTCGATACTCGTCTATCCAGCAGTTTCGGCACACTCTAAATGCCCATGCCATTAATGTTACTTGTTCCGGAAGCGGCTTACTGAGCAACTTCTCAAGTGTATTTTGAAGTAAATCGTCAGCATCATGCATGTTTCCCGTCAGCGAATAAGCGAACTTTCGCAATGACGGGACGAGTTCGGTCAACTCATCTTTCATTCTCATGTACCTTTGTGAAGATTTTCGTTATCGATACTCTGTTAACGAACTACCGATACTTTTATTCCATCGAGAACGGTATTTTTTTGAAAAAACCAAAATGGTTAATATCGTTACGTCTATATTGGAATTTTTTTTATGTCTATTCGTCACTACAATATTAAGCAGTGGTAATACATAGAAAGAACCATGGCACAATTTATGCCATTCCTTCATGAGGCACCTATCTGCGCCATCCTAAATGTAAAGGTAGTAAAATGAAGTACACGCTAGTTGTAGGACTTGTGAGTTTATTTTTCACATCGGTATCACACGCTCAGATAACAGGTACGATTAATCAAGTTGTCTCTCCCGTACGCCCCATTATTGATAGAACACCATCTGATTTAAAAGCCCTTAGAGAGCAAGCTGTACGCAGAGCTCAATCTGCAGTAAACAGCACAGAAACACTGGCTTCAGGCATGCTTGATAGTATTCCTACACCTCAGTTTAGAGCCCCATCCGCCACAACGGTTTTGTCCACATCGGGCCAACCTGTCATTAAGGAAGTAACCGTTGAAAACGGCTTTTTAGCGGTGGAAAAAGAATGGCTATTTTTGGGAAGTGAGGCAGATAAAGCGCATTTCGACGGCGCTAATATTGAACTACAGCGGGCCCAGTATTTACCTTCTTTATCTCAGTGGCTCTATCAGGTACGAGTTACCGGCAACGCAGACGAAGTGTCGGCCATTAGCAACAGTTTACCTGAAAAGTTGCAATCTCAGCTGGGTCGTAACCACATCTACCTCTCTCAAAGCCAGAGAGCGGTTAAGAATGTAGAAAATAACGCCGCGAAGTCGTTCAATACCGCGTCGCCACAAGCGAAAGTTGACACTGTATGCCAAACACCTCTTCGCATCGGCATGGTCGATACACACGTTTCACCAGACCACCCGCTGCTTTCTCATATTAGGTTGACTCAGGAAACCTTTATTATTGGTCACAATCAAAACAATAAAGCGATTAAGAGTAACAACGCCAACAAAGAGGAAAACGGGGAAAAAGCAAGCACAGTGGCATTTTCATCAGATCACGGTACCGCTGTGGCCAGTTTGCTGGCCAAGTCTATTCCAGCTTCAAGTCAGGTTTTCAACGCAAGTGTGTTTTACTCACGCAATAGCGTGAGCCAAGGCGCAACGCTCATGTCACTCATTGAAGGCCTTAACTTTTTAGCATCCCAACAAGTCGACGCTATAAACATGAGCCTTGCAGGCCCCGACAACCCTGTGCTCGCCAGTGTTATCAAGCAGCTAGATGAAAAAGGTGTTCAGATAATAGCGGCAGTAGGAAATGAAGGGCCTGCCTCGCTCCCTTTATATCCAGCGGCTTACCCTGAAACCCTCGGCATTACGGCTGTAGATAAAAACCATGCCATTTACCGATGGGCGAATCAGGGAAGTTACGTTGATTTCGCTTCTTATGGTGTATCGGTTGATGCGGCCCACCCAAAGGGCGATACCGTTCGTCAAACGGGGACGTCAATGGCAGCACCCCGCGCTACCGCTTTGTATGCCTGTTTCTTACGGGCTGAAAAAGAAAGGAAGGGCGCCCTTATCAAACTTCAACATTTAGCCGTGGATGCAGGAGAGCCAGGCCGCGATAGCATTTTCGGGTTCGGAGTATTGCCTTAGAGGGAATTGTATTAGCGCTATTTAAGGCGGTTCTGAGCGTTATGATGTCTAACTTGCCGTACTGCGCTTTGCTATAAAACTTAGCTCAGCCACCTTTAACGTTTGCTAAAAATGTACGTTTATACCAAGTTCGGCAATGGTTTCTTGATAATTCGCCCCATCGACACTTGAAGAAAAATCACCGTACTGAGTCGACAGCTTGATATCCACGTTGTTGTGAATGGCATAGTCTGCACTTAATTCCACATTGTGTCTGTCATCCTCTCGCCCTATTCCTCCGTCTTGCTCATTCGCGTAATCTCGCATATCGAGCTGATAAGCCAATGTGAGCGTTAACGGCTTACCAAATGCTGTTACAGGATAAGTGTAAGCGATATCAACACCCGTGCCGGTATAATCAAAAATGTTGTTTTGTGCATCTTCATTTTGATATTTAAAGGCAAGCTGCACAAAGTCTTGACCTTCAAAAAAGTAGAAAAGGTCGCTTCGCAAAGACACAGCATCGCTGTCGCGGATAGGCGCGTCTTCCGGCGTGTTATCAAACTGCTTGTCGATAAGGTCTGTACTTAGTCGAAGGTAGGTGTTTTGCCCAAATAGTTTGCCTGCTGACAGCCCATATTGTTGATAGGTTAGAAAATCATTACCGTCTAGTTTGGCATTGGCGTGGTAATAGTGAGCACCGAGTTTGGCAAAGTCAAAAGCGTAGCTGGTATTTGCTGATAACGTAGTCAGCCCAAGATCAAACTCACTCAGTGTTTGGTAGTTCGTATTCGCTTGACTCACAGACAGTACGCTTTGCCACTTAGACGTTGGCTTTACAGTAAGCGTTAACTGCGCTTCAGTTTGCAGCGCTTCATCAGCCACATCTGAGTTAGTATCAAGCTCACTGACACTCACGTTGCTATCGTGACGATAGCCCACGTAGCCTGACGCTGTCAGTGATACTGCTTTGTGCTTGTTGGTATTATTTACCGCTTTTTTATCTGTGTCGCGAGCGGCGTGATTTCCGGTATCGCTCGCGGCATGATTTCTGGTATCGCTCGCGGCGCGATTTCCGGTATCGCTCGCGGCGCTTTCAGCAACTCGCAGCTCCTCGCCCTTTTCTTCAGCATAAATTACGGTGGCGTAGGCTGTGCTGCAGCATAAAGCAACCGCTGTTGCGATAAAGGAGACTCGCTTTTGCATTGTGCTATTTGTGTGTGAGCCAAGCGTTGGTTTATTGATGTGTGTGCATTGGGCAGATTGGTTTTTCATCGTCATTACCTACAACAAATAAATATTAATGTTCTATGGGACCTGGTTTTGGTGATGTAGTAGACCTAAGGTGAAACATGAGTGGAATAGGCTTGGCGCCACTTGAGTGACAACGCAAAAGAGCGAATCGTTGCGTAGCCCCTACGAAGCTGCGGCTTGCGTCAATACCTTTGCAAGCCGCATTGAGGTTACTCAAGTCTTTCCTTTAGGTGAACCGTTGTGGTTATCCCGTACTAAAGACCAAGCGCCCCTGAGATGCTTGACGCAACGTTCTCATTAACCGTTGTAGTCACCGCGTCTTCAACCGTAGTAGATACCGTTTGCTCGACGGTGCTTGATACTGCCCCTTCAACTGAGCCAGCTACCGTACTTTGAACGGTATCCGTAACCGTTCCTTGAACGGTGCTTGATACAGCCCCTTCAACTGAGCCGGCCACCGTACTTTGAACGGTATCCGCAACGGTTCCTTGTGCGGTGCTTGATACAGCCCCTTTAACTGAGCCAGCTACCGTACTTTGAACGGTATCCGCAACGGTTCCTTGTGCGGTGCCCGCTATTGCACCATTAACGTTAGAAGATAGCGCGTTAGATGCAGCGCCACTTGCATTTAGCGTTGAAAGTGAGCCAGAGACACTGTTTGTAAGCATTCCTGACGCAGCGGCTGCCGTCGATGTTGCAGAATTAGTTGCCGTTGATAATGTCCCGTTTAGCGCGGTTTCAGCCGTTGCTGTTACGCTAGATGCGGTTTCAGTAGACAGCGACTGTGCGCCATTGGCTAACAGGCTGGCGTTCGACGATGAAGCTTGTGCAGCCTCTTGTGTGGTGTTATCGCCCTCTTCCTGCTCAGACGGTGCTTCATTTTCCATAGTAGCGGTTGTGGCTTGCCCATTAGCATTAGCTGAGCCCTGCGCTGATACGTTACTTTGTGTAGAGGCCTGATTACTCGTTTCATCACTTGAGTTTGTAGCTAGTGACAAAGAGGTAGAGCTTGTTGCATTAACTGAGGCATTCGAAGAAATTTCGGCTTCTTGAGCCATCACTGACGTTGATGCAATACCTAAAGCAAGTGCAATTGCTGTATTTAACTTTTTCATCCGTTTATCTCCGTTTTTTCATAAAGGACACTGAGATAACGAATGAAGAAAAGGTTTTATTCCGCAGTTTAGAATTTTTTTTAGAAATAATAAAAAAAGCCCTGTAAAAACAGGGCTTTCAAAATTTATTTTTCTGCAGCAGTCATGCTCTTTTCCCACCAAGGAAGTGAGAAATCAATATTGTCTGGGTCGTAAGTTTTGGCGTATTTCATTTTAACTGAGCTCCAAAACGCTGCTTTGAATACCGGATCATAGATAACAAACTCACCCTTTTCGCGGTATTGCTCAAACAATTGTTGGTATGCGCCCACCGGCGTTAACGGGTTATCTTGCTGAAAAACCACGTCGCCACCATACGCCTCGTACAAGGCTTTAGAAACTTTCCAGCTTTTCGCCATACCGTGGGCCATAGCTAGACGATAGCGCTCAAGCTCTTCACCTTGAAACTCACTATTGCCGTCCAGATCCACTGTCCACAGCTTAATTACCGAGTACGCTGACTGCACCTCGCCTTCATTTGGCTCTATGGCATTTTTGTCTGCAAAGTCAGCCAACACTGATTCTGTAATTTTATTACCAAGGGCACGCTGAGTTAAAATGGTGCGTACTTCTTTTTCAGACTTATCAGTAAGAATAGATTGAAAACGATCTACATCAGCTTGCGATGGTTGCAACTCGGTATTGGATATCGATTTATTGAACAAACGAGCGATGATCTCGTTTGCAGCTTGCGGTGTGTTAATCCCAAGCGAAATGACTATGGCAGCAAATAGCACCATAGGAATAACGTTCGAACGCGTCACTTTGTATGCTTCCCTAAGTTCCAATATTTAGCATGAACACAAGACACATTCATTTATTGTTCTAAGAATTTTCCGTTGTCTTGCGAAATGACCTTTTGTGAACCTCATACTTTAGATTAGTTTTGACTAAAATTCCACTTTCTTACGCATTGATTTTTTTGCGCCCTGTTGTTTTTTTACATCAACCCGACGTGCTTTTGCCGCACGGCTTACCTTAGTTTTTATACGCGGTTTTTGTTCAATCGTCGCTGCTTTTATCCATTCCACTAAGCGCGCTAAAGCATCCTCTCTGTTTTGCTCTTGGGTACGATAATTCTGTGCTTTCAACACAAAAACACCTTCATTAGTCACCCGTTTATCTTTCGCTTGAAGCAGCTTTTCTTTCAATCTTTCGGGCAAAGAAGAGGCATGGATATCAAACCGCAAATGAATGGCGCTACTTACTTTGTTGACATTCTGCCCACCACTCCCTTGCGCACGAATAGCCTGCAGATCAGCTTCGCTCTCATCTATCGCAATAGTGCGGCTAATTCTTAATTCCATCTTGGTTCCTAAAATTTTGCTGTCTTTACACGCTTTGCATTAACCCGCTGTTGTTGGGGTTATCGCGCTCTATCACTATGGCTGACTTGACGCCCTTTGCGTTAGCCGCTAGGTTAAATTTCACTCTATTATGGGACATACATCATGATTGTTGCACTACTTGTTTTCATTTGTATCCTTGCGGGCCTTATTTGGTTTACTGCCAAAATGGATGGCAATATTGAATCTGCATTTACACCCGCAGGAAAACTAACGCCAGTGTCCGGCGGAATTATACACTGGCAGAAACAAGGAAGCGGCCCGTCTCTTTTGCTTATACACGGCTTACTCGGCAATAGTAACAACTTTAACGAATTGGCAAAAACCCTTGCTGACCGTTATACGGTTTACAGCATTGACCGGCCTGGTAGCGGGTTTTCAAGCCGTTATAAGGGGACGTCGGCAGGCTTCGCTCAACAAAGTAAAATGATTTTAGAGTGGATGGACAAGGAAGGAATTGAATGTGTAAGCGTAGCAGGGCATTCAATGGGAGGGGGTGTTGCCCTGCGAATGGCCATCGATGCGCCAAGTAAGATTACTTCGGTTTCACTACTTTGCCCACTTACTACACCATTAAAAGGGGGCGCAGGCCCTTTGTCAGTGCTTTACATTCCTAATGAATTTGTACGCAGTAGCGTAGCAAAAACTATTGCCAGCCCACTTAGGGCTAGATTAGGCCGTAAACAGGTAGCGCAAATATTCCATCCCGAGTCCGTTCCCGCTTCATTCTCTGTAGAAGGCGGCGGTTTACTAGCGCTTCATTCGCGTAGCTTTTACGAAGGAAGTAGAGATACGGTGTCAGCACAGGGGAGCTTGTATAAACAACAGACAAGATATGGCGAAATTCAATGCCCCGTAGGCGTTTTATATGGCGAAAAAGATACGATTTTAAAACCCAGTGAGCACATTAATGCGGTGACGGACGCTATCGACGCAGCAGAGTATCAGATACTCCCTAATGCTGGGCACATGATCCCCGTAACCCAAGTACAGGCTTGTGCCGACTTTATCTGTGCTATCGACGCGAAGGCCCGATAAACTGCCTGCTTATGGGGTTAGTGAATGGTAGAGCCTGCTCTGGTTTCGCGCTCTTTATATGGAAATTCGACAACAGTAAGTGCGTTTTCTCGGTCTAGTGAAGATTGTTTAAGCGTGCGAAGTTGGTCGGCGACAGACTCAATTCCATCGTACTGCTTACACATATCACACGGTGACATCTCAAAGCTGACATTATAGCTTCTAAACCACACTTTCATTTGCTCACTGTCCCCATCTGACAATGAAATGAGTAAATGATACATACGGATGAACGCGAGCTGCTTTCGGTACTCAGTGGTTCCGCTTTCAAAACCTAGCAGGGTAGTTTGAGCTAGAGATGATGGAGAAATTCCTAGTATTTCAGATGCTTGCTTAACATTTAAGCCCAATTCTTGATACGCCCAAGTAAATGCTTTGGTCACAACACTGGTAGGAAATAGTGATCTCTTCATGGTATTGCCTCGCTTCATCGCATAAGGTTGTACTGTTGATATGAGATAAAGCGAAATGCATACCAACTTGAAGCAATCAAATTCAGTAACAATGAATTCGCCATAAGCATGCTCCCTGTCAACGCTTGTAAACCTCTGCTAAAGATTGGCGTAACCGTGTTACTGGTGGGCATAAACTTTTTACTGCGCATGCCCAACATGCGCAGTAAAAGTATGGTTCAGTACTTAAAAAAATGAAAATTAAGCGGCGAGGATAGTGATAAGTTCAGCAAATGTTGGTCGCCCTTGAATATCTAGGGGTAAGCGCAACTCTCTGGCAATGTCGCTGACACTGATAACACCACGCACTTCATGAGTGTCTCTGTCCATCACCAAGCAATGGTGCTGTCCATAGTCTTTCAATGTTTCAATAACATCGCCTACCGATGAGTGGGTCAGTTCAGTAAAGTCAAAAGACATTAGCGACGTTTTAGGGCGCATAAAGTCGTGCACCGTTAACTCTTCGCGTGTCGCTTTAAGTTCACTAATACGCTTTATGATCTGCTGTTCACTGACATCATGACTCGTGACTATACCAATAAATCGGTTGTGGCTATTAACCACCAGCATCATACGCACGTGAGACTGCCGCATAATAGACTCAACTTTTGTCGCCGGAGTACGCGCATCAATCACGTGGGGTAAATGTTGCTTGAAGTCGGTAAATACCGCCATGGCTGATGAATTTACGGTAATGGTGTTTTCAACAACTGGCCATGCCAATGTATCAATTGCTTCGGTTTTATATAGATTTAAGGCGTGCATACCTTCTCTCCTAATCAAAAAGTGATAAAACGGTTTCTTGTTGATTAAGCGTTAGAAGGTGGGCCTCTTATAATATTCGCGCGCTGTTTAACATAGTGCTTTGAATTAGCGATACGCCGTGCAAGTAAGCGGTATTTCTCAATACCATTGATACTATTAAGTGCAGGTACCCCATCATCTATGTCGTCGTCTGCGCTCTCATGAACGGTATTTTCCCATTCATTAACAAGCACAGATAACGCCGCTTCACTGGGCGATTGCCCCGCTATATTTCGTACACTCCGCCCTTCTCCTAGAGCGGAGATGGAAACCAGTGATGAAAATAAAGCTGGCAGAATTAACGCCAACAAAACGCGTGATGCGTGCAATACGTAAACCTCAGTGTACTAAAAAATTGATAATGAAACGCCACATTTGTGACTTCCTTTTTAAACTATAAGCGCATTTGCCCCGTTTAACAGGGGTGTTTAGCGCAACATATCGACCACTAAACGACATCGCTTTCAATGCTTAATGCGTGTTAAAGATTTAATCGCCGATGCATCGTTCTAAAAAAAAGAATAAATGCTTTCATTTTATGCGATTTTTAGTTGGCAAGAATGGCAATAGACTTAATGCAACTTGTTACCAATGGACCGAACATGAATTTTAGGTGGCCGCGACGTATCGTCATTTTTCATTGGGTAAGTGCGTTTACTGTTATCGGTATGTTTGCTTCAGGGTTGTGGATGGTCGACCTCACCTATTACAGCGATTGGTATAAAACCGCCCCACACTGGCACAAAAGCGTTGGCTTACTGTTATTTGCTATCACCGCGCTTCGATTAATGGCGCGCGCAGCAACTTCACGTCCACCATCGTTCGGTAATACTGTTGAGAAGACACTGAGTCACGTTGGACACGCACTTTTATACACGCTGATGATTGCACTGTTTATTAGCGGGTATTTGATTTCGACTGCCGATGGCAGAGCTATTGATGTATTCAATTGGTTTTCTGTGCCTGCATTCGGGGAATTATTTGAGAACCAAGAAGTGATAGCGGGGGATGCTCACTTTTATATTGCATGGTCGCTTATTGTTCTATCAACGATACATGTCATAGCAGCATTAAAGCATCACTTTTTAAGCAAAGACGACACACTGAAGCAGATGTTACGGCTTCGTTGATACTTAAGGAAATAGGAGAAATTATGAAGAAGTTAACACTTGCCTTGGCTGCAGCTTTGTCTCTTGGCACTGCTCAGGCCGCAGATTATGTAATTGATAGCAAAGGTGCTCACGCATCTATCAACTTCAAAATTCAGCATTTAGGCTACTCTTGGCTGACCGGGCGCTTTAACGATTTTAAAGGCACCTTTAGTTACGACGACAATGCCCCAACTGCAGCAAAAATCATGGTGACCATTGATACAGACAGTATCGATTCTAACCACGCAGAGCGTGATAAGCACCTAAAAAGCGATGACTTTTTAAATACTGATGACTACCCAGAAGCTAAGTTTGTTAGTACAAAAGTGGTCGATAAAGGCGATGGAACGATGGATGTAATGGGTGATTTCACACTGCATGGCGTCACAAAACCTATCACTATTGAAGCGAAAAAAATTGGTGAAGGTAAAGATCCATGGGGCGGTTACCGCGCAGGCTTTATGGGCACAACGACCATTGCACTTAAAGACTATGGTATTGATTATGATCTAGGTCCAGCGTCACAAACCGTTGAGTTAGAGCTTCATGTTGAAGGCGTTAAACAATAGCGTTTTTTTACAAACTCATATTAAAATAAAGCCCCGTCCTCGGGGCTTTACTGCTCATGCGCAGTTAGTGGAGTTTGAGTTTTGGGCTACTCGCTTGGCTTAACTTTTTCACCAGAAGCTTAAGCGCCCCTTTAACTTTTCCATGTACTGCAAATTGATGCATGTTGTATAACGAAACATAGACCAGTTTTGCAAGGCGCCCTTCAATAAACATACTGCTGTTAGATAACGACCCCATTAAGCTACCCACCGTACTGTACTTGCTCAAATGAACCAGCGAGCCATAGTCTTTATAGGTGAAAGCCTTGGTCTCTTTTTGGGTAAATAACGCAGTTATATTATGCCCCACAATATCTGCCATTTGGTGCGCAGACTGGGCGCGTGGCGGCACCCATTTACCGTTTTCTTGCTGGAAACCACAACAGTCGCCTAACACCCAGATATTCTTATTGGTTGAGCTTCGCAATTGCTTGTCGACCAAAATTTGATTGGCGCGATTCGTTTCAAAAAGGTCTAATTGTGTTATGAAGTCTGGCGCTTTAACCCCAGCGGCCCACACCATGAGATCAGCGTCAATACGGCCGCCATCTTTGGTAATCAGCCCTTTTGCATCTGCCTCGGCAACCATGGTTTGCTCTTTTATGTCTACACCGAGCTTGTGCAGCGCTTTTCGTGCCGAGTTCGCTATTCGCTCGGGCAAAGCCGGCAAGATACGTTCACCTGCTTCAACAATTGTAATTTTTAAACGGGATGCCGACATCTCTGGCATGCCGTAAGCTTTAGATAAGTTTGCCACATGGTGAAGTTGAGCCGCCAGCTCAGTGCCGGTTGCCCCTGCGCCGACAATAGCAACCTCAAATCTTGCGTCTTTATCTTCTTGTTGGTTAATACGAATAAGCTGGTTAAGCAAGGCACGATGAAAACGTTCTGCCTGCTTCAACGAGTCGAGAAAATAACAATGCTCTGCCACCCCCGGTGTGCCAAAGTCATTACTTACGCTACCAATAGCCAATACTAACTGGTCATAGTGAACTTCCCGCTCGGGCAAAACCTGGGTTCCCTCTTCATCAACTAATGGTGCTAAGGAAATGGTTTGTGCGTCTGCGTTTAAGGAACACATCTCACCTAACTGAAAGCGATAGTGATGGGCCGCAGCGTGAATAGCGTAATCCACACCGTCTGAATGTTTATCTATGACACCCGCTGCCACTTCATGAAGTAGGGGCTTCCATATATGGGTTCGACTGCGGTCGACAAGGGTAATTTCAGCTTGTTTCTTTCTCCCGAGGGTGCGGCTTAAGCGACTGGCTAATTCAAGACCACCAGCACCGCCACCAACTATTACTATTTTTTGCATGGGTATACCTATTAACAATCATTCCACGTATATCACCTGCTAGAAGGGCTATACGTGGCATGACTGCACCCACGCTGACCTCTACAGACTACGCCTGAAGCAAATGCCCTACAAGCGAATCGCGGCGATAGTCTGCATTTTCGAGATTAATAGTTATCTATAACATGAACTTATTTTAATTTACAGTGCGAAAGTAGCGCTTAGCATGAAGTTTCGAGGGCGACCAGGGAAGTAACGAGGGCCTGTAAAACTAGTAAAGTCAGCACGCTCAGCGTACTTGGTATCGAATACGTTGTTGATACGCGCGTGAAGCGTAATGTCATTATTAACGTTGAAACGCACTCTCGCATGCACTAAGTCATGGCCATCATATTCGTTTAAATTTTCAGCGTCAGTATAGTAGCTTGCCACATGTTGCCATTCTATTTGCGCCTGAATATTCCTTGTGACGTCATAGTTTAAGCGGGTGTTTAACTGCACCTTGGGCGCGGTATCCATATCGTTGCCTTTAATATCTAGCTCACCAGTGATTTGGCTGTGCTCATAGGTATGCCTTGCGTAAGTACCGGCAAAGTCTACACGTAAAACATCGCTAATTTTTTGATTAAACGAAAGCTCTACGCCTCTATGCCACGTCTCTCCATTGCTCACGTTAAAAAAATTGCTGTCTCTATAAATCACGTTATCTTTTTCAAGGCTATAGAAAGAAAGGGTATAGCTGCCCCGGTCATTGGTACCTGTGATACCAACTTCGATATTATCTGCGGTGACTGAATCTAAATCTGCTACTTCTTGAGCCCGCTGTAAACGGTACAATTCAGTGGCTTGTGGCGCACGGTAACCCCGCGCAAGGCCGCCAAATAATTGCGTAGACCCGTTAAGCTGATAGCGCAAAGAAAGCTTAGGGCTAAAACTGTCAAAGTCATTACTGCTATCGGCTGGGCGAGAATAACGACAACCGCCAAAACCACATTGGGTACCATCTTCTCGCACACGCCCTACGTTCATATTGTTGGTGTAGTCGTATTGCATCGATTCAAAGCGCCCGCCTAAAGAAACATCCCATTTTTCGTGTTGCCAGTTTAAAGCGAAAAACGGCGCAATTAACACTGCATCTACATCGTAGTCGTAGTGCTTACCAGACGGTATGGTTTCAACTAAAAAAGCAGAACCTTCGGTAGCGCCTTGTTGAGACTGCACTAACTCGCCTTCGGTGTATTCGGCATCTATGCCTAAATCTAAGGAAACGTAATCGTTAACGATATAATTAAACTGCGACAGCACCCCTACGCCCTTCTGTGCGTTTTCTTCAAGGGGTTTGCCAGGTAGAAAGTGCATGCGAAAACGCATATCTTGATTGCGTAGGTAAGGGGTAATTGATAATCCATGCCCACCATCAAAGGACGTATTGAACTTACTCCATATCCTTAAGCTTTTTGCATTGCGAAACGCTTCGGGATTTGGGTTACTTCTGGCAAGCTCGGTACTTTTATAGCTTTCAAAACCTTCTATATAACCTGCTGTTTCTTGGTCTAAGTGTGTATAGGTTAGGCCGCTGGTTATCACCGTGCTGTCCCACTCAATACGGTGGCGCAACGAGACTTTTTCTTGGTCGACACCTTCGTCATCTCGATAGCCAGTGTCACGGGTTAAGCTTGCAGCAATACCCACGCCACTGCTGCCAAAGTCTTTGCCTTGTTGAAGTTTAGCGCGGTGAAAACCATATGAGCCGTAATCCAAAGCGAGCTGACCAGTGCCTTGCGTAGTGTCAGGCGTTATTACGTTGATAACCCCGTGGATAGCATTAGAGCCATACAACGCAGAGGCAGGGCCTTTAACTACATCAATACGCTCTGCAACCTCACCATGCGCTTCAAACAGCTCATTAATGTTGCAAAAGCCGGCAGCGCGCAATGGTATGCCGTCTTCAGCGGCCAGTATGCCGCCGCATGCCCCTGCACCAGTGAGAACCGGTGAGCGCAACGCAGGCAAATACTCCTGTCCATTTCCTCTTTGAACACCGGCGCCCGCAATGTAATTAAGCAACTCTTGAATATGCTGAAAAGAAAGCATTGAGAGCGTCTCTTCTGAAATAGATGATACAGCATAGCCCGTTGCTGTTATCTGGCCTTGAATTCGTGAAGATGTGGTCTCTATTCTTTCTATTTCATTGGCTTCCTGTGCAGCTGCCATTGTCGTTAAAAGCGATGTGGTAAACAAAGACATAGGAAACAAAGAGGGTAAGCGCATTATCTATCCTTATGCAGAAGAAAAAGTGTCGTAACTCAAAGTACTAGTGTACCGCTAATTGAGACTTAGATGGGTTAAAAACCGCTACACTCATGTAAGTTGCTACATATCATTTCGTTTACCTGCTATAAGCATTGGCTTACACTTTGCTTTGTATTGGCATTAATATACCGACATGACCTATGCAAAAACCGCTACACACCGCTACTTGTGGTGGAAAGCTACGAATGCATTGAGCCTGAAGTCAGTTTGAATCAGTCTTGTTCGCTGGAGGACCCGTTGGACACACTTATACCTAGCCTTTCACAACTTATTGAATTTGCCGTAGCGCCTGTATTTTTACTTACAGGTATAGCAGGCTTTCTTAATGTGATGTCATCTCGTCTTGGGCGTATATCTGACCGAGTTAGAGTAGCGGAGCGACAAATTCATACGTTGTCAGACCCACACATTGTAGATCGCTCCAAAAAAGAGATAAAAGTGTTGTGGCGCAGGGTAAAGGTGATCAATTGGGCGATTGGGCTATGCGTAGCATCAGGGCTTATGGTGTGCACCGTAATAATGGCGCTTTTTTCAGGGTCACTTTGGGTTGTTGACTTAAAAACCCCAATTATTGTTTTGTTTATATTGGCAATGATGTTTCTAATTAGTGCGCTTGTTGTTTTTCTTGTAGAAGTGAAGCTTGCGACTAACACCATCAATATGGTGCGCACCATTAGATAGCAGGTGTTGGCCTACTGGGTTAATAACTTGATAGGCGGGCAATTTGTACTGTGGGCGCACAAAAAGTAATGGTAAGCATTGTGTAAATGCCCCCTTAAAAACGCCGGTCAACGTGAAAATACGGTAGAATTCATCTATTTAGGCCGCTAATTTGTTACTAATAGAAGGGAACGATACTGCGGCCAATAGAAAGGATTAAACTAGCGCCATGAATACTAAATTACTTCGCTCCCTACAGGTTTTTATTTCGGTGACAGACAGTGGAAGCATGAGTGTCGCAGCCCGAGAACTTCACATGACAGTGTCTGCGATTAGCCAACAGCTGAGAAAGCTAGAGCACGACATCGGCCTTAGCCTTTTCAATCGAAATACGCGAAGCTTGAGCTTAACAGAAGCAGGACGCATCTATTACGAAACCAGTAAACAAATGCTGGAAACCGCAGAGCTAGCACAGCAAAAAATAGAAAGTTTGCAAGATGACCCCACAGGTAAGATAAATATCATTGCCCCTGAAGGGTTTGGCGGCGGTTTACTCAGTGAGCCACTTAAAAAGCTATGTGAAGAGTTTCCCAAAATTACTATCTCACTTACGGTAACGGACGAACCGAAAGATATTATTGCTTCGAGTGCAGACTTAGTTCTCTGCTTTGCGCCTGTTTCAGATACTAACTTCAGCAGTTTAGAACTTGCCACCTGGAAGCGCATTCTATGCGTATCAGCACGACACCCTCTAGCGAATGAAGCCCTGAGTTCCCCGGCACAGTTAAATAGTCATGCCTATATCACACATCGCCATATTGAAGATTATGTTATGCAACATGATAGCGAAGGTGAATATGAATTGGATACCCAGCGTATAGACGTAAACTCGATGCAGACGCTGATTAAGCTAACACAAGACGGGGTAGGTTACGCGGTATTACCAGAACCGGAAGTAAGACACTTACTCAAATCAGGTGAAATGAAGCAGCTTTTCACAGAATGGGAATTGCCTGACTATACCGTTTATGCGGTTACCCCTAAGCGAGAGTTGGTACCCGCCAAAATCAGCGCAGCAATCACTTGCTTGCAAGATTTATTCGCCCAAATATAGACCTGCTAAAAAGGGTCAACGAGTTCTCATTGCTTGCGGTGGACAACACAACACGGAAACAAAAATGGCAGCGTTAAACGCTGCCATTTTTCTATTGTACTTCAGGTGCTCTACCCTAACGGCTAATTAGAAGCGCGTATTAAGCTGAACACTTAGAATGTGTGCAGTAGCTGACTGAGTACCGGTAAAGTTGGTAGTAAAATCAGTTTCAGGCAGTACATCGCGAATGATGGTTCTGTCTTTATTAATATCTGCTTCGCGGCCATCAATAAATACATACGCAAGGTCAACTGACGTATCTTCGCTTACGGTATAAGTCATACCGCCAGAAACCCAGTGACGGTCAGTATCAGGGATACTAAGTGAGCGGTTCTCAACCGATACCACACCATCGTCATAAGCATAGCCCGCACGCAAGGTAATTTCATCGTTTAAGATGTAAGTTACACCAATAGACGCGCGCCAAGAATCATCGAAGTTTTCCTCTTTAATAAGGAAGTCTACACCGTCTTCAAGGTTAGCTTCTAGCTTTTCGAAAGTGCTCCAGTCGGTGAAAGTAACACTTGCTTGAACAGACCACTGGTCATCAATCTTTTGATCAACAGCAAGTTCTGTAATAGCAGCAAGATTTAAATCAAGGCTACCAGGCTGATTAAGATTTATTGGGAATACCGGCGTTTCAGATGAAACCGCACCGTCTAGTTCCAGTTTGGTTTCTGCACGGTGTGAAAGCGCGATATTTGTCATTTCAGTTGGCTGCCAGAAAATACCCGCGTTCCAACCATAACCCCAGTCGTCGCCTTCCATGCTAAACAACGAGTTTCCAGTAGTAAGGGTAGGTAAGGTGACACCCAATGCTTCAGCCGTTGGCGCAAGGCCTGCCACAGTACCCGCTAGCGTGTTTGATACACCAGAGCCAATCTCAGCTTCTGCATAAGTGATGTTCAAGCCAAAACCAATCATAAGCTGTTTGTTTACTTTGTAAGAAACAGCCGGGTTTAACGTAACGGTTTTAACCTCAGCAGTATCCGCAAAGTGAAGTGCACCAAAGTCGTCTGAATAGTCTGAACGAAGGCCGTATGTAGTGAATACACCAACACCAGCAGAAACTTCATCGTTAATAGGTGACACATAGAAGAAACCAGGTACAAAGGCTGTATCGGCAATATCGTCTTCTTGAGCGGCGGCGCCACCAACTGGAGTGTCGCCAAGGTTGTAAGTAACCGCACCATTGATGTCTACATTAGGGTCGATAAAGCTTACTGATGCACTGAACTCAGCTTCTTTAAATACACCAATTGCTGCTGGGTTAGTTGCTAAGATAGAGGCGTTCTCTGGTTTAGCTGCTTGACCCGCCATTGCGCGGCCAAGGCCATTTGCACTGTGTTCATTAACTTGGAAACCAGCTGCCAGCGCAGAAGAAGAGGCTAAAGTAGCAAGCGCTAAGCAAACTGAGGCACGTAAAGAAAACTGTTGCTTCATAAGATACTCATTGTAATAGGGGAAAATTGCAGCGGGCATTTTACGGATATGAGTACTTTTGTTCAATGCAAGTAAACGCTATTTACGCACTTTTATCGCATTTTTTACAATTTTAGCTACAACTTCGACGACTTTATAAGCACAATTGATAACTTCAGGTTAACTTGAGATCACAAAAATGTTAATCACATTTTAATAATCTATAACTAGCATCTATTGGTACTACTATGCTGTTTCACTCAAATTTATAAAGTAGGTCTATATACGGTTGAGTTTATAACCATCAGCCCCACACTTTTATAAGCAGATTGCTGTGCCATAACAGGTGGCCTCGCTATCTAAAGTGCCAAGAAGGCAAACAATGTTTAACGTGTTACTGGAGGATACAATGTCAACTTACAAAGCGATTACGCTGGTTCAACGCCCCCACGATAGGAAAATTGGCCCTCACCTCTTTGAAACCAAAGAGTTAGAAGTCCCTACACCAAAAGACGGCCAGATCCTTATTAAGCAGACCCATATGTCGTTAGACCCAGCAATGCTTGGCTGGATGAGTGAAGACAGAGAAAGCTATATTCCTCCGGTAGAACTTGGCGATGTAATGCGCTCAAGTGGGGTTGGTGAAGTCGTTGAATCTAAAAACCCTGACTTCTCGGTTGGCGATAAAGTAATGGGCATGACCGGCTGGAGCGAATATGTGCTTAGCGACGGCTCTGGATTTAATAAGCTTCAGGACGGGGTGACAGAGGAAATGGCGCTCTGTGTCTTCGCTCTGCCGGGTTTAACCGCCACCACTGGACTTTATAACTTTGGTGAACCAAAGGAAGGCGAAACACTCATCGTAACCGGCGCTGCGGGCTCTGTAGGTTCAATGGTAGGCCAGCTTGCGAAGGCTGACGGGTTACGTGTTATTGGCGTTGTAGGCAGCGAGGAAAAAGCAGACTGGATTGTTAACGAGCTTGGATTTGACGGTGCAATCAATTACAAGACCGATGATTTAGAAGAAAAGCTCGCTGAGCTTACGCCAGACAAAATTGATGTATTTTTCGAAAATACCGGCGGCCCCATTCAACATCACATCGTCAATAGAATGAATACGCATGGGCGGATTGTAGTGTGCGGAATGATTGCCGACTACCAGTCGGACAACCCGTCACCAGGCCCGAACTGGATACCATTAATTAAAAAACGCATTAATATTCGCGGCTTCGCTATGCCTGATCACTGGGGTGAAATTCCACAGCTTTTACAAAAACTGACGCCTTATGTGCAGCAAGGCAAAATTAAATACCGTGCACATACTATCGAAGGCCTCGATAATGCAGAGAAAGGGTTAAATATGCTTTTCGAAGGTAAGAACACCGGAAAAATGATTGTTAAGCTATAAGGGCTAAGCATAAGTTATAGTGCGCATTGCATCGCGATGCGCGCTACTTGCCATTATTTAACGTTTCATCACTACACATTAAAATTGAGTGATTACGTACTGGGCCTTACCGTTTGCCTTGGCCTCGTACAGTGCTTTATCGGCCTCATCAATTAACCAGTCAATTGAAACATCAGTGACCGATTCGGCGAATATAACCCCAATGGAGCAACTCATTAGCGGGTGCTTAGCGCCCTGCGCATGTTCAATTGCCGTTTCTTTCCACTTATCTAATAGCGCTTGCGCTTGCGTTCTTGCTTGTGATTTTTCTATATCGCTTAGTACCACAATAAACTCTTCACCGCCGTAGCGCCCTAAAATATCGGTTTCGCGCTTGAAAACCTGTTTCATGATGCGCGCTTGTATTTTTATGGCTTCATCACCTTGTTGGTGACCGAAACTGTCGTTGTACTTTTTAAAGTCATCTAGATCGAGCATCATTACCGCCATCGACACCTTGTGACGTTGACTGAGTGCCACAAGCTTTTCGCTTTGCTCGCGCAGCGCTCGGCGGTTCAATAAATCAGAAAGTGGGTCAAACTTACTCAGTTTAAGCAGTCTCTCGTTCGTCTCTTTAAGCAGGTGTACACTGCGGTCCAACCGATATCTGGCATACACGCAGATAAACAAAGAGCCCGCAACAAAGGCTGCAGAGATGGGCACTCGATCACCATAAACAGGCGTAATCCACATTAACCCCAAAAAACCTAAAATGTTAATTACGTTTACCGAGGCTGCTAGTTTGAAAGGAATGCCAAGGGCAAAAACACAGAAGAAGGCATATAAAATTGTACCCTCGTAAGGGAAAATGAAGCTGTGCTCTTGCCAGCACACAAAGATAAGCCAATAGTTGCTATAGGTGAGGGCCGCGAGTAAGCCCGCAAATACGTATGCTCTGTGATGAATAAACTTACGCCAATAAGAGGCCACCACCACCGCAAATACAATAGGGAGTTGAAGTAAAACGCGGTCGAATATGTACAGCTCGTACATAGTACTAGGCAGCAGCATGAGATCGGCTGTCATGAAAACAACGATAAGCACAGCACCAATAATTAGCGCGATACGCAGGCGCTTTAACTCACTTGGTCTATTTATCTGCACATACCACCCTAAGCAACAAAGTTAAAATTGAACGTAAGCCCATTGGCTTATTTGGTTTGCGCTTGCATAACCTTAACTATTATCAGTAACTTCTTGTCCAATCGCCAGTTTCAATAGACTTTCTTGTAACGCTTCAATAGTCACAGGTTTCGTTACAATATCGTCCATACCCGCTTCTTTAAATGCGATATGACGCTCTTTGAAGGCTTCTGCGGTAAGCCCAATCACCGGGATCTGGCCAAGTGTACCGTCAAGCTTTCGAATGCGCTTAGTGGCCTCTATACCGTCCATAACCGGCATATGCACATCCATAAAGACCACATCTATACCGCCCTCTTCAACGCGCGCGGCGGCTTTCAGCCCATTATCAACATGCTCAACGTCACACTGAAGCTGCTCTAAAAGGGCTTGAGCTACAACAGCATTAATGGCGTTGTCTTCTGCTAACAAAACTTTTAGCCCCGCTGGTACGCTAGCACCTTGCACATCACGCCCTTCATCTAAATGCGTAGAAGATTCAACCTTCAATCGAGACTGTACATTTGCGGTAACCGTAAAGCACGACCCTTCGCCGACTTTACTGACGACCTTAATATCACCACCTAACAGCTGTGCTAGCTGTCTTGCAATGGCAAGCCCAAGCCCGGTACCGCCATATTCGCGGGTTATTGAAGAGTCTGATTGCGTAAATTTATCGAAAATATGCTCTAAGCGGTCTGGTTCAATACCAATACCCGTGTCTTTGACGGCAACCACCAAACGGTTTTCGCACACCTCTTCTGTGGACGGTTTTTTTAGTTTGGCAGAGATACTTACCGTACCTTTGTGAGTAAACTTAATCGCGTTACTCACTAAGTTAATAATGATTTGGCGAAGCTTCGTGATGTCACTGGTTACCGCCACCGAGTCCATATTTTTGCTGGTATAAACAAGCCTTGTATTATTAGCGCTTGCATTGGTACCTAATAGTGTAATCAAATCGCGGAGCATATTATCAAGAGCAAACTCAGTAACATCTATCTCTGACATACCCGATTCAATTTTAGACAAGTCCAGCACATCGTTAATTACCGTAGCAAGTATTGAGGCTGATGACTTGAGGTCACTTGCATATTGATGCTGCTTTTCTGTTAAAGGGGTATCAAGAAGCAGTGTTGCAAGCCCTTGTATTCCATTAAGTGGCGTACGTATTTCATGACTCATTACCGCTAGAAAATCGGTCTTCGCGCGGTTGGCTTGCTGCGCTTGTGCAACATACTGCTCAATCTCACCAGACATCGCTTCTACGTCTCTAGCAAGGCTACCTAACTCGTCATTTTGCTGTAGGTCAATATTGACCTTCTTATGATCTAAAGCAATTCGACTTGCAGCAGATTTAATTTTCTCGATGGGAGATACCACAAAGACTTGCGTCACTTTACCCATTAAAAGGCTGACAATAACCACCGCAAACAACGTAACTAAAGAGGTGAGCGACGCGATGGTAGACAAAGAAGATTGAAGCGAATCGGCCGGCTGTAAAATCGTAACTTTCCAATTCCAGGGCGTGAATTCAGCGCAGGCAAACAGCACGTCAGCATCGTTGACGTTAGACTCTCCGAACGCCACGCTGCGATTTGCAATGGTAGCCTTATTGGCGTTTTCAACATCAAGTACCAGCGGGCGCGTCATGGTGCTAAAAATTACCGTTTCAGTGCTTTTATCGGTTATTGCGAAGTGTCTATCAGTGGTTTGATGAAGTGACTTTAATTCTTCAAATACCTCTTTTTGATAGGCATCCCTAAATACCGGCACGTTCTCTAAGCCAGATTCAATAAGCAAGTCACGCCGCTCATCAATGATTTCAAGTACGTTTAACGAGAGCGTTTGAGTAAGCAGCTGATACTCTCTTTCTCTTACCGAGTCGTACGCCGTTAAGTAGGCCCAATACCCTGTAAGTGCCATTCCAATTAATAAAATTGGAATGTAAATAATCAATAGTTTCGATTTAATACGCATACTTACTTCTAACTAGGCCTTATTGATACACATGTTCTTTGGAAAGCTTTAAATAGCTTGAGGGGATGGGCAATTGTAGCTGAATTGCCGTAGAGACATTTACGGCTACTGAGTAGGTGTCCATTTTCACCACCGGAATCTCCATCGCCGATTTTTTTTCTAATATCAGTTTCGCTTTTCTTGCCGCTGACTTTCCTATGCTGCTTGGCTCTGAAACCACGCCAATTAGCGCACCTTCTTTAACCGCTGCAATACTTTCTGCGAACAAAGGGAGTAACCCGGTTTCTTTTTTTACTTTTTTCACCAAATTGGAGGCTTCGGCCAGTGGGCCTGAAGAAAGCCAGTAGCCATCCAGCTCATTCGCTTTTTCCTGTAAAATATCAGTAATCCTATCTGTCATTTCAAGAAGCCCTGCATCCCCCTCTAAATACGGGGTACTGATGGGCACCAAGTTAATGTTTTTATATTGACCATCTATCGTAAGCAGTTGATTAACCAAATTACTTGAAGACGGGTAGGTAGAATGTACTAACCCGATAGTCAGCGGTGTATCCGGTTTAGATGCTTTTAGCACACCTTCCAACATATCAAGCTTTACTTTTGCATCTAGCACGTGGGACTCACCCGTCATATTGCGCTTACTGATTGCGCCAATCGCCGGCACTATGCCCTCTTCCACCGGCGCCGAAACAACCATGAATAGTTTTGGCACATCAAGAAAGTCGTCTGACGCATTTAACGCACGAGTAGCAAGTGTAGCTGCCGAAACAATAAGATCTGGTGCCGGCTTATCCGCCAGTTCTGTCAGGATAGCTTTTGCTCGAATTTCTGAACCTTCGGCGTTGTATATCGTTATATTGAGTTCATGGTCTGGCATGATACGCGCTAATTCTTTTTCGAATTCCACACGCGATTCAGTAACAATGGGGACAGGTAGGGTTTCTATTATAACAAGGTCAATCGTCTCGCTCGCCCATGCAGCCCTTGCACTTAACACGAGAGAAAAGAACGTAAACAACAAGGAAACGCTGACCTTTGTCATGATTGTGAACCTTAAACAAACAACTGAAAAACGCGACTAAAGTCGTATCATAAAGTTATTCGACGGTTATGCATAGGAGAAGTTATAACCAACAAGCGAGAACTGGTAATAACGGTCCGTGAATTAGGTAGCGATGTCCGCAAACGCCTTAACACTGAACAAACGAGCATCTATGTCGTAAATTGGCATAGAAACAATAATCTCATCAATTTGTGTCGCCTCTACGAAGTCGTTGAGCTTTTCCTTCACCGTCTCCTTCGACCCCACCAAGGCGTACCTAAGTACGTTAGCTAGCATTGCTTCATCTGATGCAGTGCAATAGTTATCAAAGTCTGCCATCGGCTTGGCAAAGGGCTTGTTTAAGCCCCGGCGCATATTCATAAACTGCTGCTTTACCGAAGTAAATAAAAGCTCAGCTTCTTCATCAGTCTCTGCAATCACCACCATTACACCTGCCATGGCTTGTGGTGCTGACAATTGCGATGAAGGCTTAAACATATTGCGGTAGACATGCAGTGCATCGAATAGCGCATCGGGCGCAAAATGGGAGGCAAACGAATAAGGCAAGCCCATCTTCGCCGCTAATTGCGCACTGTAAAGGCTAGAACCTAGCAGCCATAGCGGTACGTGGGTATCAGCCCCTGGTACGGCCACAATTGGCTGACTGTCTTGTGGTGTGCCAAGATAGTGCTGTAGCTCTTGAATGTCTTGAGGATAATTATCCACATCGCTTTGTAAATTACGACGAAGTGCCCTTGCAGTGGCCATATCCGTGCCGGGAGCGCGGCCAAGACCTAACTCTACACGCCCAGGAAACAACTCCGCTAAGGTGCCAAATTGCTCTGCAATTACCAAAGGTGCATGGTTAGGCAGCATAATGCCACCTGCACCAATCTTGATGCTAGAGGTAGCATTGCCAATGTGGGTTAGCACGACAGAGGTAGCCGAACTCGCCACGCCGTGCATGCCATGATGCTCGGCCAACCATACACGCTCGTAGCCACTGCGCTCAGCTTCAACTGCCATCAGCTTCGAGTTGTTTAGCGCGTCTTTAACGCCAAACCCTTCAGATATTGGCGCTAAGTCTAGCAATGAATAGGGTATAGCCATGTTGCCTCGCAATGTTAAAAACCGTGTAAGGGTTTATAAGTATGAACGCTTTACCCACATTGCAACCGCTGGGACCCTATTCCACCGTAACCGACTTCGCCAAGTTACGTGGTTGGTCAACATCCGTACCTTTAATTAACGCTACGTAGTAACTCAATAACTGTAGCGGCAAGGTGTAGATGATAGGTGCAATTGGCGCCTCACAGTGTGGCACATCGATAACACGCATGGTTTCATCACCTGCAAAAGCTGCATCTTTATCAGCAAATACATACATGATACCGCCGCGGGCGCGCACTTCTTCAACGTTAGATTTAAGCTTTTCTAGTAATTCGTTGTTCGGCGCCACCACAATAACCGGCATTTCATCGTCGATAAGTGCAAGCGGGCCGTGTTTCAACTCACCTGAGGCATAAGCTTCTGCGTGAATGTAAGAAATTTCTTTAAGCTTAAGCGCGCCTTCCATGGCAATGGGGTATTGGTCACCACGACCTAAGAACAAGCTGTGATTTTTATCAGCAAATTCTTCGGCTAAATCTTCAATACCGCCAGTAATTGCCAGTGTTTCTTCTAGCTTCGCCGGTAGGCTGTGAAGCGCTGAAACAATGGCGTTGGTATCGGTATCTGACATCCCATTTTCTTTGCCTAACGCCAGAGTCAGCATTAAGAAAGCAGCAAGCTGTGTAGTAAAGGCTTTGGTAGACGCAACGCCTATTTCCGCACCCGCGCGGGTCATAAAAGCAAGGTCAGATTCGCGAACCAGCGACGAGCCTTGAACGTTACAAATGGTGAGACTCGACATATAACCAAGCTCTTTCGCCAAGCGCAGTGCGGCTAACGTATCGGCAGTCTCGCCCGATTGAGAAATGGTGATAAGCAAGCTATTTGGATGCACTACAGACTTGCGGTAGCGAAACTCAGAGGCAATTTCCACGTTACACGACACATTAGCGTACTGCTCTAACCAATAGCGTGCCGTCATCCCTGCGTGATAACTTGTACCACAGGCAATAATTTGTACGTGCTTTACCTTTTTGAAAATCTCATCAGCGCCCTTGCCGAAGACATCCGCGGTAAGGCCGTTCTCACCAATACGGTCTTTTAAGGCGTTGCGCACAACCGTTGGCTGTTCGTGAATTTCTTTGAGCATGTAGTGGCGGTAGCCCGCTTTGTCACCAGCGTCATGTTCTACATTTGACTCAACCACTTCACGCTCAACAGCATTGCCGTCTTTGTCGAAAATCTTTACGTCGCGACGGGTAATTTCGGCTACATCACCCTCTTCTAAAAAGATAAAGCGGCGGGTAACCGGCAATAGCGCCATTTGGTCTGACGCAATAAAGTTTTCGCCAAGCCCTAAACCAATAACGAGCGGGCTGCCTGAACGCGCTACCACCACGCGACTTGGATCTTCTTTATCCATAATCACTGTGCCATAAGCACCGTGAAAAGTTTTTACCGCGCTTTGTACTGCATCAAGCAGGGCTTTGCCCGACTTAAGCTCTTCATGCACGGTGTGCGCAATGGTCTCGGTATCGGTGTCGCTGGTAAAGGTGTAGCCTTGCTCTTTAAGCTGCCCTTTTAAGTTCACGTAGTTTTCAATAATACCGTTGTGAACCACGGCTACGCGCTCGGTTGAGAAATGAGGGTGAGCGTTCGCTTCTGTCACACCGCCGTGGGTTGCCCAACGGGTATGTGCAATACCTGTAGTTCCCAAGGCTTCGCCTTCTGCAACGGCATCGGCTAACTCTTGCACTTTGCCCGTGCGGCGAATACGGGTTAGCGTGCCGTCGTTTTTAAGTAAAGCTACACCTGCTGAATCGTAGCCGCGATACTCCAGCCTTTTTAGTCCTTCAATAAGGATCTCAACGACATTACGTTCGGCAACAGCGCCAACAATTCCACACATAATTACTCTCCAGCGGGCACCGCAACGATGACTGTCACGCCCTGATTTTCAATATTAAGTTTGTCTTCATCGCTAATGCCTTCATCAGTGATCAAAACAGAAATGCTTTTCCAGCTCAGTTCAAGATTCGGCATTTTGTGCGTTAGTTTTTTTGAACTGGCTAATACCACAACCTTACCGGCCGCCGCTGCCATAGCTCGCGTCACGCCAATAAGCTCGTTAAAAGTAGTGGTGCCTCGGTTTACGTCTATACCCGCTGCGCCAATGAACGCAATATCAAAACTATAGGCGCTAACCAGCTGTTCGGCCATGGCGCCCTGAAATGACTGTGACTGCGTATCCCACGTGCCACCTACCATTAATACGGTGGGTTCTTTCTCACTTTGGGTAAGATAATTGGCCGTCGACAGGGTGTTGGTCATGACCACTAAATCGTCGACTTGCGCTAGGTGGGGCAAAACTGATGCAGTAGTAGAGCCGCAATCTATCACTAACTTGCTCCCCGGCTTAATCAAGCTTGCTGCGCACTTTCCTATGGCATTTATTGCCGGGCTGATAGCGTGATTTGCATTGGCTTCGTTGATACTAGGTTGAGCAGTGCCAGAATGAGAGGCAGTAGCTGGTACAGGCACTGCGCCACCAAACTGACGAATGAGCAAGCCTTGCTGTGAAAGTGCTGCAAGGTCTTTTCTGATGGTGACTTCAGAGGTAGCAAAACGCACGGCCAAATCTTCAACTTGAGATTGACCGTGCTCTTTCACCCACGCCACAATTTGCTGGCGGCGCTGCTCAACTGGTTTGCTACTTTTCAACGATACCTCGATGCTTTTGCGGGCTGCTTATCAAGTATTTACACAAGCACGTAAGCCAACGATAAAAACTAACCGCAATATTACTCATAACTTTCAAAACGAAAGTTATGAGTTTTAAAGTGAAAGCATCGTAAGTTAAATTGAAACTTCGATCAAGGGAATTGTTTAATTAAACGGCAACGCTTTATTTTGCTCATTGGCATTCATTGCTAATTCAATGATCTTAATAACAGGGATCACCGTGCTGGCGTCGGCAGGCGAAAAGTTACCGTCTTCAATAGCATGGGCAAGACGGTTAAAGAACGTCAGGTATTCACCTTTGAAAGTTTCAATGGTTTCTTCCTCTAGCGCACCGCTATGGTTTGCAACGACAAGAACACCATGCTGTTCTTCTTTTGTTTTCGCCCAGTTTTCATCATCAAAAGACAACCCTGCACGGAGCTGATCTTCTTGGGGGTCTAAATAGAATTTTCGAAAGCTGCCTTTTGTGCCTTGCAAGTCGTAACGCAGGGTTGCGCCAGCCTGAAAAGCTGAGCTGCCAAGCTTTACGACTTTATCGCTGTAGTGAAGCGTTATGTCAAACGTGTCGTCTGACTGCCCGTTTTCGCGCAATGCTAAAATATTGGCCGACACTTTTTCAGGCTCGCCGAAAAGCTGTAATGCTTGATCTATAAGGTGCGGGCCTAAATCCCAAAAGATCCCGCTGCCCGGCCCTGCATTTTCACGCCATCTGTCGCGAGGCATCGGGCGAAATCGGTCAAACCGACTCTCCAACCGCTTAATGTCACCAAGCTTGCCATCGTGAATTAACTGCTTAATGGTAAGAAAGTCACCGTCAAAGCGCCTATTGTGATAAACGCAAAGCTGTTTTTCTTTTGTTTTTGCAAGAGCGACTAGCGCTTCAGCGTCACTGCTACTTAATGTGAAAGGCTTTTCGACTAACACATGACAGTTATGGGCAAGTGCAAGCTCAGCCTGCGGTGCATGCAGGTGATTCGGAGTGGTAATGACCACCAAATCTACATCGTGAATTTTAAGCGCTTCTTCTAGTGAACTATACACTTCTGCATGAGGCAAAAGCGCTTTTACTGTGTCGGGCTTTGAGGAAATAACCACATCGACTGAGAACTGCGGCAGATAGTTGAGGAACGGTAAATGGAAAGTGGTGGCTGAAAATCCAAAACCAACGAGTAATGTAGATATCATTACAGCTCCTTGTATAAAGATTATTTAGAAGTAAGTAAATACACACTATCAGTTGTAAAAGATGATGAGAAACGAAGAAGGTTCATTATTAGAAGGGGGCAGCATCTTAACGCGGCACCCGTGATAGTGGTGTGTATAACGGTATTAGGGCCAGCAACGCACAAACCGTGTTTGCTAGCCCGAACCCTTAATTAGCTAATACGCTGTGTGGATACGACAGCGTGCCTTTATTTTTTGGTAGGTCGTGGCCAGTTTGGAATATTGCGCTGTTTACCACGCGCAACCGCAAGAGCGGCTTCATCTACCGTAGAGGTGATGACAGAACCCGCACCGACTGTGGCACCTTTACCTATATTTACCGGCGCAACAAGCGATGAGTTAGAGCCAATGAAGGCATTTTCACCTATCACTGTTTTGGATTTATTCACGCCGTCGTAATTGCACGTAATCGTACCTGCACCGATATTGGCTTTAGCGCCAACTTCTGCATCACCTAAATAAGTTAGATGGTTGGCTTTTGCACCTTCACCTAATACCGTTTTTTTCATTTCTACAAAGTTGCCCACTTTGGCATTTTTCTGCATTACCGCGCCCGGACGAAGTCTTGCGTATGGGCCTACTGTACACGCTTCGCCTACACGGGCTTCTTCAATAATTGAATTGGCTTCGATAACCGCATTGTCGGCAATAGTACAGTTACGTAAAATACAGTTAGCGCCAATCTCAACGTTATTGCCAAGGGTAACGTCTCCTTCAACAATCACATTTACGTCGATAATCACATCGTTACCTGTTTGAAGGGTGCCGCGTAAGTCGAATCGCGAAGGGTCGAGTAACGTTACCCCATTTGTCATTAGCTCGTCAGCTTGGCGGTGTTGAAGGGCGCGTTCCAAATTAGCAAGTTGTAATCGGTTATTAACCCCTTCCACTTCAACTGCAGATTGAGGCTGAGCAGACTGAATGCGTTTACCTTCAGATGCAGCCATAGCAATAACGTCAGTAAGATAGTACTCACCTTGTGCATTATCATTACTTAATTCGCCCAACCAGCGCTTAAGGTCCACACCGGACATCATCATCATGCCGGTATTAATTTCTTTAATGGCGCGCTGCGCCTCTGTGGCATCTTTATGTTCGACAATAGCGGTAATATTATCGTTTTCACGAATAATGCGGCCCATGCCTGTTGGGTCATCTAGGTTCACCGTAAGCAACGCTAAATCGCAGCTTTCTTTTACTGCTTTTAGTGCACTTAAGGTGTCTTCGCGAATAAGTGGCGCATCGCCTACCAGAATCAATACGTCTTCGTCATCATTAATATGTGGCGCAGCCTGTTGTACCGCGTGACCTGTGCCTAACTGCTCGGCCTGCAAGCACCAGTTTAGGTTCTCTTCAACTACCGTTGCTTTTAGCTGGTCGCCTCCGTGACCGTACACTAAATGAATGTTGTCAGCGCCAAGGGATTTCACGGTATTAATGATTCGCTGCACCATAGGTACACCGCCCACTTTATGTAATACCTTAGGTAACGAAGACTTCATACGGGTACCTTTACCCGCCGCTAAAACAACCACTGAAAAAGCCATATAATTCCTTTATTTCGCAAAGAGAATGAAAATCGACGCCTAGTGTAACCAAGCCCCAACACGTTGTCAGCGACTGATTTACAACTAACGCGGCCCTTATGGTGTTGTGCTGCGATCTGCACCTTGTTATTTAGTATAAAGTTAAGGTGAACCACCTAGTAGTTCATATTTGCAACAGGTATACTTGCAACTTAAGGTAGGTTCAGTCAGGCAAGGGAGCATGCGCAGTCTGTGAACACATTTCGTACACTACATAGAAGTATATTAGTGTTATTTGCGGTAGTGGTTATCGCAATCGTAACGCTTGTTCACTTCAGTATTTCAAAAATTGTTGCCGAGCAAAGTCGCGCGCAACAACAGTCACTTTCGCCTGCTATATCACTGATTGTCGAGCAACTGCTAAAACCATTACACATTTCAGAAGCGTTAGGTCATTCCACTGAACTCGTAGACTTGCTAGACGGCGAAACCATAGACCAGCAAGCGGTCTTTAAAACCCTCGAACGTCTGGAAAATGAGTTTGGTTTGTCGTTTTTCATTGCCAGTGAAGCGGATAGAAAGCAATACAACTCCGACGGCAGCATCATCAACCTAATAGAAGGTGAAGTTAGCTGGTACTTCAAATATCGTGACTACCCCGCCGATGCTGTTGCAGATATAGGTAAGTGGGAAGACACGCATTTCTATATTGATATTAAAATTCACGATGAAGACGGGCGATTCTTAGGCTTTTTTGGTGTAGGCAAAAGCCTGCGCAGCTTCATCGAAATCTTTGATACTTACAAACAAGAGTACGGATACGACTTTTTATTTGTCGATGGTGAGGGAGATATCATGTTGTCCTCTGATCCCAGCCTTATTGCTTCGTATTCAGACTTTACCAATTTATCTGAATTACCTTGGTATGCCAGCCTTCCGTTAGCTATTCAAAACGAACAGGCACTGAACAATAAGCTGGTTACTATCGACCAGAAAGATTTCCTCATCGCCGAGGTGAAACTCAATCAATTTGGGTGGACAGTGTTTCTTTTAAGTCCCCTGGAAGACCGTCAGGCTGAAATTTCTCAAGCCTTTATTTTCAGTGTAGTCACATTATTAGTTGTTGTTTTCTCGCTGTTCTTGCTCATCTACAATTTACTTTATTATTTTAGAAAAGACATGCAGCCAGACCTAGTAGTGCGCCACAGCAACCGACTGCCAGAGAAAGATAATCTGCAGCTTATTTATAAGAGTTTGTTAGCTGAGCATAAGTCATTAAGCGTGATGTTGATAAGTGTGGATGAGTTTAGCGATATCGTTGATGCACATGGACGCAATGCTGGTGATGATATTTTAGATAAAATTGTGGCTTACTTGGCAGAACAGATGCGAGAGCAGGATGTGTTAGGCAGGTGGAGCAGCGCGGAGTTCATTATTCTGTTGCCACACACGGGCCCTCATGTTGCTTTTGATATGGCACACAACCTTCGCCATGGCATTGCTACCCTATCACCTTTACAAGAATTGCCAGATGTGGTGATTACCGCCTCAATTGGTATTTCATATACGGCATCGCCAAGGGCAATGCATGAGGTCACTGCCCATGCTGAAGACGCGCTTTACCAAGCAAAGCGCGACGGCAGCAACCTAGTTAGAATGCAGTTAATCGACTAGCCCTCACGCAGGTTTAACTTTAAGGCGTTTTCGTTTGAGAACGCCTGTGGTTAACGCCACGCCAAATAGAATCATTAAGCCGCCAACTATCGTTTGTATCGACAAGTGCTCTTGCAGAAATAGTACGCCCCAAATAATACCAAACAGCGGGACCAAATAAGCTACCGTAATAGCTTTGGCTGGGCCTATATCGGCGATGAGCTTGAAGTACAGAATATACGCGATTCCCGTTCCGCCAACGGCCAGTGCTACCGCGTTGACCCACGCATTGGCGCTTGGCATAGTATCGGGCAAAGTGGCTAGCGCGAACGGCGCCAACATAACGCTGGCCATAGCCTGACTACCTGTTGCTACAACCAAAGGTTTAACCCCTTGCAGCCACTTTTTCATCATACACGCAGCAATGCCATACCCCGTTGTGGCAAGCAGCGCAGTGAGAATAGGCAGAAAGCTTACGGCTCCCTCTCCTAACTTCTGCTGACTAATCACTGTTACGCCTAAGAAGCCCACGAAAAGCCCAGCTACAGCAGATTTACTGAGCCTGTCATCAAGCCATAGCCACGCCACAATAGCGCCAAACATGGGCGCGGTGGCGTTTAAAATCGCGTTTACACCGGCTTCTAGGTGCAGACTGCTGTAATTGAACAACACAAAGGGGATCGCCGTGTTCGCCATACCTACTAAGGCAATGGCCAGCCAGTGATGTTTAATCTCTTTCACCGAACCACGTAACATCAAAAGGGGAAGTAGCACTGCCGTTGCCAGTAACGTTCGAATGGCCACTAATACATAAATGCCAAATTCAGGCGCGGCCACGCGCATAAAGATAAACGATCCGCCCCAAATACCTGCTAACACCAATAGCGAGATAATATCTTTTATTGCCATTCTCTTATCACCACAGCACCCCTTGGGCTCCTTCTAAATTCAGTAAATATTGTTTACGCGATAAACCGCCCGCATAGCCCGTGAGGGTTTTGTTACTGCCAATTATACGATGACAAGGCACCACGATAGCAATAGGATTACGACCATTAGCCATCCCTACAGCACGGACAGCCTTTGGGTTCCCAATAGTTTTTGCAATGTCTAAATAGCTAGCAGTATCCCCGTATTGAACCTGTAACAGAGCCGTCCACACTCTCTGCTGAAATGCCGTGCCCTTGGGGTCTAAAGGCAGGTCAAAGTCTTTTAGCTTTTTATTAAAATAAGCAGCTAACTGCCGGCAAGCTTCCGTGGTTATGTCGTTCGTTTGTTGCTCCGCTTCTTTGACATCTGGGGCCAGTAAATTAGCGTCGTCGTTAATAAAGGCAATAGAAGTCACCCCTTTGTTATTGGCGCACACTTCAACGAGCCCTTGGGGGCTTTTTATCGACGCTGTGTATATCATGCTAGACCTCTTTTTGTTGATTGCTAAGTTGCCACAACTGAAGGGTTAAATAGCTACGCCATGGTGCGGCCTGTGCAGGTTCTACAGGATATCGCTGCGCCATTTTTCGCACAATTAAATCGCCTTCAAGGTAAACGTCAGGGTTTCGCTCACCTCTCATTTTCAAATAATCTAACGTCCAGGGCCCCACCCCCTTTATTGCCAGTATTTCCTTGTGGTTTGGTACCTTATCATTCAAAAATAAACAGGCAAACTGCCGTACAGCCTCTTTTCTTGCTTGCGGCATACGCAGAAACGCCAAGTTATTCCCCGCAACCGCTTCGGGTGTTGGGAAGCAATAGTATGCTGTTGAGTTGGTATTGTAATTGTCGGATACAGCGCCTTTTTTCCCTAACTGATGCACCAGCAGCGTAACCTGTCCGATGGCCGCTTTAACGCTGACTTGTTGGCCTACAATAGCGCGGCATCCACTTTCAAATACACTCCAAGCACTCGGTAGCCGTAACCCCGCGGTTAACGCATTATCAGGTAAGCCGGCTTGCTTTAAACTTTCTTCAATAAGCAGTGGGTCAGCGTGAAGATCGAGTAATAGCTTGATATTTTCAATCGTTTTATGCAGGTTGCGTAAATCTGGCATATCAATATGCAACTCAAAGCCATGGCGAGCTTCATTATGCACCGCGTTGAAATAGCCAATACTTTCACCACAAGAAAAATAGCGCCCGTAGCTGTTATCACTAACGACTTCCATACCTGAAATAGCGCGTGCGGCTAAAAACTCGCTGACGTAAGGCCAGTTGTAAGGCGGCCGATAAGAAAGAAACAATGTAATCACCTTTTGGGTAGCGGGCTCTTTTTTCCTTAGCTTAGAGGGCGTGGTAGCACAGAACTGCTCTACCGCACGCTGCAATTGTCGAAGTGACTGATAACCTGCTGTAGTAGCGATATCTGTCATAGACAAATGGGTTTGTTGAATAAGCTGTTTAGCAAATAGCGTACGCTGCATATTTTGAAAATTTTTAGGCCCCATACCTACCGCATTCACCACCAGCTTATTGAGATACCGCTCGCTTATACCAAGGCGCGTCGCAATATCACCCACGCGCTCTGTAGGAAGGGAAGAAAGAAGCGACAACGCCCGCCCTACGGTTGCCCCTACGCCTTTCCACGCGGCAGAGCTTGGCGCGCTGTCAGGCCTACACCGAAAACAAGGGCGATAACCATCTGCCATCGCTTGCGCTGCAAGCTGGTAATAAGTGACATTGTCTTCTTTAGGGAGCCTTGCCGGGCAAATAGGCCTGCAAAATATTCCGGTCGTTTTTACGCCCACAAAGAAACGCCCGTCGAATCGGGGATCTCGGCTAAGCCTTGCCTTTGAAAAGACCGATTCGGTTAATGCCTCGTTTTGGGAAGCCTTGCTGTCAGACATATACTCGCCACGCCCTGCCGCGTTGGATTATCTAAACATAGTGTATCGTGCATTTAGCAAACACGTGCGACAAAATCGGAACTCAATACAAAACAAAAAATGAAAAAGTGACCACAATTAGCGACATTTGATCATTAGGGCCGCTAAACGCATAATAATGCGATAATAATAAAGAACGCCTTGTGGTTGAGTTGGTTTTCCGCAGGCATAACGAGTGACTGTATGCTGAACTCTTTGCGCACCTTGAAGTTGTGCCTGTCTCAATGCTGGCTAGTAGTAATGCTATTCGTAGTTTCACAAAGCGCCGCCGCTGACTGGCTAGACGATTACGCAAGCCACGTAAAAAAAGAAGCGTCTAAGTATAACGTGCCTGGCTATGCCTTTGTTTTTTACGAACAAGGCAAAGCGCCAAGAGTTTATGTGTATGGCAGAACACAAAAAAAAGGCGGTGAAAGCGTTACGCAAGATACTGTGTTCCGTTTAGCCTCTGTCTCGAAAACCTTTACCGCGTTGCTTTCAGCCAAACTCGTAGAGAAAAAGCAGTTAAGCTGGGAAACCCCAATATCTACGTTATTACCCGACATTCCATTTAACGGAAAAGGGATGGGGGCGCTACAGTTACAGCATATAGTGGGCCAATCCAGTGGCTTTATGCCAAACGCTTACGACAATCTTATCGAGGCAGACTACTCATTAGAACGGGTACTTAAATCACTTGGCGAACTTGAGCCTCTGTGTGTACCCGGCGAGTGTTATACCTATCAAAATGCTCTTTTCGGTGCCCTAGAATATTACTTCAGCAACAACAATACGTCGTACTCACGACAAATGCAGGCTAATTTATTCACGCCGTTAGGAATGAATACAGCAAGCGTAGGCAAAGGTGGCCTATTAGCGTCAGACAGCTGGGCACACCCTCATATTGCCATTGCCAGAAACAAGTGGCGTGAAGGTAAAGTTGAAAGTAACTATTACCGTTTTTCTCCCGCCGCTGGCGTAAATGCTAGCATTTCAGACATGACCATTTACTTGCAGGCATTGCTTGGCGAATTTCCTACCGTTATGTCGAAAGAAATGGTGGACTTCGTTACCACTGAACGGGTTAGAACTAAGCGCGAAACCTATCGTCGAGGCTGGCGCGGCATGATTGACGACGCTCACTATGGGCTAGGCTGGCGTATTTACGATATAAACGGTATGAAATTGAATTACCACGGTGGCTGGGTGAAAGGCTATCGCGCTGATGTTGCGTTTTCACCAGAGCGCAAGGTGGGCTACGTTATGCTGATGAACGCTGAGTCAAATATGATTAATTCCACCACGGCTGAACTATGGAAGCGCTACTTGAAAAAAGCCGACGCAGCTAATTAATAACTGCATCGGCTTTTATTGGTTAAACCGGCTATTTCGATTACTGTTTTAAGTAGGTGTAACCGGCTAAACAGTTTTCATAGAAATCGGTCCAGCGAACACCTTCACGAGGGTTCAACTTTCCGTCCCATACTTGTCTATCAATCATGCGTTTTACATCTGATGCCATCGCACGAGGGTTATATTGCATAACATTAAGCACATCTTCTACCGAAGAGCCTTTCACTACCTCTTCAATATAGAAGTCTTCAGGGTCGTCATCGTAGCTGTAAATGTGCACTTCGTTTAAGCGACCAAACAAGTTGTGCATATCGCCCATCACGTCTTGGTATGCCCCTGTTAAGAATAGCCCAATATAGTAAGGCTCGTCTTTCTTAAGCGGGTGCATGGGTAATACGTCGGTGATCTCGCGCCCAATAGTGAACTGGTCAATTTTACCGTCGCTGTCACACGTAATATCAACCAACGAACAGTTCACCGTGGGCTCTTCATTCATACGAATAAGCGGCACTACCGGCAGAAGCTGGTCGATTGCCCACGTATCGGCAGCCGACTGGAAAACAGAGAAGTTACAAAGGTATTGTGATGACAAACTGTAATCCAATTCTTGTAACTCTTCCGGTACGTATTCTTCGTTGCGATACCACTTCTGTAAGCGGCCCATAATATCCCAATAAAGGGTTTCTATTTTGCCCAACTCTTCTAAGGGTAATACGCGCAGTTTAAAGGCATCTAATGCCTGCTCTTTGTATTGAGACGCATCGTTATACACTTCGTGCATATTGGTTTGTTCGTCAAAGGTGTCGGCAAGCTCACGCATATTTTTCAAAAAGAAATGTTCACCCTCTGTTGCTGAGGTATCCATCTGTGCCGCGTTGGTTTTAATCTCTCCAACAATTTCGGTAATAACACAGCTATGGTGGGCGGTAATAGCGCGTCCACTCTCACTTACAAGGTGAGGGTGCGGTACACCTTCTAAATCGCACATTTCTTTCATGCCATATACAACATCAGCAACGTATTCTTGCATGCTGTAATTACGCGACGACTCATTCGTTGAGTTACTGCCATCGTAATCGATACCTAAGCCACCGCCCACGTCAACATAGTCTAGGGCAAAGCCCATCTTATGAAGGTCGGCGTAGATTCGCGCGCCCTCTGTAACGGCTTCTTTTACCGCTCGTATATCGGTTAGCTGACTGCCAATATGGAAATGCAATAGTTTCAAGCAGTGGGCCATGCCCTGCTCTTCTAAATAGCGCGCCGCGTTAATAATTTCAGTGATCGTTAAACCAAATTTCGCACGTTCGCCGCCAGAACTTTCCCACTTACCACGACCTTTTACGGTCATTTTTGAGCGAACGCCAATGATAGGCTCGATGCCTAATTCTTTAGCGGTTTTTACAAGCAATAGAAGCTCGGTAAATTTCTCAACAACAACGACAACCCGTCGACCGAGCTTTCTACCAAGAAGCGCTAAACGCATAACTTCATCGTCTTTGTAACCATTCAAAATGGTCAGCGATTCTTCGTTCGTGTTCATAGCCAGAACAGTAAGCAGTTCTGCCTTAGACCCTGCTTCTAAGCCATAATTATAGGGTTTGCCTGCATCAACAATTTCTTCAACCACTTCACGCATTTGGTTAACTTTAACCGGGTATACACCTTGGTACTGACCTTGGTACTCGGCTTCTTCTATGGAGTGTCTAAATGCTTTGTTTAAGCCTGCAACTTGCGAGCGAAGAATATCGTGAAAACGCACAACAACAGGAAACTGCACGCCTTCTTTGCGAATGTCTTCTATTACCGAATTAAAGTCGATTCGAATGCTAGGATCTTCAGGCACAGGGGTAATATGCACGTTGCCATTTTCACCAATTTGAAAATAGCCGCCACCCCATTGAGACACGCCATAGACGCGCTCCGCTTCTTCGATGCTCCAATCTGACAATTTATTCACCTATGTGTAAGTGGGCTAGGCCGATACCTAGCATAGTAAGTGCGAAAACAAGCCGCGTATTATAGTCAACGCAGGACTGAACGCGATAGTTGTTGCGATGTAAAATATCGATTGTCGCGACTAATTTTGTTTATCGAACGTTCAAACGATTAGTTGTAGTCTAGCGCGGTTTGAATGTATTGAACTACCGCTTCATCTGCGCAGTTTTTACAGTGTGTCATAAATACTGTGACATCATGAGTACGTTGAAGTTTAAAGCTAGGTTTATTCGACGATGAGGTAAAGAACTTTTCTGCGATATGATCGGCATCTGTCGTCTCGTCTTCAAGCCACATTTCGCTTAGTTGGTTTCGTCTATCCAACTTCAATGGCGCTTTTATTTGATTGAAGGAATCAGACTTGGGGATCTGCCACGAGCGCATGTCCACAAATAGGTGAAATGGTCTGCCCTTTCGCGTTTTTAGTATTTCAGACAGCGCGGCTAAGTACTGAATATTGGTCGTCATGTTCCACTTTCCGCGCAGCGTAACGACTATACAATTTCTAAACTGTTCAATGCGAAAAGGTGCTGTAGGCATTTATCGAACTTCTCTATGCGATGAAATGAACAAAGTATTTAAGGACTATAGCAAACACATATTAGTAGCGATAAAAAATAACTACAACTAAAGTTTAATATTCAGGCGATGCGCTTTGTTAATAAATAAAAAGGCCAGCATTAGGTACTGGCCTTAAAAGACGGAGGTTTACATTACGGTGCCAGGCAAATTTGCCTCCTTAATCGTCTCCAAATTCCCGGATAATACTGTTGATCGTGTCTTTTGCATCACCTAATACCATGCGCGTGTTGTCTTTGAAAAACAGCGGGTTATCTACACCAGCAAATCCGGCATTCGCAGAGCGTTTCAATACAAAAACGGTCTTAGCACGGTATGCCTCAATCACCGGCATTCCATAAATGGGGCTGCCTTTCATTTCCTTCGCGGCAGGGTTAACAACGTCGTTAGCGCCAATAACAATGACCACATCGTAGTTTTCCATGCGCGGGTTAACATCGTCCATTTCGTATAGCTGGTCGTAAGGAACGTCGGCTTCGGCAAGCAACACGTTCATGTGCCCAGGCATACGCCCTGCTACCGCGTGAATAGCATAATCCACCGTACAGCCGTTTTCTTCTAGCAACGATTGAAGTTCGCGCACGGCATGCTGCGCTTGCGCAACGGCCATACCGTAACCCGGTACAACCAGCACCGCTTGCGCTGCTTCCAATACGTAGAAGGCATCTTGTGCAGCCAGTACCTTAATTTCACCTTCAATCTTTTCACCCGCCTCCACAGGCTTAGCAAAACCAGATAGCAGGACGTTCATCAAGGAGCGGTTCATCGCTTTACACATAATGTTGGTAAGAATAAGCCCTGAAGCCCCTACCAATAAGCCGGTAACGATAAGTATGGTATTGCCTGTAGCAAGACCTGCAGCACACGCCGCTACACCCGAATAGCTATTTAGTAACGCAATAACCACCGGCATGTCTGCCCCGCCAATGGAGATAGTAGCCCACAAGCCGAAGCTTAAAGACAGCGCAATCGCACAGTAAATCCATATTGGGTTACTTGGGTCGGTGGTAAAGAAGTAGCCAATAACCACCATGCCAATTAAGTGCAAAATGCTAAGTTCACGAAGTCCGGTGAAAATCACCGCTTTTGAGCTCATTTTGCCCGACAGTTTACCCCACGCCACAACCGAGCCAGAGAAGGTAACGCCCCCCACTAAAATAGTGAAAAACAAGGTAATAAAGGTAAACGCGCTTTCGGTTTTAAGGGTGATCAGGCTCATGCCTGCTAACGTCGCCCAACCCAGAAGTAATGACGCTGCACCACCAAAGCCGTTAAATAGCGAGACCATTTCGGGCATCGCCGTCATTTCAACGGTCTTGGCTTTCCACGCACCAAATGCACCACCAATAACAAAGCCTAAAAGGATAAAGTGATAACTTATGATTTGCTGGTCGAGCAGGGTGACAACCACGGCTACCAGCATACCAATAGCCGATATAAAGTTACCTTTTTTCGCCGTATCAGGATGGCTAAGTAATTTAAGGCCCAGTATGAATAGTGCCGCTGCCACGACATACGCAAGATTTATTACGGTTACGATATCATTCACTTGCGTACTCCTTATTTTTGTTTTTTCTTAAACATGCCAAGCATGCGGTCGGTCACAAGATAGCCACCCACCACGTTTATGCTCGCCAGCGCCACAGCTGCCGTGCCCAATATGGTAGTGAGCAAGTTATTATCGCTACCCGACGCGGCTAATGCGCCAACCAGCGTGATACCAGAAATGGCATTAGAGCCTGACATCAAGGGCGTATGCAGCGTTGCAGGCACTTTTCGAATTAACTCAAAGCCCAAAAACGCTGCCAAAAGCACAATGAAAAGTAGGTAAATGATTTCCATGATTAGGCTCCTTTGTATGCATTGTTGAGCATATCGTTGGTAATATTGCCGTCGTGAGCTATCACACAGCCTGCAAGAATGTCGTCTTCTAAATTTAAACCAAAGGTTTTGGTTTCATCGTCAAAGAATTCGTCAATCAGGTTATAAATATTGTTGGCATACATATCGGTTGCGGCTTTCGCTACGTACTGACTCCAGTAACCATTGCCAATGACCGTTACACCATTAATCTCAACAGTGTCGCCTGCCACAGAACCTTCTACGTTTCCACCTGACGTCGCCGCCATATCAACCACCACACTGCCTGGTTTCATTAAGGCTAACGTTTCTTTGGCGATGAGAACGGGCGGCTTGCGGCCAAAGAGTTGGGCAGTTGTAATAACAATGTCTGAATCGGCAATAGCGTCACGCTGAGCTTCCTGCTGCTTCGCCTTTTGTTCGTCGGTCAGTTCTTTCGCGTAACCGTCTTTGGTTTGGCCGGTTTCGCCAATATCGATGTTCAAGAACTTGCCGCCCAACGACTCAACTTGCTCTGCCACGACCGCGCGGGTGTCGTAAGCAAGTACATTTGCACCCAGACGCTTGGCGGTTGCAATCGCCTGAAGGCCTGCCACACCAGCGCCAATAATAAATACTTTCGCAGGCTTTATTGTTCCTGACGGTGTCATCATCATGGGTAATATCGACGGCAATTTATTTGCCGCCTGCATCACCATCACGTAGCCAGCAAGGCTTGCTTGAGAACTTAGTGCATCCATTTTTTGAGCACGTGAAGAACGGGGGATCATCTCTACAGAAATAGCGGTTAATCCCTTCTCTGCAATAGACTCTATCAGCGGTTGCTGAAAGAAAGGGTCAAGATGGCCTACCACAATGGCCCCTTTTTTCATCAACGCTAACTGCGCATCAGAGGGTTTATTCACAGCGACCAGCATATCTACGGTTGATAAGGCTGCATTCACATCATCAATAATTGTTGCACCAACCTCTTCGTATTCTTTATCTGAATAACCTGAGTGCAACCCCGCTCCTGCTTCAAGCAGTAGTGTTGCTCCCTTTTTCACCAGGCGTTGTGCGCTGCTTGGTGTAGCTGCGCATCGCTTCTCCACATTATTTAGCGGATCTGGCGATTTTGACTCATTTAAAATTATGATTTTCACACGCTTCTCCTCACATTCCGGCTATCTGAGAATGACACCCTTTAAACACGACTAAGCCATTTTATTCACTTATGCCTAGCATTCCCTAGCGAAATTAAAAGCAGTTCAGGCAGTGTCTGCTTTTATTTCACCTTAAATAGCACCGCTTGTTTCGCTTATTTTTCAAGCTATAGCAACGCAAAGCTACGCTATAAGGGCATACACCACTAGTATCTTTTACTTACGAGTCATAACTAATATTTATATAAAAATGGCATACAGAAAATAAATGAGGCAAACAATCATACATTCACCTTATGAATATTATTTCATTTGTACATAATTTAAGCAGCCGTAAAGGTGAGAAGTGTCTGTCTCCGGTTAAAAAACAACGCCACGTGAGTACCTTTAATTTATTAATTTAAAAAAATGTTAAATAAATTTGGGGGATTTTACATATTGCGTCGTCTTGATGAATTAACAGCGACATGCTGCGAAATAAAGCCTTGTGGGGTGCACACCACAAAGCACACTAAAATTAACCATTAGGACACACACCATCATGTATAGGAAAACCAAGCTTGCATGCTCAGTGGCAGCAGTTTTAGCGTCTGCTATTTCTGCTAATAGTGCATTTGCCCAAAACGCGCAACCCAATAACGACGTAGAAGTGATTGAGGTAAGTGGTATCCGTTCATCGGTTGCAAAATCAATGGATGTTAAACGCAGCTCTGCCGGCGTAGTTGATGCCATAAGTGCCGAAGATATCGGTGACTTCCCTGATACCAACTTAGCTGAATCACTACAGCGTATTACCGGCGTCTCTATCGACCGTTCAGGCGGTGAAGGTCAGCTAATTACCGTGCGTGGCTTTGGCCCCCAATTTAATACGGTATTGGTGAATGGCCGTCAAATGGCGTCAGAAAACGACTCTCGCGCTTTTAGCTTCGACACGATTGCTTCTGAGTTAGTAAGTAGCCTTGATGTGCATAAAACGTCAACGGCCACAATGCAGTCTGGTGGTGTAGGCTCTACTATAAATATTAATACCGCACGCCCATTTGCGTTAAACGGTTTTAAAATGGCGGGTTCTGTAAAAGGCGTGTACGACGAAAATAGCGAAGAAACCACGCCCCAATTCTCTGGCCTTATCAGCAATACTTTTAACAACGATACCTTCGGTGTATTGCTTGCCGTCTCACACCAAGAACGTGAAACTCGCTTAAATCAGGCACAAATGGACGGCTGGTTAGAAAACGTCGGCGTACCAAACCCCGTTACACAGTCAGGCGAAGCTTGGACAGGCAATGTATTTTCACCGCGCAACTACGATCACAAAGTCACCTTTGAAGAGCGCACCCGTACTAACGCCAACTTAGTATTCCAATACGCCCCTAACGATAAGCTTGTGGTTACAGCAGATGCCCTGTATTCCGATTTTGACGTAGAGTCAGAAGCGACGTCATACGGCCATTGGTTCACCGCACCTAACATTCAAGGGGTGGGTGATGACGGTAGCTTGTTTGACGAAAACGGCAATCGCCGCAGTCCGACAGTTGATGCAAACGGCACCATTATCGACTTGTATCAAGAGGTGGGTTTGGCGACAGATATGCACGCCAAAACGTTCGATCGTTTAACTGATACTTATGCCATCGGTCTGAACTTTGATTATCAGTACTCAGATAACTTAAACCTATCGTTCGATTTAAGTCATTCAGAAGCCGAACGCGAAGCCAATAACGGTGGCGGCGATCAGCTATCACTTATTGGCTATGCCAACCGCGTACGCTTCCAAGTCGACGACAATATCCTGCCTGTTGCTAGCATGTTTGCCTCGCCAGATGCCGATATTTACAGCGGCCAACAGGAGTTGGATGGCGCTATTGTTACAGGTCCTGACGGCTTCCCTACCTACAACGGTGCGCTAACCCCCGATGGCGTAAGCAATCATCTTGATGAAGCTAACAGCCGTGCCCACGTTATGCTGCGCCGCGGATGGGCAGTAGAAGACGAAGTGAGCCAACTGCGATTTGACGGTGAGTACGTAACCGACGGCAGCGGCTTAACCGAAATTCGCTTTGGTGCACAATACAGCACCGAAACCAAATCACTTACGCGTTGGGACAATGAAGGTGTAGGCATACACTGTACTTACTGTGGTTATCCAGACTTACCGGAAATACCAGCAGGTAGCCAATACGTTTTTGACGCGGGTAGCGATTTCCTTTCTGACGTAAGCGGAAGCGGCCGTATGCCAACCTCTTGGCTTGCCCATGATGGCGAAGCCAACTTTGCGTTTTTAGAATCTTATTACCAAAGCGTAAACGGCGAAGCTATTAGTTTTGATGCGGTACGCCGTAATAATAGCTTTGAAGTAGAAGAAGATATTATCTCAACGTACCTTGAGTTCGATTTCGAAGGTGAAGTAGCCGACATGTTCTTAAGCGCAACTGCAGGCGTGCGCTATGAATCAACCGACGTCACGGTTAACGGAACGCAAGCCCCAATAACAGGCTTAACTATTCTAGATCAAACAGAAATGCTCGCGGGCTTTGGTGATGCCCAAAGCATTGCCACTGAGTCTGATTACGACGTTTTGTTGCCTAACTTTAGCGTACGCTTGGAAATTACCGACGACCTAATTGCGCGCTTTGCGACAAGTTCAACCATTACCCGCCCCACGTTAAACAGCATGTCGCCGGTAACGGTAATTACGACTACCCGTCAAGGTGGCGACTTAACCTCAACCAGTGGTAACCCCGCACTAGAGCCGTTTAAGTCAGATAACTTAGACTTGTCGCTTGAGTATTACTACGACGAAGCAAGCTATGCGTCAATTGGTTACTTCAGAAAGCTCGTATCAAACTTTATTGTTAATAGCCAAGAAGACAAAACCTTCGAGCTTGCTGACGGCAGTCTGCTAACAGACCCGTCTACAGGAGCGAACGCAAGCGCACCAGATGCGGGTGACGACGTGGCGGTGTTTACCAATACGCTACCCAATAACGGTGAAGACGCCACGGTAGATGGCTTCGAACTTGCGCTTCAACACACCTTTGATAACGGCTTTGGTGTACTGGCTAACGGTACCATTGTTGACAGTGACGCCGAGCTAGACCCGTTCGATATTAACCAAGTATTTGCGCTAACCGGTTTAAGTGATTCTTACAACTTGGTGGCATTTTATGAAACTGACGACTATCAAATTCGTCTTGCCTATAACTGGCGTGACGAGTTTGTTCAGTCGTTGACACAAGGGCAGGGTGACGGCCCAACCATTGTTGAGTCTTATCAACAGCTTGACATTAGCGGTAGCTACAGCGTGACAGACAATGTAGAAGTTTTCTTTGAAGGTATTAACCTTACAGAAGAATTTGTGCATAAACGCGGTCGCTTCTCTAATCACTTGCTGTTGGTTGAAGACAGCGGCAGACGTTGGGCCTTCGGTGTGCGCGGAAACTTTTAGTTTCGCGTAATTGGGGCCGGCATTTGTTGGCCCCACATTCGTGGCTACCCTTTGGTAGCCACAGTTTTTATTCAGGAACACAGTATGACAACAGCAACTCCCATAACGCACATTGTAGTAGTCGGTGGCGGCAGCGCAGGGTGGCTTACGGCTGGTCGTATTGCAGCGCAGCATCAGTGCGCTACCCGCAAAGACATTAAAGTAACCTTAGTAGAAAGCCCCAATGTGCCTATTATTGGCGTGGGTGAGGGCACCTGGCCAACCATGCGCTCAACACTAATTGCATTGGGTATTAGCGAAACTACATTCATCAAAGAGTGTGACGTCACATTCAAGCAAGGCGCAAAGTTCGCTAAATGGACTACCGGTGAAAAGAGCGATTTTTACTACCACCCTCTTATGCTGCCCCAAGGGTTTTCGCAAACCAATTTAGGCCCTTACTGGCAGACGGTAGCACCAGAATTAAACGAATCTTTTTCCCATGCAGTGTGTGTACAAGAAGCTATATGTGAAGCAGGCTGCGCACCTAAAAGCATACGCCACGCAGAGTTTGCAGGCACCGCAAACTATGCTTATCACCTAGATGCAGGAAAGTTTACCGCCTTTTTAACCAAACACTGCACTGAAAAACTAGGTGTACACCATGTGCTGGCCGATGTTAACCGTGTCGAAAGCTTTGATAACGGCGATATTAAAGCCCTTCATACCGAGCAAGGGGTGACAGTAGAAGGCGACCTTTATGTTGACTGTACCGGCTTCAAATCTATGCTGCTTGGCGAACACTACAAGGTGCCGTTTATTCCCTGCGACGATGTACTTTTTATCGACCGTGCGTTGGCAGTACGCGTACCTTACGACACGCCACAAAGTCCTATTGCCTCACACACTATTTCCACCGCACAAGACGCCGGTTGGATTTGGGATATTGGTTTGCAGTCGCGCCGTGGCGTAGGTCACGTTTATTCCAGCAGGCACCAAAATAAAGATGACGCCTATGCTCGCCTAGACACATACGTTCGCCAAACCAGTTCTTTAAATGGTATAGACGATATAAACGTAAAAGATATCACCATTCAAAGTGGACACAGACAGCGCTTTTGGCAGAACAACTGCGTGGCCGTTGGCCTTGCGGCGGGTTTTTTAGAGCCTTTGGAAGCCTCAGCCTTAGTACTGGTTGAGCTGTCTGCCTCAATGATTGCCGAACAGTTACCCGCAAACCGAGCCGTGATGGATATTGTGGCGAAGCGCTTCAACGACACTTTTTCGTACCGTTGGCAGCGAATTATCGACTTCTTAAAGCTTCATTACATGCTAAGTAAGCGAGAAGACAGCGCATTTTGGCGGGACAATCGCGATAGTCATAGCATTCCAGACTCATTAAAAGAATTACTCGCACTATGGCAATACCACCCGCCTAGTGACAAAGACTTCACCAGCAATAATGAAGTATTCCCCGCGGCAAGCTATCAATATGTGCTGTACGGAATGGGGTTTACCTCAGATTTAGCTACACATCAGCAATGGGTGAACGCCGACTTTGCCAAACAGCAGTTGATGCAGAACAAGAAAGCGCGCAGCATGGCGGTGGAGAAACTGCCTAAGCATCGCGAGCTTATCAATAAAATTCACCAATTCGGCCTACAGGCCGTCTAACAGTAAAACAATAAAAAGGACTGGCGTATGACAAACATGGTTGCCATTAACAACAAGCTGCATGCAGGCCTTAAAGTGACCGACGACGCATTATCCCTAGGGGCCAATCAGCACCTTGTGCCGGTAGTGGTGTCAGAGCTTAGCAAACTTATCGTACACTACCCCGTAGTCATCACTAAATTCGACGATTCTGGACAATTTGGCTTATCTGCCCTGTTAGGTTTTGAAGAAAACGAAAACCTCTTTTGGCAGCAAGGTGAATGGGATGCAGTTTATATTCCCGCGCAGTTTGAACGCTTGCCTTTTTATGTAGGAACAGAAGCACAAGGCGCTGACAGCAGTGACCGGGTGCTGTGCATTGATATGGATAACGCTTCCGTAAGCGAAGAAAAGGGAACGCCGCTTTTTGATAACACAGGAGAGCCCAGCAATTATTTGTTAGAGAAGCAGCAAGTACTCGCCCAGCTTCTTGATGGTGAAACGCAAAATCAGCGTTTTATTGCCGCGCTGCAACAGCATAACCTTATTACACCATTCACTCTAGATATTACCTTTGAAAACGAAAGCAAAACGTCTATAACAGGGTTATATACCATTGACGAAGATAAGCTAGCGGCGCTTAGCGCTGACGCGATTGCCGATTTGCATGCACGACACATGCTGCAAAGCATTTACACGATGGTAGCGTCTAACGCACAAATCTATGCCCTTATCGACAAAAAGAACAAGGCGAATAAAAACGCAGACGCATGGTTTCAAACTACGAATTAATAAGGGTTGGCGAGAGCGCCACCCCCGTTATGGTAATTGATGATTTTATCCCAGACCCGCATGGCTTGGTTGAGACCATAGCCAGTCATCATCAATTCATAAAACGAGAAGGCGATTTTTACCCTGGCGTGAGAAGTCACGCACCTGTGGGGTATGAAGCACACCTAAACACCTCGTTACCCGCACTTTTCAGCCAGCTTGTTTCGCATAATGATATGCAGGATGTTGGGGTAGAAAAGCCGCCACAGATAGCGTTAGTACAACTCTCTATTGCTAATCAAGACCCAAAAAGTCTATCGCCCATTCAATGTATTCCGCACATTGATACGCAAAAGGATAACGAGTGGGCATTGGTGCACTATCTTTTCAACGACCCCTTGGGCGGCACCGCATTTTACCGGCATATTGAAACCGGCTTAGAACGCGTTGATGCAGCCCAGTACGAAGGTTATTTCAAAACCTTAAAACGCCAGGCCACCACCGTCGGACTGCCGCCTAAAGCCTATATCAATGGTGATTCCGCCATGTTTACTCAAATTGGCCGCATTGCGCCTAAATACAATCGCGCCGTATTGTACCCCGCCAACCTGCTACATAGTGGGTGTTTACCCAACGATATTTCGGGCGCTGTTGATGTAAAAAAAAGCAGATTAACCGCAAATGCCAGTGTTATTTTTTAACCCGTAGCTTCACTTATTTAAGGCCAAAGGCTGCTACTGAAGCCTTATTAGTAGCAGCATTCGCATCAACCTTTGTCTGTTTGAACCTGTTAAACATGAAGGTTTGTTCACGAAAAAAGGTGATCGAAAGCATCTGTCTCAACGTTATGTCGCTAACAATCGTTTTAAGCGCGCCTACTTAGCCCCCTTTCTTTTAGGGCGCGTTTCAGCACTTTTTTCTAGGATTATGAAGATGTTTGGACTATTTAAAAGCAACCCATCAAAGAAGATGCGCAAGCAGTATGACGCCTTGCTTGAGAAAGCCATGCATGCCCAGCGAAACGGTGACATAAAAACCTATTCTTTGCTTACTGCCCAATCTGAGCAACTGTGGAAAGAAATAGAAGCGTTAGAAAAGGCTTCACCGAAAAGCTAAGACGCCAAGCACTGTTAGCGTCGCATGCAAGATACACTCAGTAAGTAATGTTAACGCCTAACGCATAGCGGGCTCCAGCATCTTGCACTAGTAAAAGGTGGTTACTGAATCTGCCACGTTTATGCACGGTTTCGTTGGTAATATTTATGCCTTCAAAAAATACCGCAACCTTCGGGCTGAACTGGTATGAAAGGCTCATATCCCATTGCTCGTAAGGACTCACAAAGGTGGGCTCGGTGCTCTGCGTTTGATTAAGCGACTGTAAAAATCCCTCTCGCTGGTTCCAAGCCACACGCCACTGCAGCGCGTCCTTCTCGTAAAACAGCACCATATTTTTCGCGCCAGATAGCCCAGTAAGCGCAAAGGTTGAACGAATGTTGGCGGTATCCAACTCTGCGTTACTGTCTACAAAGCTCGCATTGGCCTGTATTCCCCACCCTGACTCGCCAAACAAATGCTGCATTGCAATCTCGACGCCTTCAACCGTTGCCGATTCACCGTTGCGAGGAGATATTACGGAAAATTGCGCTAACGCGTCAGCATCGTCAGCCGCGTTTGGATCTGCGCCTGTACTAGGGTCGGTCACGTTATTAAAGGTTTGTGTACTGCTCTCATTAACAATAAAATTATCTACCGTTTTCCTAAAATACCCCGCCGATAGATAGCTATTTTCCTGGTAGTAGTGCTCAATGGCCACATCAATGTTTTTTGCTTCAAAGGGCAATAGTTGTGCATTGCCTATACGAGCTCGCAAGTCTCCCCCTTGTCGCGTAGTGGTATAGGTAACACCTGGCGCCATTTGCTCTAACGTTGGGCGAGTAATACTGTGATTATATGCTCCGCGAAATACCCAGCTATCTAACCAACTGGCCTTAACGCTCACACTCGGTAAAAAGTTGGTATAACTTGATGTTTCATCAATACTTACTGACGCACCAAACTCTTGCCCCAGCTCGGTTTGATCTAAAATAACCAACGCAGATAGCTGCTCGTCAACACCACTAACCGCGACGTCGGTATATTCAGCGCGAAGCCCTGCATGCACATCAATAAACCAAGGCGCATAATCCTTTTCAATGGCGGCTTGAATATACCCCGCATACACCGTTTCTTTAACCGCGAAAGAACTGCCTCGTGTTTCAGCGGCTAAACTGACATTCCCAGCGTTCTCCAGATAATGAAACAGCGTATCGCCATCGTGCCGCAGCCACTGATGAGGAATATTTTCATGCCCACTTACCGACCCGAGAAAGTCGTCGCCTGCATCAAATAGGGTTTGAAAGCTATCTGAAATATCCGGTGAATCGAAGTAGCCACAAAAGCTGCAGTGCCTCGCATCAGCTTCGTTATCTCTTCTTTCATTGGCTTTTTCTCGCTGAGTTAACGCAGCGCCAACGTCAATTTTACTGAACCAGTTCTCATCACCAAGCACACCTACGTTTATTTTTGCTTGGCCTATATCATCATCAATACTCCATCCTCTGCGCAGCATAACGTGGGACCGGCCGTTGGCTGGATCTAAATAGTGGGACACACCCACAGCCTCCCCTAAGGCATTTTCCTGACGAGGGTTGGCTTGTTCAAAGCCCGATATTGCGGGCAGAATATTTTGTTGAGTATGGTCGAAGGAAGAGCGGTTTAAATAGCCGATAAGCGAGAGCGAATTACCCTCTCCGTTGTTGTCATCGACGTTAGCCATTGAGTAAGACAAATCAGCATCGACAATTACGCTATCGCTTGGGATATAGTTTGCTGCAAAACCGAAACTTTTTAGGGTCGATGAACGGTTAAAAGTGCGAGCGTGAAAGTCGGTGGCGTGCCCACTGTTTTGTGAAAAGGACACCGCTGTGCCGTTTTCATCAACCGTAACATCTTCTAAGTTACTTGAAGTAAACCAATGACCCATTGAGGTTGCTGACGTCTCTACGTCGAATGTCGACCCCAGATAATCGGCGGTAAGCTCTAGCTTGTTGGTAGGCCGATATTGTAGAACGAGTGCAGCGCCCGTTCGAGTTCTATCGTCGAAGCGCACTCTTTGATCGTAATTTCTGGGAACGTATAACGTAGGAACGTCTTCATAGAGTTCACTTTCAGGTACGTTAGTATTTACCAACCAGCCATCGATTTGCGCTTCTTCTAAGCGCGCTTGGCGCTTGTGCTGAGTCAAAGAGGCTAGAATGCCAAACGAGTTATTTAAATAGGTGTTGCTGAACATGGCTGAGGCATTGGGCGCATATTGTTGCGAATTAGTATCGTACTGCATTTTGACATTACCTGCCGCCCGCATCCCTTTAAACGACAGGGGTTTTGCCGTTTGAACATCAATCGTTGCGCCAATGCCGCCTGATTGCATAGTCGCTTGGCTTTGCTTGTGTACGGTTACACTGCTTACGATTTCAGAGGCCAGTGTGTCAAAGCTGAACTCACGCCCAAGCTTATCGGTTGCCATGGGCCTACCGTTTAGCAGAACCCGGTTGAATTCAGGCCCAAAGCCTCTTACTGTGACTAGCTGTCCTTCGCCTTCTGCACGGTCAATAGACACCCCGGAAATTCGCTGCAGCGCCTCAGCCAAGTTTTGATCGGGAAACTTGCCCATATCTACAGACTGAATGGTGTCAATAATAACGTTTGCATTTCGTTTAATGCCAACCGACTGCGCGACCCGCGCGCGCAACCCCCTCACTTCTATGTATTCAATATCGTAACTGCCTTGTTCATCAGGGACGGTTACCAAGCTATCGTCTTGTGCAGTAATGGCGCCTAAAAGGCGGCCGAGCAAGTGACGGTTCTTATCCCTATCACCAGTAGACACTATCTTAATACGGGAGCTATCTATTATTTCAGCACTAAGACCTGTTCCCAACAAAAGCTTTTTAATAGCAGCCTTAGGCGTATAGTTACCACTTACTTCATTAGCGGAAATATGCCTTACTTTATTAAACGGGAATACAACGGTTAGGTTCGCTTGATTGGCAAAGGCGATAATCGCTTCGTCTGCGCTTTGAGCAGGAATAGTGAAATCTATTGCCGGTAGCGGTGACGTGTTCTGAGCAATCACCTCATCTTGTTGATGGGGCAGTACTGACTGCGCACTACTTGAATAGCTTATACCCAACGACACCATACAAAGCGCCACCGTTAAAGCCTTGGGCTTAAAAGGTAGCATGATTAATGAGTTGTTTGGGTTATTAGCCACAGGCATATTTGTTCTTACGCTATTGTTATTATGATTTTGGGGGAGTTTTTGACGCGCCTGCGTCATTCTACTCTCTGTTGAATGCTGTTGTTGTAAACCAGCCACGCATTATATACAACCTATTAACAAATTTAATTTTTAGCGATAATGTCGAAAATACTGGGGGATAATAGTGTGGCTGTCGTCTTATTAAGTAACAACGATAAAAAATAACAATATGCCCATAGAAACAGCCATACATAATGCCTATATGTCGGCGCGCGGCTCGATGGCCAAAATGCTATCGCGTCTTGTGCCGCCTAAAGAAGTAGACGACATACTACAAGATACGTATGTGCGCTTGTGTCAGGCGAAAACGACTGAGCATATTAAAGAGCCCAAGTCGTTTTTATTCAAAACGGCAAAGAACTTGGCTTACGATCACCTAAAGCGTGCTGAAACACGCATGGTAGACGACAGTGTAGAAATCGTGGCAGCGCTGGAAAGTGCGATAAGTGGTGTTGAAGACGAAACGTTCCACAACAATGCTACCCAACAAGAATTTAAATTGTTTTGTGATGCTGTGCGCGCCCTTCCCAAACAATGTAGGCGCGCATTTGTATTAAAGAAAGTGTATGGCTACTCTCTTAAAGAGATTGCCCAAGAATTAGAGATAAGCGAAAAAACCGTGGAAAAGCATATTGCTGAAGGGATTAAAAGATGCACCTTGTTTATGCGACGACAAACCGCGTCGCACACACGGCCCAATGCTTATCAAACGGGTGGGCAATACAGCACGGCGGAAGTAAAGAGAGACGCCCATGAATAGTTCGACGACTGAAACAAACACTGACAAGTCAAACACTAACAGCAACGTTATTCAATTCAACAGCGAAGAGCGTGTGCTTGATACCGCCAGCGAATGGCTTGTTAAGCTCGATGAAGGGCTTGATGAAAGTGAAGCACAAGCATTAAAAGTTTGGCTTGCTACGCCTTTGCATCGAGACACCTTTTTAGAGATGGTCGCCTTGTGGGACAAAATGTCGGTGCTTAATGAACTGGCTGATATTGTCCCTCATACACCTGAGCCTGGTGCCAAACAAAAGGCAGATAGCGCCGTGACCTGGAAGCGGCCGTTGGCTATAGCTGCCTCGCTGTTAATGGTGGGCTTTTTAAGCTACCAAGGCCTTAATTTATTTTCTCCCTCTAGCCAGACAGCACCTATCTCTCAAGTTGCGAGCTACTCGTTACAAGCGTCAACTAAAGCGGGAGAGCACAAAAGTATCAGTCTAGAAGATGGTAGTACGCTTTGGCTAAATACCAATTCACAAGTGAATATTGCCTTTACCGATACCTCGCGGGTTATTCAGCTTGTTAAAGGTGAGCTTCATATCGACGTAGCAAAAGACAAGTCTCGCCCACTCAATGTACTTGCGGCAGGTAAAGCCATTCAAGCCGTTGGAACCGCATTTAACGTGCAGTATCATCGCGGCGACCTTGAGCTTGTAGTAACCGAAGGGGTAGTTGAAGTCGCCAGCTACACACTGAACAAAGCCAATGGCGAAAGCATTGTTAACCCTATTATTAAGCCGCAGGCACGTCCATTGACGTTAGTTCAAGGTGAAAAGTCGCTTTTATCTTTACCTAACAGCACTATTGAGAGCGTGTCAGATGAAGATATTGCAAATGATTTAAGCTGGCGGGAAGGCAAAATTGTGTTTCGCGGCGAACCACTCATCGACGTGATTGAAGAAGTCAGCCGCTATACAGACAAAACCGTTGTTTTAGGTGATGCTGCCCTTGCCAATATGCAAGTAGCGGGGTTATTCAATACCAATGATGTAGACGCGCTTATTGCTGCCCTTGCCGACAATTTACAGATATCTACCGACTACGCTAGCGACACCATTGTCCTTCGCCCCCGTTAACGGTGGGCTTGGCTCGTAAGCTCTTACTTAGCTTTATTGAGCTACAAACTAAATTTAAAGCGCGTTCCAAAGCTTAACTCGCGCTTTTACCCACTACCCCTTACAATGACGCCTTATACCAGTCCGCATGCATTGGTATTATAGATAAATGCATCAAACAATAAGGCGTCGTTGATATGCAAATAGGCAGTGCTGTAACAGCATTTAAACAGCTTTTCTCTCGGCTAATACTATTGGCCACCTGCGCCGTACTTTCTAACGCGGCCTTCGCCATTGAAGCGGGTCAATACTACTACTTCATTTCTGACAAGTGCTTACCCAAAGGCCCTCAAACACCCGAAGCGCGCGGCGCCGTAACGCCCGACGTTATGCTGTTTGACGTGGTACCTGCCGGTATTAGCGACTATTTCGTAAACATGAATACAAATGCACTGATTCACTATGCAGAAGAAGGACAAGAACACCTGTCGTCATTAGAGTCTGAGCAGGCTTATACCGCCGGTAAAACCCTTTCAAAAGAGAGCCTAAGAAAAGACGGCAACGCCATTCAACACGACTTTATGCTGCAGCGTGAAGCAATAGATTTAAAAACGCTGATAAACACCTTAAACGGCTTTTCGCAGCTGCAAACTGACAAAGGCTACTTTTTTAAGAAAATAGTGGCCTTGGCAAACCCCAACGCAAAATTTAAAGCCATAACCCGCGTTCGCTTAAGCGATATCGGTTACGATAATCGAATGATGCTAACAAGCTACACCAGCGATTACTTTATGTTGGATAAACAAGGCAAGGCCTCTGACACACCTTTTATTACGGTAGATCACGGCGCAGCGCTACGCAGTTCACTGCACGACACCAACAGCCCTTACGCGATATTTACCAAAAATTCGGTATGCGGTGAAAAGTGGGAGCCGGGTAACTAGCGCATTGCCTGTTTGTTATTTGATGACAGGAAGGCGTTAGCAGCCATTCTTATATTAGCTAGTTACTGCGGTAGAGGGTTTTGATTAGATGAAAACCAAAGCGGGTCTTCACCGGCCCGTGTACTTTGAGCACCTCTTTTTTAAACACCACATCGTCGAAGGCTTTTACCATTTGCCCTCGGCGAAATTCACCAAGGTCGCCGCCTCGCTTGCCCGACGGACATTTGGAATGACGCTTTGCTAACGTTGCAAAGTCTTTGCCCTTTTTAAGCTGCTCTAGAATAGAAAGCGCTTCTTTCTCTGTTTTTACCAAAATGTGAAGTGCGGATGCCGTTGCCATGGAAAGGACCTAATCTATATCGGGGGTTATGAATAAAATCGTGTACGCTAAGTATACCCTAGTGAACAACCCGCCTGCCATTAGTCAATGTGATGTGTTGGGGTAAAAACACGATGTAAAGGCTACTCTGATGTCTAAAAACTGCGTATCGTTAACCTTTATCAATCATTGGCGAGCCTTCCCTTTTGTTACCAGAATTCGACTTGGCCCAAGCGATAGGAATGCTGAGTTTTGCGCTTGGCATTTTGTGCTTTTATCAGCGTGATGATCAGCACCTGCGTATTATGATGGTGGTGATGAATTTAAATCACGCCCTGCATTTTGCGCTACTTGGTGCCGTTACCGCATGCTTAAGTGCTTTGCTTTCAGTGGTAAGAACGGGCATATCGATTAAAACCCGTTCTCGCAGTGTCGCCTATCTATTTATATTGATATCGCTAGCAGCGGGGCTGTATTTGGCCGAAGTTTGGTACGATTTATTCCCTATTTTGGGCACATGTATAGGCACTTATGCCTTGTTTTGTTTGTCGGGAATACGCATGCGTTTAGCGTTTTTGTGCGGCGCAATATGTTGGCTAACCAACAATATTATTGTTGGCTCTATTGGCGGCACCATGCTTGAAGCTACGTTACTGGCAGTTAATAGCTTCACCATTATTCGCTTGTACCGAGGGCAAAAAGCACTCGGTCAGGCCTGATTACCAATCTATGCCAAACCATGCCCCCAATCTATGCTCCTTGATTGCCCCAAATGAGAATGAGAGAGCAGGCGTGGAAGAGTAATCTCAAATAAGAGTAAGTACAAGCCACCTATCGACGCGCTAAAAAGACCTAGTAATTAAAGCACCAGACACAAATGACTATTTTATTAACATTCAGAAGGTAGAACTCTGCTTCCACAGATTTATCGCTGCCCTTAGTACAGATGTCACGTATTTATGCACTTTTTCACTCACTAGTCTTCGAATTGCACCTCAGTAGAATCCATACATGTTAATTTTTTGCTTTGCATATACAAAATCAAATCGCTTGTCGAACGCTGTCGATAAAGCGATAACCTTCTTATATATGCGAAGAGTTTCACGACAAATTTCTTCCTTTACTCAATGTAATTGATTTGATAACCATCAAAGCTTTGGAATGCCACCGGTGGCATTTTGTTTAAATCGTGTTAATATTGAGCAATATTGTCTTGGTTTTGGGACCACTAAAAGATGGAAAGGTATGTAATTCCCAGTGTTATGCAAGCGCTTCAGCTATGTAAAACCATCGCCGAGTCACGCTCGGGTTTAAGTGCCTCTGAAATTGAGTCAGCGCTCAACCTCCCCCGTACATCGGTATTTAGGTTACTTCGAACATTAACCAGTGAGCGCATAGTCGAAAAGCGTGGTACCAAATATTTTTATGGCACTCGCATTTACGAAATTAGCGCTGCAAACTCACGCAGTAGGTATGTTCAGAGAATCGTAGCCCCTGCGCTTTCCAAACTTATTACTACTATCAACGCTAGCGCAATTATTTGCACGTTAGGTGACTACTGTGCGTTTGTAATAGACGTATTAGATGCCAGACAAAAGCAAATAACAACAATAAGGCCGGGAACAAAACTGCCATTATTTGAATCTGCTGCAGGTCACGTCATGTTGGCTTATCTCCCAAAATATCAAAACATGGACGATAGCAAACACCTTGCTAACTTTGATGAAAAACAAGCAGCGACGTTGCGAGCAACTACCTGCACCAGAGGCTTTGCCGTTAGCCACTATATACCGCGAAACGTAACACTGGTTGCCGTGCCGGTCTTCATGCGAGACGGAGAGCTTGTATCAATTTTAGCGATAGAACTAGACGGTATGATCCACGACTTTAATGTTCTACAGGCGTGGAGTTCAAAACTTAAAGACATTGCCCGCCTACCAACCACTAGTGCCCCACCTTATGAACAGGACATGCAGTAATGAAAAATAAATCAATCCAATTTATTGTCGCTATTATCTCTTTAATTTCCGTAGCTACTTGTCACGCTCAGTCATTAGCATTTGAAGGGGCGCTGGGTTTTGGTAAGTACACGCAAGGTGGTAACCAAGGAAAAGTGTTGGTTGTTACATCTTTATCAGACAACGCTAAAAGCCCACAAAAGGGAACATTGCGATGGGCAATTGCACAAAACTATCCCAGACTGATTGTCTTTAATGTGTCGGGTGTAATCGTCCTTGAAAAAGAATTAGAAATAAAACACGACAACGTCACTATTGCAGGCCAAACCTCTCCCCACGGTATTGTAATTTCTGGCGCATCTACCAGCGTTGAAGCTAATCAGGTCATTATTCGACATATGCGCTTTAGGCCGGGGAAAGACAGTGAAGAAGGCGATGCAGTGACCGTTAGAAATACAGCTGATGTCATCATCGATCACTGCTCGCTAAGTTGGTCAAAAGACGAAGTAGGTTCTTTCTACAACAATCAACGCTTTACGCTGCAAAACAGCATTCTTTCTGAGAGTTTAAATAACGCAGGCCATCATAAAGGCAGCCACGGTTATGGTGGTATTTGGGGTGGTAGCTACGCAAGTTTTTTGCGTAATGTCTTAGCTAATCATACCAGCAGAAATCCTCGAATAAACGGATGGCGACTTAACCCACCTTACCCACAACAGCAAGAGTTTGTTGATATCAGAAATAATGTCATTGCCAACTGGCAGAAAAACTCAGCCTACGGCGGTGAAGATGGCATTGCAAATCTAGTAGGGAACGTCTATATACCTGGCCCTGCGACAAAGAAAATATGGTTTTTCCAGTTATGGGATGACCAAAAGTCACTCACTCGACTCTATGTGGCGGAAAACATAATGAAAGGCCACAGCGAGATGTCTGGGAATAATACCAAAGGCATAGATGTGAAAGGTGCCAAAACTGGTTCAGAGAAAGAGAAGGCCGTATCTACTCGTTCTCTATCAACGGCGCCTTTTCATCAAGAAAAAATTGATAAGCTAGGCGATACACAGCTTACAACACAGCAAACATGGGCGAGTCTGATTGAAAACCGGGAAGTCGGTGCTAACCTGACCCGCACAGGTAAAGGTCTAGATCCGGTAGATTCACGCATACTTAAGCAAATACAAGACAACCAGTACAAAAGCAAAAACGGGATTATAGATAGCGAATTAGAAGTCATCGACTGGACGAGTTACCACAGCTACTTTACCGCCGATACTGCGCCCTCCCTTACGTTTCACGAAGAAAATTCATGGCGGATAATTGCCGGAATTCCTCCGTTGTAACTGCCAAATATTCACATATTAATATTTTGTGAACAAATCGTTAAATATCTAATGCATTCCTATTTTACAAGATCAATAATGCCACCGGTGGCATAGCAAAACATAAATACTACAGCTATGTCGATTTTGGAATTTAGGAGTTCAAAACATGAGAGTGTTTCAATGGACAGCCCTCGCTCTAGCCGTGTCCACGGCGTTTTCTACCCTGGCGCAAAGTACCGCACCGGATCAGGAAAATACCGAGCAAACTAAAACAAATGAGACCCCTAGCGAAATTGAAGTAGTTGAAGTAAAGGGTGTTAAACAGGCAGACCTCAAAGCACGTGACTTAGAACGTATGAAAAGCGGCTTTAGCTCTGTTATTTCTACCGATGATTTAGGCAACTTTGTCGATCAAAACGTGGCTGAGTCTCTTCGACGACTGCCTGGTGTTACACTTCAGCGTTCAGAAGGTGAAGGTAAGTTTGTAACCGTACGGGGTTTAGGGCCCGGCTTCGTTTCGATAAATATGAACGGCGCCCAAATGGCTGGTGCAGGCGAAGAACGGAAAGTAGGCTTAGATGCACTCCCTGCTGACCTACTAGGTACTATTGAGGTTCTGAAAACACTCACACCAGACCAAAATCTGAACTCTATTGGCGGCACAGTCAACGTTAAAGCAATATCAGCGTTCGATCGCGGCAAAAACACGCTAAAAATGCGTGCTCAAGACGCGTATTCAGAAGCGCGCGAAAAGCATTCTCCCAAATTTAGCTTAGACGGCACCCAGTTTTTCCTCGACAACACCTTTGGTATTGGCTTTGCGATATCTCATGAAGATAGAAAAACGCAAATCGATGAAACTCGCCACCACAGTACCAACGAAATGAAGTTTTACACCGCTGACTTGGGTAAAACGGAAGAAGAAATTGCACAAGGCGATGAAGTTCTCGCACCTGCTCAGCTAGAAGTACGTCGAGAAATTGCGGGAAGAACCCGTCAAGCAGCTGCTCTCAATTTAGAGTATAAGCCTTCGGCCGACGCTTTCTATTATGCCAAAGGCACGTTCACACAATTTGAAGATGACGATCGCGCGCAGCGTGAATTTTACGATTTTCAAGATGCAGGCTCTGTAGGAAACGACGAAATTGTTTACGTAAATGGTGCTACGAAAGAGTTTATTCTTAGCGATATAGACGTATTCCACCAGCACTTCTTACAAGAAAGTAAAAACAAAACTATGACGTTTAGCTTAGGCGGTGAAAATCGCATTGCCGAACGTTTCGTATTTGATTACGAATATGCCCAATCGCGTTCTGAAGAGGAATCAACCGGCGATCGCCGCGTTCAGTTCCGCGAGCGGGATCTTATTGTTTATGGCCAAGGCGGCCGCGACAACATTAATGCCCGCGTTTTAAGTCCACAGCAAGCTGCTGAAATTGCGGGCCTTACCTACGACCCTGAAAACAGTATTTTTGGTACTTCGGGTAGCGGTGACGGTTCTGATCTTTCAAATTATCAATTTGATAATCTGTTTTTAGAAGGCGGCACTCGAACTGATGAGATAAAAACGGTTAACCTAAACCTGCGAACCGATATTTTTAATGACTGGTTAAACATCATTAAAGTAGGTGTTCAGGTAAGCGAGCGCGATCACGTGCGCGATAAAGACCGTTGGAGCTTCGATCCTTCTGCCAGTGACTGTAGTGACGATGCTTGTATTGCTGCAGTTAACTCTACTCTTGCCGATTACGAAACGCGGATACCTTCAAACAGCGCATTCCAGTTGCCCTTTGAAAGCCGCGCAGTTGTCGACCAAATTGTTGACGCCACACGTCAAACGGTAGTGCCTGCCACGAATGGCGAAGTGTCGGTTGAAAGCACTAAAGGCGACTACAGCATCATCGAAGATACGCAGGCAGTATATGCCATGGCAGAGTTACCATTGGGGCTGGATGCAACACTAACAACCGGTGTTCGCTGGACACAAACAGAGTTCTCTTCAACCGGTTTTCTCTCGTTAGAAAACGATGACTTTGAGTTTAACGGTGCCGGCGCTGGCGCACTAGATATCGCTATCCCGCTGCCTGAAGCATCTATTAAATACAGTGAGTATTTCCCTAGTGCACACATTAAATGGGAGCCAAATGAAAATTTCCTTGTGCGTGCTGCAGCGTGGACAAGCTTTACCCGTCCATCGTTTAAACAAGCCCGTGCATTTGGTGTGTTTGACAGCGATATCGAGCTTTGCCCGCCAGGTTCGGACGATTGTGATGACAGTCAAGGTGGCGCATCGCTTCAACAGTTAAGCCAATACGTACTGGGTTCTGATAATGCGTTAGATGTGGGTAACCCTAACCTCGTTGCTATGACGTCTATTAATTACGATGCGTCAATTGGCTGGTATCCAAGCGAAAACCTATTTATGGAAGCAGCCGTATTCTATAAAGACATCGACAACTTTATTGTGGATGTAAACGGGATAGGCATGGCACTTAACGACCTGCCGCTTACGCTTCCTGTAAACCAGGTCACTGAGTTTGTTATTCCACAGGACTTATACCTTAACGAGATAAACATTACCGTTAACGGCGATAAGGCCTCGGTAATTGGGTTAGAGCTTAGCTACAACCAATACTTCGAAAATGGTTTATTCATTCAAAGTAATGCCACCATCCTAGATAGTGAAGCCACGCTTGATAGCAGTATTCGTCAAGGCAAAGTGGCACTGCCTGATCAAGCTGATACCACCTTCAACCTTGTATTTGGTTGGGAGAGCGAAACGTTCTCAGCCCGCTTAATTGGTAACGTGCGTTCTGAAGTTCTTGAACAAATTGGCTCTTGCCCAATCACTGCCGATCTTAACGACCCCAAGGGCTGCAAGATTTGGGGCGACCAATATCAAGATTCGGTTAAAAGCTTAGACTTTAAACTTCAGTACGACATTACCGAGTACGCACAACTGTACTTTGACGCCATCAACCTTACCGAGGAGTCTGACCTTCGCTACTTCCAGGGTAACGCGTTAAGCGGCGGTAATATTCTGTATCAGAAAGAAGAGTACGGCCGCAGCTATCAGCTGGGTGTAAACATTAAGTTCTACTAATTGTCTGCGCCGGGGAAACCCGGCCTTTTCCACATAATAAAGCTGGTGCGGACATGTAGTGCGGTAGTACGCCCAGTAAAATATGGAGATTGAGTACCATGAAACTCACAAAAATTGCTGCCCTGATGAGCGGCGTAATTCTCGTTACTGCCTGCGGCGAGAAAAGTTCTACCAATGTAACCCTCCCCCCCGACCCAGCACTGACTGGCGTATTTGTTGATAGTCCCGTTGAAGGAATCAATTATACCTCTGCTTCTGTGGAAAACGGCGCTACCAATGCGCAGGGCGAGTATTCTTACTTCAGAGGCGAACAGATCGCGTTCAGCATAGGTCAGCTGACGTTTCCAGAAACACCAGCATCGAGCGTTATCTCTCCGCTTGACCTGTTCGCAACCGACAACCCTTTTAACCAGTCGGTCGTAAACACGCTGCGACTTTTACAATCTCTTGATACCGACGGCGACCCAAGTAACGGTATATCGCTAAGCGCCAGTGCTGGCGATGTAGCGGTAGCAACGCTCGACGAAGGGCAAACCATTGAAGATTTCTTTAATCAATCTGATGCAGATTTTGCAGCCGATGTAGAGGTGTGGCTTGATTCCGCTGGCGGCGCCAGTGCTACGCTTGTTGATAAAGCACAGGCTATCAGTCATTTTGTAAATTACCTTGAAGCCGATTTAGGTACGCTATTCCCCAACACCTTCGATGTAACCCGCTTCACCGGCGACATTTACGCACCGACACTGAAAGGCAGAAGTGTATCGCAAGCCACTTACACCTTTACGCCAGACGACGAAACGAATTTGTCAGGTACTTTTGTAAGAGTGCACGGTGAGGAAAGCACAACGGGTAACTATGAATTCTCTTTTGGCCGAAAAGTTATTGCCCTTAGCTTTGGTGAGCAAACTGAGTATCTTATTTCCCGTGCTTTCAACACGGTTAACGAGGTATACAGTTTGTGCGTGATATCTCCAGATAACGCTCAGTCTATGCCGTTAGTGCTGCATGTTGAAAATTGCCTTGCCAACGAAGACCCACAAAACTACCTGTTTGCATTTACCCAAGAACAAGCAGATGTTGAACTGGCAAAGTTAGAGGAAGCAGCGAATTCTATCCAGGCGGCGCTTGAAGAGAATTTCGATACCGACACCGATACGTTTTTCTCATCGTCGTATAAGCGTTTAAGTGAAGAGCCAGATGCTGGCGCGCTTTACTATGTAACGGGTGGTAGCCCGCTAGTCGACGCCACCACAGGTCAGCTTACCCTTGAAGGCGATCGATTCAGCATAGGTAACGCTGCAACCAACCCAGGTGCCAATACGTCGGCATCAGATACGGTAGGCATGGGTATTTATAACCTTAGCGGAGGTTTTACCATCAGCTTCGACGTTATTTCTCATAATGGCGGCGGTACATTTAGCCTTTACGTAGATAACAACACCACAGGGCAAGATAACTCTGTACACGGTGCTGCTTCTAAGTTTGTGAGCATAGGGTTGGCGGACGGCACAATGGTACCCGGCACGCGATTTACCTATACCTACGAGCCAGGTGACGATATTGGTGGCGGCGATCCTAGTGCACCTGACGCTAAAATTCTCGATAGCTCGGTAACCAATAGTTTCTTCCAATTGCGCACAGACTCTAGTGCCACAATCACTATCGATAACTTAAAAATTGAGACGGTAGCTGACGCAGTTGACCCAGTGCCTCCGGTTGAGCCTGAGCCTACCGAACCTGAAGAGCCCGAAGTTATTCCAAGTGTACCGCTGCCGCTTTCCTATACCTTTGCAGGCGAAAGCGAGGATATTTTCTCGACAAACTATGCCGCTATTGAAAATGCAGCGGGTGAGCAAGTCGCCATGTTTACTATTAGCGGTGGCTCGGTAACGCAAATTGACACTGGTATTCAGCTTGACGGCGGACGCTTTACCCTAGGTAATACTGAGCCTGATACCCAAAGCTCGTCTGACGATACATCATCAACCGGTGCGCTGGATTTGAGCCGTCCTTACAAGGTTATCTTTGATGTCATTTCTGCTGAAGATTCCGAAGGCGACAACAAATTCCAGATTTATGTGGATAACAATACGTCTGGAAGCGCCAACTCACACCTAGGTTCAGATTCCCGTTTCTTTAACGAGCCTGTGCTCGAGTTAGTACCGGGAACCACCATGACGGTAGAAGGTCAGATAGCCACGCCAAACTCGTACCTTCAATTTAGAACGGAAAGTGGCTCTATTGTGGTCATCGACAATATTCGCATTGAATATATTGATGAAAACACCCTGTTAGAGGAAACGTTTGAAACAGACGCTGACACCTTCTTCAGCCCTGAATACAAGTCGACCGATGGTGGTGCCACGCCGTTTTACAGCGTAACGGGCGGCGGCTCAGGTTTAGTGATCTCCGAAGGCCAACTAGCCATCGACAGCGCACGCTTTACCATGGGCAACAGCACGCCAGATACAGACACAACCGCTGATGACACAACAACGACGGGTATATTAGATTTAAGCCGTGAATATACCATTAGTATGGACATCATTGCCGTTGAAGACAGTGAAGGCGACAACAATTTCCAGATATATGTAGATAACAACACCAGCAGTAGCAGTAAATCGATACATGGTGGCGACTCAAAATTCTACAGCGAACTGGTTAATAACCTCGTGCCGGGGCAACGCCTAACTATCGATGGATTTATTGGTACACCCACCTCTTTCCTACAGCTTCGTACTGAAAGTGGCGGCAAAGTGGTAATCGATAACTTTGTTATATCGTATGTGGGTGAAGCGCCAGACGACAGCTTTACCATGCCTACCGCCACCTATGGCGACTTGTTCCCGGATACCACACCGTATTCGGGCAATAACAATGCGTATACCGATACCCTGCTCTCACTAACTTTCGACAGCGAACCCACGTTAGGAAGTAGCGGTGAAGTGCGCATTTACAATGCGGCAGACGACACCCTGGTAGACGTTATCAATATTGCTGCTGATGAAGACTTTATTGGCTTTGAAGGCCAAGGCAGACAGCGCAAAGTGGCTTACCGCCCAGTATCAGTTGTAGGCAACACACTGGTGATTAAGCCTCACACAAACGCCCTTCAATATGGCCAGTCGTATTACGTAGCCATTAGTGATGGTGCGGTTACCGGCGCAACGTTAAACGGTGAAAGCTTTAGTGGTATTGGCAAAAGTGCGAACTGGCACTTTGCAACAAGAGCCGCCGCACCTTCTGGCGCGAATGTTACCGTAGATGATGACGGCGAAGCGGATTTCCGCACGGTGCAGGGTGCGCTTAACTACGTGATGCAAAACGTAAGTAGTGATACGCCATCTCGCATTACGATTCGTGACGGCGAATATCAAGAAATGCTGTTCCTTCGCGGCAATAACAATGTCACGCTTCAAGGTGAGAGCCGAGACAATACCGTGGTGTACTACGATAACTTTGAAAGCTTTAACAGCGGTAGCGGCAAAAGCGAAGCACCTGCGGCGGGTACTCCATCTGGCGGAAGAAGTGTATTTTTAGTGGAAGGGGTAGATAACCTGACGCTAACGAACTTCACTTTGAAAAACTCACATATCAGAAGCAACGACTACTCTAACCAAGCCGAGACGATTTACTTTAACAGTGATTCAGGCCGTCTTACTGCCGTTGATATGAGCTTTGTGAGTGAACAAGATACGCTGCAATTAAAAGGCTTCAGTTGGTTCTACAACTCATTGATTGCTGGAAACGTCGATTTCATTTGGGGTTACGTAAATACCGCACTGTTTGAAAACAGTGAAATTCGCACCATTGGCGACTCTAAAAATGGAAACTCAGACGAAGATACGGCGGGCGGCTACATTCTACAAGCTCGCGTACCTGATATTTCTTATAAAGGGTTTATCTTCTTAAACAGCAGTTTCACCAATGGCCCAGGCCCTATTGGTAACGGTGTACTCGACGACTCTACGTACATTGCAAGAAGTGGCGGCAGCGCGAGCTACTTCGACAACATTACGCTTATTAATAACCGTTTCGACACCCACATTGCCACTATCGGCTGGGCGGGCGAAGGAGTGCGCGACCAACCTGCACCAAACCCTAGCCCTGCAACCGCAGCAGCTGGATGGCGTGAATACGGCAGCATGGATATGCAGGGTAACCCGCTTGATCTTTCAAGCCGTCAGTTTGCCCACATTCTTGCCGACAGCGAAGTGACTGAACTTACCAGCAGAACGGCAATATTCTCTCACTTTAATAACGGTGAAGGCTGGGTGCCAAGCGAGCCTGACTTACCGAATGTAGCACCTGCTCCAACGCTTGATGCTTACGGTTTTGCGCAATACAACTATGCATTAACCGGCGGTGCTGGCGGTACGGTAGTAACCGTAGATAATGGCGCTGACCTGCAGGCGGCACTAGATAGTGCAGCGAACAGCAACACCCCAGTAACGGTTTATGTCGATGGCACCATTACCGACGCAAACAATGGCGGTACGGGCTCACCTATTGAAATAAAAGACATGAACGATGTGTCAATTATTGGGGTTGCAGACAGGGGCGAATTCGACGGCATTGGCATCTTAATTAGACGCGCAAATAATGTGATTATTCAAAACCTCAAAATCCACCACGTGCTTACTGATGGAAAAGACGCTATCTCTATTGAAGGTGATAACGATGGCTCTACCACCAGCAACATCTGGATTGACCACAATGAGCTTTACAGCACATTGTCTGTGGACAAGGATTTCTACGACGGATTAGTAGATAGTAAACGCGGCGCGAAAAACATCACTATCTCTTATAACTATCTTCATGATCATTGGAAAGCCTCGTTACACGGCCACACTGAGAATGATGTAGACAGTGACAATACCGAGCGTTTAATTACCTTCCATCACAACCGGTTTGAGAATATCGAGTCACGTTTACCGTTATTCCGCTACGGTCGAGGCCACTTGTATAACAACTACTACAATCAGATATCCTCTACGGCAATCAATTCAAGAATTGGTGCAGAGCTACAGGTAGAAAACAATGTGTTTGAGAACACGCAAAACCCTATTGTTTCTTTCTACTCAGACGTTATTGGATACTGGAACACGTCAGGCAACCTGTTTGGCGAAGGCGTAACTTGGACAACCCCAGCTGATGGTGACGTTGCTGCAGGGCCTGATGCCGCGCCAACATCTAGCTACGAGGTGCCGTACGACTACGTAGTAGATGATACCGAAGTGGTTAAGCAGCGAGTTATCAACTACTCGGGCGTAGGTAAAATTAACCAGAATGCCGATGACATTCCTCCGTTAAATTAAGCCTAAAAACGTTCAACAACAATAACAAAGGCGCTGCTCTATAAGCAGCGCCTTTCTTTTATATCGAGTTCATTATTACCATTTACTTTTATTAACTTTTTCCGTTAACGTAAACATTGGACAAAATTCGGACAACAATAACGATGAAACGATTTTTTAAATGGATTGGTACCGGCTTACTGATAATTTTGTTAGCAGGCGGTGCATTTGCTGCGCACGAGTGGTATGCGGATAAACCCTTTTACTTTAATAACCTACTTAACCGTGAAATGGTGAAAGTAGCTTTTGATAGCCCTGAAACCTTAACCTCTCTCGGTTTCTTAGAATCAGTGGGTATTAAAGGTCATAACGCCGAACTTGATGACGCTAGCATAGAGAAAAACGCAGCTTTGTTCGACAAAGCGCGCCACATACGCGAAAGGGTTTTAGCGTATGACGACGAAGACTTAAGCAAAGACGAGCAGCTTTCCAAAGAGATCACTCTGTACTTGCTTGATTACCTCATTAGTAACGAAGCGTTTCAGTATCACGGCTACCCAGTAAACCAACTTTTCGGGGTACAAAACGGCTTCCCAAGCTTTATGGAAGGTCAGCATCAAATTAATGATGCCACTGACGTAGAAAATTACTTAAGTCGTTTACGTGCTGTAGATGAAAAATTTGCGCAAGTGCTTGAAGGGCTTAAATTGCGTGAGGAAAAAGGCATTATTCCTCCGCGCTTCGTGGTAGACCGTGTACTAGACGAAATGAATGGCTTTATCTCTTCACCTGTAGAGGAAAATATTCTTTATAGCTCGCTGAAAGAGAAGATGTCTAAGTCTGAAGATATCTCTTCAGAGCAGCAAGACGCATATTTAGCTGAAGCCCAGACGGTTATAGGTGATGATGTAAACCGCGCCTACAAACTGTTTATCGATTACTTCACCACGCTTCAAGCGAAAGCAGGAAACGATCACGGCTATTGGCATTTACCCGATGGCGACAAGGTGTACGCTAATGCGCTGCGCTTTTTCACAACCACCGATATGACTGCCAATGAAATTCACAACCTGGGCTTAAAAGAGGTAGAAAGAATTCAGGGCGAAATGTTAGCTATTCTTGCTGGTGAAGGCTATGACGTTAGCCAGGGCTTCTCTAGCGCGATGGACGCGTTAGCCGCCGATCCGTCTCACTATTACGAAGACAGTGATGAAGGGCGCGAGCAAATTCTAAAAGATTACCAAACCATACTTGATGAGATTGATGCGGGTATTAGCGATGCATTTAGAATTCGCCCTGAGGCCGGCATGGAAGTGGTTCGTATTCCTGAGTTCAAAGAGAAAACCGCGCCAGGCGCCTACTACCAGCAGCCCGCTATTGATGGCTCTCGTCCGGGACGATTTTATGCCAACTTATATGATATTAAAGCGACGCCTAAGTACAGCATGCGCACATTGGCCTATCACGAAGGCATTCCGGGCCACCATTTCCAGGTAGCCTTAGCGATGGAACTTGAAGGCATGCCCTTTATTCGCAAAATGTCGCCTTTTACCGCCTACACTGAAGGCTGGGCTTTGTATTCAGAATACCTGGCTTGGGAGATGGGCTTTCAAGATAAACCTTTAGATAACTTAGGTCGTCTTCAAGCTGAACTGTTCAGAGCAGTACGCTTGGTGGTAGATACGGGCATTCACGATAAACGTTGGACCCGTGAAGAGGCAATTGACTATATGGTGCGCAACACAGGTATGGCGCTTAGCGACGTTACGTCTGAAATTGAGCGCTATATTGTTATGCCGGGTCAGGCCACCTCTTACAAAGTGGGCATGATTAAGATTTTAGAAATTCGTGAAAAAGCGAAACAAGCCCTTGGCGATAAGTTCGACATACGCGATTTCCACGATGTGGTGCTTAAAAACGGTGCCGTGCCACTTGCCATTCTTGAAGAATTGGTGGACGAGTATATTGCAGAAAAACAGGGCGCATAGCCCTGTAACGCTCTAGATTTGTCATACAAACAAAAAAGGCGCTGCTCTATGAGCAGCGCCTTTCTTTTAAGCGTTAAGCTTGGGGGGATGATTACATCATGCCGCCCATTCCGCCCATACCGCCCATATCAGGCATTGCAGGCGCTGCTGCTTCGTCTTTAGGTAGTTCAGCTACCATTGCTTCGGTGGTAATCATTAGTGAAGCAATTGAAGATGCGAACTGTAGTGCTGAGCGCGTTACTTTAGTTGGGTCAAGAATACCCATCTCTAGCATGTCACCGTAAGTGTCGTTACCAGCGTTGTAACCGTAGTTACCGTCGCCGTTCTTCACTTCGTTAACCACTACTGATGCTTCTGCACCTGAGTTGATAGAGATTTGACGTAGAGGCGCTTCCATTGCACGTAGCGCAAGCTTAACACCTACTGTTTGGTCTTCGTTGTCGCCAGTTAGCTCAGAAAGCTTCGCCGCTGCGCGTACTAGTGCAACACCACCACCAGGTACCACACCTTCTTCAACCGCTGCGCGAGTTGCATGTAGTGCATCTTCTACGCGGTCTTTCTTCTCTTTCATTTCAACTTCAGTTGCTGCACCAACTTTAATTACTGCAACACCGCCTGAAAGCTTAGCAAGACGTTCTTGAAGCTTCTCTTTGTCGTAGTCAGACGAAGACTCTTCAATTTGACCTTTAATTTGCGCACAACGGCCTTCAATTGCTTCTTGGTCGCCGTTACCGTCAACAACAGTGGTGTTGTCTTTGTTGATAACTACGCGCTTAGCAGTACCAAGGTCTTCTAGCTGAACTTTTTCAAGCTCAAGACCAATCTCTTCAGAGATTACAGTACCGCCAGTTAGAATAGCGATGTCTTGAAGCATTGCTTTACGACGATCACCAAAACCAGGAGCTTTAACCGCTGCAACCTTAACAATACCGCGCATGTTGTTAACTACTAGTGTAGCAAGCGCTTCGCCTTCAACATCTTCAGCGATGATCATTAGCGGCTTACCCGCTTTCGCTACGCCTTCAAGGGTAGGAAGTAGTTCGCGGATGTTAGAAATTTTCTTGTCAACCAATAGGATGAACGGGTTGTCTAGTTCAACAGTGCCGTTTTCTTGGTTGTTGATGAAGTATGGCGATAGGTAACCGCGGTCGAACTGCATACCTTCAACAACGTCTAGTTCGTTTTGAAGTGCCTGACCTTCTTCTACGGTGATAACACCTTCTTTACCCACTTTTTCCATTGCTTGAGCAATGATGTCGCCAACTTCTGCGTCAGAGTTTGCAGAGATAGTACCTACCTGTGCGATAGACTTGCTGTCTGCACAGTCAGTAGAAAGGGCTTTAAGCTCTTCAACAGCCGCGATAACCGCTTTGTCGATACCGCGCTTAAGGTCCATTGGGTTCATACCCGCCGCAACGCTCTTAAGGCCTTCAGTTACGATAGCTTGCGCTAGAACGGTTGCAGTAGTTGTACCGTCACCCGCTTCGTCGTTCGCTTTAGACGCGACTTCTTTTACCATCTGCGCGCCCATGTTTTCGAACTTGTCTTCAAGCTCGATTTCTTTCGCTACAGACACACCATCTTTAGTGATAGTTGGTGCACCGAAAGACTTGTCTAGAACAACGTTACGGCCTTTTGGACCTAGTGTTACTTTAACTGCATTAGCTAGTGTGTTTACGCCTTTTAGCATTTTGCTGCGAGCGTCATCACCAAAACGTACTTCTTTAGCTGCCATGATTAAATTCCTCTAAAATTCGTTTTAACGTTAGTTGTAATTACTCAACAATCGCTAGAATGTCGCTTTCGCTTAGGATAAGTACTTCTTCACCATCCAGCTTTTCTGTTTTAACGCCGTAACCGTCGTTGAAAATAACGGTGTCGCCAACTTTAACGTCTAGCGCTTTAACTTCGCCGTTCTCAAGAATGCGACCGTTACCTACTGCGATTACTTCGCCGCGTGTAGATTTTTCTGCTGCAGAACCAGTCAGAACGATACCGCCTGCAGATTTGCTTTCTTGCTCTGCGCGCTTAA